>LULW01000366.1_pt1 | contig 18116 bp, 13 predicted proteins | sample 729531 | NCBI WGS metagenome assembly LULW01 (sample SAMN03860279, study PRJNA289734) | marine metagenome | biome: seawater column; feature: ocean; material: water; isolation source: Red Sea water column Station 108 - depth 10m | place: Saudi Arabia: Red Sea | collected 2011-10-15 | depth 10 m | reverse complement strand
TCGCTAAGTTGCTCGCCGAAGACCAAGCCAAAGGTGTTGCGACCACCCCTTGAATCCGCCGTCGCTCATGCATGGCCGAACCGTCACTCACGCACGGCCGAGCCGTGCGCGAGTGACCTCTGGGCCGTGCGCGAGTGACCTCTGGGCCGTGCGCGAGCGACCTCTGGGCCGTGCGCGAGCGACCTCTGGGCCGTGCGCGAGCGACCTCTGGGCCGTGCGCGAGTGACCTCTGGTTCGTGCGCGAGTGACCTCTCGGCAGGGTCGTCAGTCGCGGAGGACGTAGGCGGTGCCGGTGGAGGCGTCCAGCCAGGCGCGCTCGAGCTGGGCCCGGTCGTAGGTGCGGCGGACACCGGCGGGGGAGTCGGCGGCCGGGTCGTTGACGACCACGTCGCCGTCCGCGGTGAACCCGACGACCACGAGCAGGTGGCCGTTGGAGGAGGAGATCGGGGCGCCCGAGAGCTCGCCGGCACCGAAGGCGATCGAGATGATCACCGGCACGCCGTCGGCCACGAGCCGCTCGACCGCACGCAGGTCCGGGAGCCGGGACACGTCGGCGCGGCCGACCAGCCGGGCGGCGTACGCGACGTTGAAGGACCAGTTGCCGGTGCCGTCGTACCCGTGGTCGTAGGTCATCCGCGCGCCGTGGTCGACCCACGGCGCGGTGTGGCCCTCGGGGACCCAGGAGTAGTCCTTCTCCTTCGGCAGCGCGTCGTAGTAGCCGAGCACCATCGACACCGACGTCGGCGAGCACCACGCCTCGCCGCCGTTGCCCCACTGCGGGTAGTGCCCCTCGTGGACCATCTGGCTGTAGCGCGGGACGTCGAGCACGGCGCCCCCGGCGCGCGCGACCTTGCCGGGCTTGGAGGTCGACGGGCTGTTGGAGGGGCGGCGCGAGGTGGTCGCGGCGACGTGGCCCAGGCTCGGCGGCTTGGTGCTCGCACCGGTACGCCGCAGCAGCGAGACCCGCAGCCGCCACCGCTCCAGGCCGGCCGCGGAGGCCGTGCGCCAGGTGTCGGTCGCGACGCGCGCGAGGTCGTCGTCCTGGCTGCCGAGGCTGGTGCGCGAGAAGTACTTGTCGCCGTAGGACCAGCGACCCAGGCTGTCCCACGAGCTCTTGCGTCCCGAGGCGTCCCGCCCGCGGACCTCGACCTCGACGAGCGAGTCGCCGGGCGTCTTGGCCTCCCACGAGGCGACCAACTCGGTGAAGGCGAAGCCGGGGCGCTTCCAGCGCGAGACCCAGCGGCCCACGTCGTAGGTCGTGCCGTCGATGCGCGTCGTGGTGGCCGGGCTCTTGAGGAACACCCGGCCCCGGCGCACGACGGTGCCGGCCGTGCGCCCGCCGGCGAGCTCCTCGCCGGTCCAGCCGGTCAGGTCGCTCTGGATCTTCGAGGCCGAGCGGGCCTCGGCCGGGGCGCCCGAGGTCACCACGACCGGGGCCCAGGGGACGACCAGGGCGAGCACGAGGGCGGGGAGCAGGCGACGCACCGCACGAGGGTACGTCACTCCCGTCACACCAGTCACAGGTCGAGCGGGAGGGCGCCACGCACGTCACGCACGCGCGGGTTCGGCCCCGTGCGCCGCGCGTCCCTACGATGGAGGGGTGAGCATCCGGCTGTACGACACCGCGACCCGCGAGGTCCGTGACTTCGCACCCCTCGAGGAGGGGAAGGCCGGTGTCTACGTCTGCGGTCTCACCGTGCAGTCCGAGCCGCACGTCGGCCACGTGCGCAGCGCCGTCAACTTCGACGTGCTGCGGCGCTGGCTGACCCACCGCGGCCTCGAGGTGTCGTTCATCCGCAACGTCACCGACATCGACGACAAGATCCTGACCAAGGCCGCCGCGCAGGGCCGCCCCTGGTACAACCTCGCCTACGACATGAAGCGCGAGCTGGATGCGGCCTACGCCGCGCTCAACGTCCTCCCGCCGACCTACGAGCCGGCCGCCACCGGGCACGTCCCGGAGATGCTCGAGCTGATCGAGCACCTCATCGCGAAGGGCCACGCGTACGCCGCCGAGGACGGCTCCGGCGACGTCTACTTCGACGTGCGGAGCTGGCCCTCCTACGGGGAGCTGACCCACCAGCGCATCGACGACATGGAGGCGGCCGAGGACGCCGACCCCCGAGGCAAACGCGACCCGCGTGACTTCGCCCTCTGGAAGGGGTGGAAGAAGGCGACCGAGCCGGAGACCGCCGCGTGGCCGAGCCCGTGGGGCCCGGGTCGCCCCGGCTGGCACATCGAGTGCTCCGCGATGGCCCGCCGGCGAGAAGATGTCCAAGAGCCTCGGCAACAGCCTGCTGATCCCCTCGGTGCTCGAGCGGTTCCGCGGCATCGAGCTGCGCTACTACCTCGTCGCCGCGCACTACCGCAGCCACGTCGAGTTCAGCTTCGACTCCCTCGAGGAGGCCGCGACCGGCTTCCAGCGCATCGAGGCGTTCCTGGAGCGGGCGGGGGCCGTCGAGCCCGGCGAGGTGCCCGACGCCTTCGCCGCCGCGATGGACGACGACCTCGGGACCCCGGCCGCGATGGCCGTGTTGTTCGACACCGTCCGCGAGGGCAACAAGGCCACCGACCCGACCGGGCACGCGGCGGCCGTCCGCGCCATGCTCGCCGTGCTCGGTCTCGACCCCGCCGATCCCGCCTGGGGTCCCACCGGTGGTGGCGACGACCGGATGAGCGCCGTCGTCGACGCCCTCGTCTCCGGGCTGCTGGAGCAGCGGGCCACGGCCCGGGCGGAGAAGGACTTCGCCACCTCCGACGCCATCCGCGACCGCCTCAAGGAGGCCGGCGTGGAGATCACCGACACCCCCGACGGACAGAAGTGGAGCCTCGCCTGATGGCGGTCTCGACGCCCGCTCGTCGCTGGCGCTCCTCGCTGCTCGACCACCGGATAGGACACTGACGTGGCTGGAAACTCACAGCGCAAGGGCGCGATCAAGAAGACGGGGAAGGGCAACCCGACCGCCGGGTCCGGTGGGCGCGTGCGCCGCGGGCTCGAGGGCAAGGGGCCGACCCCGAAGGCCAAGGACCGCCCGTACCACGCCGCCCACAAGGCCGCGAAGCGCGCCGAGAGGGCCCAGGGCCAGCGCCCCCGCAAGAAGACCAACGACAACGAGTGGATCGCCGGGCGCAACCCGGTCGTCGACGCGCTGCGCGAGGGCGTGCCGGTCAACGCGCTCTACGTCGCGGAGGGCACCGAGCGCGACAACCGGCTGCGCGAGGCCTTCCAGCTCGCCGCGGACGGCGGGGTCAGCCTGCTCGAGGTGAGCCGCTACGAGCTCGACCGGCTCACCAACGGTGCGGTCCACCAGGGCATCGCGGCGCGCATCCCGGCCTACGAGTACGCCCACCCCGACGACCTGCTGACCCTCGCCGCCGAGCAGCGCGAGAAGCCGCTGATCGTCGTTCTCGACTCCGTCACCGACCCCCGCAACCTCGGCGCCGCGGTCCGCAGCGCCGCCGCGTTCGGCGCCCACGGCGTCGTGATCCCCGAGCGTCGGGCCGCGGGCATGACCGCCGCCGCGTGGAAGACCAGCGCCGGTGCGGCCGCGCGCATCCCGGTCGCCCAGACGGTCAACCTGACCCGCCAGCTCAAGGCCTACCAGGACGCCGGCTGCATGGTCGTCGGCCTGGCCGCCGACGGTGACGTCGAGCTGCCCGCGATGGACCTCGCCGACGGGCCGCTCGTGCTGGTCGTCGGCTCCGAGGGCGACGGGCTCTCCCGCCTGGTCGCGGAGACCTGCGACATGCTCGTCTCGATCCCGATGGTCAACTCCGTGGAGTCGCTCAACGCCGGTGTCGCCTGCGGCGTCGCTCTGTACGCCGTGGCGAGGGCCCGGGACTGACCGGATGACCGCCGCCGACCCCGGGGCGGACCGCCCCCCACGCACGCTCTGGCACCACACCGGTCGCGGGCTGCACGGCCTGGCGCTGCTCGGTGCCTGGGCGGGGCTGGCGGTCCTGGCCGGGCTGACGCTCTTCCTCGGCTCGTCGCGCGAGCTGACGCTGGCCAGCCACGACGCGGTCGTCCGGCCGACGCTGGACCGGCACGTCGTGGTGCGCACGGGGCCGGTGCTGCCCGACCTGCGCATCGACTCCGGCGCCCCGCTGGGCGTCGACATCACGCTCGGCAAGACCGACGCCCGCAGCACCCCCGAGCTCGTGGACCGCTACGCCGTGATCGCGTCGAGCCCCGAGGGCGCCCAGGCGCGCGTGCGCGAGGCCGTGACCGACATGGCGACCCAGGCCGCCCTCCGGGGCGCCGCGGCCGGCGCCGTACCCGTCCTGGTGTGGGTGCTGGTGGGTCCGCGCCGGCGTCGCGAGCTGCTGCGCGCCCTGCCGAGCCGGCGCGGCGCCCTCGCGATGACCGCGGGCGTGGCGGTCGGCGTCGCGTGGTGGCAGCCGTGGACGCCCGACGTCGAACGGGTCGACGACGCCCGGAGCTGGGTCACGCTCGAGCAGTTCCTCGGCGACGACGTGCCGGTCCCCGCGGAGCTCAGCGGGGTCGAGGTGCGGGGCGACGTCACGACCAACCAGACCCGACGCCTGGTCGAGAGCGCGGTCAACACCTACGAGAAGTCCCGCGGCTTCTACGCCGACGCCGCCGAGGAGGCCGGTGACCTCGACCTGCGGATGCCCGAGGAGGGCGAGACGACCGTCGTGTTCGTGTCCGACCGTCACGACAACATCGGCATGGACCGCGTCGCCCGCGCGGTCGGTGACCGGGTGGGCGCGACCGCCGTCTACGACGGCGGCGACGACACCTCGACCGGCTCCACCTGGGAGGCCTTCTCGCTGGACTCGGTGAGCGCCGCCTTCGAGGGCTACGACCGCTTCGGCGTCGCCGGCAACCACGACAACGGCGACTTCGTGGCCGACTACCTCGCCGAGCACGGGTGGACGATGCTCGACGGCGAGGTCGTCGACGGCCCCGGCGGCAGCACGCTGCTGGGCGTGGCCGACCCTCGCTCCAGCGGCCTGGGCAGCTGGCGCGACGAGACCGGGCTGTCCTTCGAGGAGGTCGGCGGCAGGCTCGCCGACGTCGCCTGCGAGGCCGCGGCGGACGGCGAGCCGGTCGGCACCGTCCTGGTCCACGACGTGAACCTCGCGACCGAGACGCTCACCCGTGGCTGCGCCGACCTCGTGATCGGCGGGCACCTGCACGTCGAGGACGGCCCGGAGGCGATCACCGGACCCGACGGGCAGGTGGGCTACCGCTACACGATGGGCACCACCGGCGGCGCGGCGTACGCCTTCGCGCTGGGCAGCAAGCCGCGCCGCGAGGCCCAGGTCACCCTGGTCACGTACGCCGACGGGCGACCGGTCGGCCTGCAGGGGGTGTTCCTGCAGACCAACGGCCGCTGGGACGTCGGGGAGTACGTCGAGCTGACGCGGCCCGAGGAGCCGGGTGCCGACACAGAGCTCCCGACGCCGACCCGCGCCCCCGACTCGGGCCCGGCGACCGGCCCGTCGCGCTCCGGCGGCCCGGCCGATCCCGGCGACGACATCGACTGACGGCGAGCCGGCGCATCAATACGCCGGTTCGACGTGCCTGTCCTGCCGAGCCGGCGCATCAGTAAGCCGGTTCGGCGGGGTGGGAACGTAACTAGAACTTGTTCTCGTGACCTGCGTCACCTCGCCCCCCGTGGGTCGTTGAGGGGGTAACGCGTCCACGAGGAGGTCCGGTGTCCCGGTCCCGTTCCCGGCTCGCGACGGCCTCCGTCGCGCTCACCGTGCTGCTGCTCAGCGCCTGCGGCTCCCAGCTCGCCCCGGGTGACGTGGTCGCCGCGGGCGGCACCACCGGCACCGGCGGCGTGGTCGTCGGGGCCGACGGCCAGCCGGTCGCCGTCGGCGAGGACGGGACGGTGACCTCCGGGGACACCGGCTCCGGCACGGGCACCACCACGGACACCGGCTCGGGCACCGACTCCAGCTCCGGCGGCGACACCGGCTCCGCTCCGCAGGGCGACGACTCCGGCGGTCCGCAGGCCGGCCCAGAGGGCCCGCCGGTGAAGGCGGGCTCGTGCGACGGCTTCAAGAACGGCCCCGGCATCACCGACACCACGATCACCATCGGCAACTCCTCCGACATCTCCGGCCCCGTGCCGGGGCTCTTCGAGTCGGCGCAGGACGCCACGAAGGCCTTCGTCGCCTACTTCAACAAGTCCAACCCCGACGGCATCTGCGGTCGCACCCTGGTGCTGAAGAACTACGACTCCCGCACCGACGACCCGGCCGACCAGCGCAACCACGCCGACGCCTGCGAGAACGTCTTCGCCATGGTCGGCTCGATGTCGGCCTTCGACTCCGGCGGCGCGGCCGTCACCGAGCAGTGCGGGCTGCCGGACCTGCGCTCGGCCGGTGTGACCGGTCCGCGTCAGCGGTGCGCCACCTGCTTCGGTGCGCAGTCCACGATCGCCGGCGAGGTCAACAACGTCGTCGCCGACCACGTCCTGAAGAACTTCCCCGACGCCGCGCAGAACGCCGCGTCGCTCTACATCAACGCCGGCGCCGCCGCCGAGAACGGCCAGCTCCAGCCCAAGGCGATGACCAAGCGCGGCATGCGGTTCACCGTCGTGCGGGGCATCGAGGTCTCGGAGTTCAACTACGCGCCCTACGTCCAGCAGCTCAAGGACGAGGGCGTGGGCTACGTCCAGATCACCGGCGCCATCCCGCAGTTCGTGCGGCTCGCGCAGGCGATGACCCAGCAGGGCTACGACCCCGACGTGTTCATGATCGACCCCACGGCGTACGAGCCGGGCTTCCTCGAGCAGGGCGGCAAGGACGTCGAGGGGGTCACGATCTACATGAACTTCGTGCCCTTCGAGGAGGCCTCGACCAGCCCGGAGACCAAGCTCTACCTCGACTGGCTGCAGGCGACGAAGCCCGGCGCCACCCCGGACTTCTTCGGGGTCTTCTCCTGGTCGGCCGCGCGGCTCTTCGTCGAGACCGCCGCCAAGCTCGGTGGCGACCTCTCCCGGGAGAGCCTGATCGACGCGATCCGCAAGACCGACAACTGGACCGCCAACGGCCTGCACGCGCCGCAGCGGGTCGGCCCCAAGAGCACCGGCGAGTGCTTCCGGCTGATCCAGGTCAAGGGCGGCAAGTTCGTCCCGCTCGGCAGCACGAAGTACACCTGCAACGGCATCACCACCGTCAGCTGACCGGCCGCGGGGCAGACCTCAGCGCTGGGCCAGCTGGGCGGTCGCGCGCCGCAGCAGCTCCCGCAGGGGTACGCCGACGGGCGCGTCGCCGCGCGGCTCGACCGGGTCCGTCGCGGCATCGGCCGACCCGGCCGACCCAGCCCACCGGCGGATCGCCCAGCGCCACAGCGCCACCGCGACGGCGGCGGCCACCCCGGCCTCCTCGTCGGGCACGTCGAGACCGCGCCGGGCGGCCAGTCCCTCGGCCAGCGTGGCTTCCCAGGCGGTGAGGGTGTCGGCGGTGCGCCCGCGCAGCGCCGAGGAGCTCGCGACGGCGGCCGCGCGCAGCACGACCCGGTGCCGCTCGGCCTCGAAGTCGACGGCGATGCCCTCCAGTGCTGCCACCGCGGCGGCGAGGTCGTCGGCGACGGCCGGGGCCTCGCGCACGAGCCGGGCCAGGCGCTCGCGGCGCTCGGCCCACCCCATGTCGAGGACCTCCTCCTTGGCCGCGAAGTAGCGGAAGAAGGTGCGCGGCGAGACCTCGGCGCGCTCGGCGATCGCCTCCACGGTCGTGGCGTCGAAGCCGTCGCGCGCGAAGAGCACGAGCGCGGCCTCCTCCAGCGCCTGGCGGGTGGTCCGCTTGTGCCGCTCGCGTCGACCGGGCGAGGTCGGGGCGGAGGTCACCGGCCTCAGTCCCCGGACATGGCGGCCCGGACCCGCTTCTCCGCGGTCGGCACCTCGAAGGTCGCGGCGGCACCGCTGCGCATGACCACGCGGTCCAGCTCGCCGGTGAAGGCGAAGGGGGTCGCGTAGTCCGGGCACAGCGGCAGGCCGCGGTCGTGGCCGATCGTCAGCCCCACGGCGGCCGAGGACAGCTGGGGGAGGAAGAACGTGCCGCGGACCGGCCCGGTCGTGACGACCTCCTCGTCGATGGAGAGGTCCAGTCGCTGGGGGCCGTCGGCGTCGGCGGGACGGAAGTCCAGCCCCACCACGTGGCTGCCCGCGGGGACGGCTGTCTCCGACCGCACGACGTCGGTGTGGTCGAGCAGCGCGAAGCACGCGGTGGGACGGCCGTCGAGGAGGTAGAGGCCCCAGCCGCCCTGGGAGTCCCCGATGGCGGCGAGCACGCCCTCGGCGCCGCCGTCCGGCACGTCGACGTGCGCGCGCAGCGAGAAGCCGCCGCCCGCGGCGGGCAGCATCGGCTCGATCACCGGCGAGCCGCCGGGTCGGTACGTGGCCTCCTGCGGGGGCGGGAACTCCCCGGGGTGCAGGTGGAACATCGAGTTCGGGAACTCGAAGAGCGGGAGCACCTGGTTGCGACCCGCCTCGGCCCACCACAGCCCCTCCATCCGGCGTACCAGCTCGGGGTGCTCGGCGGCGAGGTCGCGGTGCTCGGAGAAGTCGGTGGAGAGGTCGAAGAGCGACCAGCGGTCCGTGGCGTGGTCGAAGCTGCCCTCGACGTGGTCGCGCTCGCCGAACTGGTTGGCGACGTGGTCGGTGACGGCCTTCCACCCGTCGAGGTAGAGGCTGCGCGAGCCCATCATCTCGAAGTACTGCATCCTCCGGTGCTCCTCCGCCGCGCCGTCGCGCACGCTGGCCAGGAAAGACGCGCCGTCGACGGGCTGCTGGCTCACGCCGTCCACCGCCTCGGGCAGGGCGACCCCGGCCGCCTCGAGGATGGTCGGGAAGAGGTCGACCGCGTGGGTGAACTGCCCCCGCACGGCGCCGGGGTCGGGCACCGCGGCCGGCCAGCGCAGCACCAGCGGGGCGCGCACGCCGCCGAGCCAGGAGTAGCGCTTCCACAGCCGCAGCGGGGTGTTGCCGGCCCAGGCCCAGCCCCAGGGGTAGTGGTTGGACGCGTCGTGCCCGCCGAGGTCCTCGATCTGGCCGAGGGCGGTCTCCTCGTCGGCCTGCAGCCCCACCCAGCCCGCGGCCTCGTTGGGGGTGCCCGTCGGTCCGCCCTCGGCGCTCGCGCCGTTGTCGGACAGGATCATCACCACGGTGTCCTCGGCGACCCCGATCTCCTCGAGGAAGTCGAAGAGGCGCCCGAGGTGGTGGTCGGTGTGGGTCATGAAGCCGGCGAAGACCTCCATGTAGCGGGCGTAGAGCCGCTGCTGGTCCTCCGACAGGGTCGACCACTCCGGCACCCACGACGGGCGAGGGGTGAGCACGGTGTCCTCGGGGACCACCCCGGCGGCGACCTGGCGGGCGAAGACCTCCTCGCGGTAGGCCTCCCAGCCGTGGTCGAAGGCGCCGCGGTAGGGCTCGACCCACTCCGGGGCGACCTGGTGCGGTGCGTGCGCGGCGCCGGTGGCCAGGTAGGCGAAGAACGGCTTGCGGGTCGTCGCCTGCTGCTGGTCCTGGATCATCCGGATCGTCTCGTCGACGAGGTCCTCGGTGAGGTGGTAGCCCTCCTCGGGGGTCGCCGGCGCCTCGACGTGGTGGTTGTCGCGGACCAGCTCCGGCGCCCACTGGCTGGTCTCGGAGCCGAGGAAGCCGTAGTACTTCTCGAAGCCGACGCCCAACGGCCACCGGTCGAAGGGGCCCGCGGCGGAGGTCTCCGTGCGCGGCACCAGGTGCCACTTGCCGACCGCCATGGTGTTGTAGCCGGTGTCCTTGAGCAGCCGCGCCATCGTCGCGGCGCTGCGCGGGATGCGGCCGGTGTAGCCGGGGAAGCCGAGAGCCGCCTCCTCGGTGACACCCATGCCGACCGCGTGGTGGTTGCGACCGGTGAGCAGCGCGGCCCGGGTCGAGGAGCAGACCGCGGTCACGTGGAAGCGCTGGTAGCGCAGTCCGCCGTCGGCGACCTCGTCGATGCGCGGGGTCGAGATGCCCGAGCCGAAGCACCCGAGCTGCGCGAAGCCGACGTCGTCGAGCACGATCATCAGCACGTTCGGGGCACCCTCCGTGGGGCGCGGGTAGGGGACCGGGCGGGACTGGGAGTCCAGGGCGGAGTCGACGACGTGCTGCGGCGGCAGGTGGCTCATGACGGGCACAGTAGGACCGCCGGAGCCGTTCTGTCAGTCGTCTGACACTTTGATCCGGCCGTACGACTGTGAAGAACTAGAACGTGTTCCACCTGTCGAGACGGTCTATACGGCCGGGGGCGCCACACCTTTGCATGTGTGTGTCGCGTCACCTTCCGATGTGGCGATCGTTACCCAGTAGGACACGTTCTAGTTCTCACCCTCAGGAGGTCCGGTGACCGTCGTGCGGTCCCCCCGCTTCGCCCCCCGCGCCCGTCGTACGTCGCTGACGATCGCCGCGTCGGGCCTGGCCCTGCTCCTGGCCGCCTGCGGCTCCCAGCTCGACCCGAACGAGGTGGCCGTCGCCGGCGGTGGCACGGTCGGCTCCGGCGGGGTCGTCGTGGGGGCCGACGGCGAGGTGATCAGCGCCGACGGCGGCACCACCGGCTCGGTCGACGGCTCCACCGGCGGGGACGCCGGCACCTCCGGCAGCGGGTCCTCGGGCTCGGGCTCCTCCGGCTCCGGGAGCAGCTCGGGCGGCGGGTCGGGCAGCGGCTCCTCGCCCGACGGCGGCTCCGACGAGCCGATCCCGACCGGCAGCTGCGACGGGTTCAAGAACTCCACCGGCATCAGCAACGACACCATCACCATCGGCAACGCCTCCGACATCTCCGGTCCGGTGCCGGGCCTGTTCGAGTCCGCGCAGGACGCGGTGAAGGCGTTCGTGGCCTACTACAACCGCAGCAACCCCGACGGCATCTGCGGCCGGTCGCTGGCGCTGAAGAACTACGACAGCCGCACCGACGCCAGCGCCGACCAGCGCAACTACGTCGACATGTGCGACAACGTCTTCGCCGCCGTCGGCTCGATGTCGGCCTTCGACTCCGGCGGCGCCAAGACCGCCGCGGACTGCGGGATCCCCGACATCCGCTCCACCGCGGTGACCGGTGCGCGCTCCTCGTGCGACACCTGCTTCGGCGCCCAGTCCACGGTGGCCACCCAGTTCCAGAACGCCGTGCCCGACTTTTTGAAGAAAACCTTCCCCGAGGCCGCGCAGAAGGCCGCCATGGTCTACCTCAACGCCGGTGCGGCCGGTGAGAACGGCCGGCTGCAGCCCAAGGCGATGAAGGCGCGTGGCATGAAGTTCGTCTACGAGCAGAGCGTCGACACCGCCGAGTTCAACTACGCCCCCTACGTCCAGGGCCTCAAGGACAACGGCGCCCGCCACGTGCAGTTCCTGGGCGGCGTCCCGCAGTACGTCCGGCTCGCGCAGACCATGCAGCAGCAGGGCTACAAGCCCGACGTCTACGTCGTCGACCCCACCGCCTACCACCCCGACTACCTCGAGGGTGCCGGCAGCGCCGCGGAGGGCACGGTCGCCTTCATCAACTTCGTCCCGTTCGAGGAGGCCGCGAGCAACGCCGAGATGCAGCTCTACCTCCAGTGGCTGCAGCAGACGAAGCCGGGCGCCACCCCCGACTTCTTCGGCCTTTTCGCCTGGTCCGCGGCCCGCCTCTTCGTCGAGCAGGCCAGCAAGCTGGGCGGCAAGCTGACCCGACCGGCGCTGGTCCAGGCCATGCGCGGGGTCACCAAGTGGACCGCCAACGGCATGCACAGCCCGCAGGAGGTCGGTCCCAAGCGCACGGGCGAGTGCTGGCGCTTCGTGCAGGTCAAGGGCGGCACGTGGGTGCCGATCGGAGGCACCAAGTACACCTGCGCAGGGATCACGGAGGTCTCCTGATGAGCTCGTTCCTCGCCTTCACCATCTTCGGACTGGTCTCGGGGGCGGCCTACGCCATCGCGGCCTCCGGACTGGTGCTGACCTACTCCACGACGCGGGTGTTCAACATCGCCCACGGCGCGCTGGGCATGCTGCTGTCCTTCGTCTTCTGGGACTTCAGCGTCCGGCAGGGCATGCCGACGCTGCTCGCCCTGGCGCTGGTGCTGTTCGTGGTGGCGCCGGGCATCGGATGGTTCCTCCAGCGCTTCGTCGCCCGCGACCTCGGTGACGCGCCCGTCTCGGTCTCCCTGGTGGTGACCGTGGCGATCCTGGTGGCCACGCTGGGCCTGGCCCAGCAGGTCTGGCCGCCCGAGGCGCGCTCGGTGCAGCCGTTCTTCGCCGGCACCTCCTTCGAGATGTTCGGCTTCTTCATCACCGCCCACCAGGTGCTCACCATCGCCCTGTCCCTCGTGGTGGCCGTCGGCCTGTACGTCCTGCTCAACCGCACCCGGATCGGCACCGCCATGCGGGCCTCGGTCGACAACCCCGAGCTGCTCAAGCTCTTCGGCGGTCAGCCGGAGAGGGTCGCGGCGCTCTCGTGGGCGATCGGCACCTCCCTGGCCGCCCTGGCCGGCGTGCTGCTGGTCTCCACCATCGGCCTGGACTACTACGCCCTGCTGCTGCTGGTGATCAACGCCTTCGCCGCCGCGATCCTCGGTCGGCTGAAGAACCTCCCGCTCACCTTCGTCGGCGCGATGGCGCTGGGCCTGATCACCTCCTACGCCTCGGGCTACCTGCCCACCGAGGGCCTGCTCAACTCCGTGCGCAACGTGGTGCCGGCGCTGTTCCTCTTCGCCGTGATCATCGCGATGCCGCAGGCGCAGCTGCGCATCGGTCAGGTCAAGGGCATCGTGTCCGCGCCGCTGCCCAGCCCCTTCAAGGCGCTGGGCTGGTCCGGCGCCCTGCTGGCGACGTACGCGATCGTGATGCTCTCGATGGTGCTGCTCACCGGGTACGGCGGGCACGTCTCGCTCGCCCAGATCACCTTCGTCGGGGTCGGTGCGCTGGCCTACGTCAAGCTCGACCAGCCCAACCTGGTCGGCGTGCTGCTGGCCGGCCTGGTGGCCGCCGGCGTCGGGGCCCTGGTGGCGCTGCCGGTGATCCGGCTGACCGGTCTCTACCTCGCGCTGGCCACGCTCGCCTTCGCGGTGATCATGGACAAGATGATCTTCCAGGCCGACTTCGCGTTCGGCTTCAACGGCTCGCTCAACGCCGAGCGGCTCTCGATCCTCACCTTCCAGGTCGAGTCCACCAGCGCCTACGTCTGGGTGATGGCGCTCTTCTTCGTGGTGATGGGCCTGGGCCTGCTGGTGGTCCGCGCGGGACCGCTGGGCCGCATGCTCGTCGCCCTGCGCGACAGCCCTGCCGCCTGCGGCACCCTCGGGCTGGACCAGCGGTGGTTCCGCGTCGGGCTCTTCGCGGTCTCGGCCGGCATGGCCGGCGTCGCCGGCGCCCTGTACGCCGGGCTCCGCGGCACCGTCGGCGCGGCGGAGTTCCAGTTCTTCGGGTCCTTCACCCTGCTGCTGCTCGCGGTGGTCTTCGGCGTGACCTCGGTGACCGGGGCCGCCCTCGGCGGCATCGGCCTGATGATGCTGCCGGTCCTCCAGGCCGACTACCCCCAGATCGCCGGCCTGTTCTTCGTGGTCATCGCCGTCGGCGCGATCCTGCTGGCCCGCGACCCCAACGGCCTGGCCAACCAGCTCTTCCGCCTCGGCCACCTCCTCGACCGCCGCTTCGGCAACCGCATCCGCGAGCGGATACCCGTGCTGCCGGTGCCCGGCGGGTCCCTCGGGGGGATGCGCGAGCACGCCCGCGCCGAGCAGGACGCCAACGCGCACGCCGAGGCCACCCTCGACACCGTCGGTCTCGGCGGTGCGTCCCACCAGGCAGGTCCCGAGGGGACCGAAGGCCGGAAGGAGACCGCCGGTGTCCAGTAGTCCTGTCCCCAGCGGGGGCGGCCACCGCGCCGACGTGCGCGGCGGGCCGCTGCTCGAGGTCGACCACGTGGTCGTCCAGTTCGGTGGTGTCACGGCCGTCAACGAGGCCTGCTTCACCGCCGACCCCGGCACCGTGACCGGCCTGATCGGGCCCAACGGCGCCGGCAAGACCACCTGCTTCAACGTGATCAGCGGGCTGCAGAAGCCGACCCGGGGCAAGGTCCGGTTCCAGGGCAAGGACGTCACGTCCATGCCGGTGCACCGGCGCTCGAAGCGGGGCATGGGCCGCACGTTCCAGCGCCTGGAGGCCTTCGGGTCGCTGTCGGTGCGCGACAACGTCCGGGTCGCCGCGGACATCCACCGCGGTGCGCTGGCGGGCCTGCTGCCCGGCGGGGGCCACGGGAAGAACATCGACGCGCTGCTGGAGCGGGTCGGGATCGCGGCGTACGCCCAGGAGCGCGCCGACTCCATCCCCACCGGCACCGCGCGCCTGCTCGAGCTGGCCCGCTGCCTGGCCGGCGACCCGAAGCTGCTGCTGCTCGACGAGCCGTCCTCGGGCCTGGACGAGACCGAGACCGACGCGTTCGGCGAGCTGTTGCGCGACCTGGCCGCCGAGGGCCGCGCGATCCTCATGGTCGAGCACGACATGGACCTGGTGATGGCGGTCTGCGACACCATCCACGTCCTCGACTTCGGCTCGATCATCGCCTCCGGCGACCCGGCGGAGATTCGTCGCGACCCCGCCGTCCAGAAGGCCTACCTCGGCTATTCCGACGAGGACGGCGACGCGGACGGGCACACCAGGACCGACCTGCCGGTTGTGACCGACGACACACTCGTCATCCCGGCGGTCCGGGAAGGAGCCGAGGCATGAGCGGCGTACCGATCCTCGAGGTCGTCGACCTGCACGCGGCCTACGGCCGCATCGAGGTGCTGCGCGGCGTCGACCTGGTCGTCCCCAAGGGGGCGGTGATGGCGCTGCTGGGGCCCAACGGTGCCGGCAAGTCCACGCTGGTCAAGGTGATCTCCGGGCAGAAGAAGCCCACCTCGGGCGACATCCACCTCGGCGGCGTGCACGTGAAGGCCTCCGGGCCCGAGGAGCTGGCCCGGCTCGGGCTGTGCACCATCCCCGAGGGACGCTCGGTCTTCCCGAACCTCACGGTCGAGGAGAACCTCCTGCTGATGTCGTACGCCGGCGTGCCGGCCGAGGCCGTGCTGGAGACCGCCTTCGCCTACTTCCCCCGGCTCAAGGAGCGCCGCAAGCAGTTCGCGGGCACCATGTCGGGCGGCGAGCAGCAGATGGTCGCGATGTCGAGGGCGCTGGCCTCCGACCCGGCGCTGCTGCTGCTCGACGAGCTGTCCATGGGGCTCGCGCCCCTCATCGTGGACGAGCTCTACGAGACCGTCGGTCGGATCACCGAGACCGGCGTCTCCATCCTGTGCATCGAGCAGTTCGCCCGCACGGCGCTGAAGATCTCCGACTACGCCGCCGTCATGTCCGGTGGCCGTGTGGTCGCCACCGGCGAGCCCGGGGAGATCCTCGAGACGATGTCCGACGTCATCCTGGGAGGTGCCGCATGAGCGGCCGACGCACCACTTCCACCCGCCCGGCGGCCCGCCTGGGCGCCGGTCTCGCGGCGGCGGCCCTGGTGTCGCTGGCGCTGCCGGTCACCACCGGCACTGCCGCCCCGGCGGCTCCCTCGGCAGTCTCGGCGGCCACCGGCTCGCCGCTGCGCGCCGCCGACCCGGAGTTCGCCGGGTACGCCGCCACCACGACGGCGACGCCGGTGCGCGTGGAGATCTACGAGCCGACCATCCCGATCCCGGCCAGCCCCCAGGCCGAGCTCAACCTCGGCTACTCCAACGTCAAGGCCGACTCGGTCCAGGTGAACTCCAACCACCCGGCCGGCCCGGAGTCGGAGTCCAGCGAGGACTTCCCCGGCAGCATCTCGCGCACCAGCGCCTCGGCGGAGAAGACCACGGCGCTGGCCGGCTACTCCACCGACTGCCGTCTGGGCCAGCCCGACGCGGCCCCGGCCGAGGAGGGCGAGGGCGGCGAGGGCGGCGAGGACGAGGGTCCGATCCCAGGCCTGCCCGGTCTGCCCGACCTGCCGTTCCCCGGTATCCCCGGCCTCGGCCAGGCGCTGTCCTCGACCGTGGACCAGACCGTGACCACGCTGACCGGCGGCGCGCTGTCGACCACTGGTCAGAAGGGCCAGAAGGGCGGCGCGAAGGCGGCCGAGGAGGAGGTCGAGTGCCCGATCCCGGCCCAGCTCGCCGCGGTGATCGACCTCGGTGGCGTGGGCGCCAGCTCGACGGTGACCCGCAGCACCGACGACGACGGCATCGAGCGGGTCAAGGCCGTCTCGCGGTCGGTGGTCGGTGAGGTCAGCCTGCTCGGCGGCATCATCACCCTCGACGGCCTCGTCTCCACCGCCCGCACCACCAGCGACGGCGCCAAGGCGACCGTCAAGGGCGTCACCGACTACGGCACGCTCACCATCGCGGGCCAGAAGTTCCGCTACGGCTCCGACGGCTTCGAGGCCGCCGGCACCCCGCAGGACCTGCCCGGCCTGCCGGCCGACCCCAACCAGGCGCTCGAGGCACTCGGGATCCAGCTGCTGCTGCCCCAGCCGACCGAGGAGCGCGAGGGTGACAAGGGCACCGTCGCCGTCGGCGGCCTCCAGGTCGTCATCGACGCCGGCGTCCTGCGCACCCAGCTGGTCAACGGCGGGCTGCCGATCGACGCGATCGCCGAGGCCATCGCCGGGCTGCCGTTCCCGGAGGAGGCCGGCCAGCTCAAGAGCCTGCTGGGCGCCGCGCTGAACCTCGCCCCCAAGTTCGTCATCACCTTGGGCAACGCCTCGGCGGTGGTCGACACCAGCCCGGAGATCGAGATCCCCGAGGTCGAGCCGGGCGACGCCGACAACGACCCGACCAGCCCGGTCGACACCGGCACCGGCACCGGTACCGGCACCGGTGGCGGAGACCTCGGCGGCGGCGACCTGCCCGCCAGCGACCCGGCCCCGGCCGGTGGTGGCGAGCCCGCGATCGGGGACGACGGCGCCCTCACCGACGCCGGCCCCGTCGGAGCCGGCCTGCCCGAGCTCTTCTCCATCCCCGGTGCGCTGTTCTTCGGCGGCATCCTGGCCGCCACCGTGCTCGGGTCCTACCTGCGCCGGCTCGGCCTGCTCGCCCTCGGCGGCGGAGTCAGCTGCGCCCACGGCCTGGAGTCCGGTCTGCCGGACCTCCGCAAGGCCTGACCGCCCCCTCCACCGACCCCTCGTCACCCCCACCTCGCCACACCGTCCGAAACGGAGTCCTCGATGACCGACACCACCGTCTCCGCCCCCGCCTCCGGGTCCCGCCTCGGCGCCGGCGCCGCGATGCCGCGCGCCGGCTCGCGGGGTAGCGGCTCGGGTGCGGCCCCGCTGGTCAACAACCACTACAAGCTGCTGCAGGTTGTGCTCTTCTGGGCCGGCGCCGTGCTGCTGCCGCTGGGGCTCGTGGTGATCGTGCTGGGGTGGTACGGCGCGGCCAACACGCCGTACGAGTACGACCAGATCTCCTACCTGGTCTCCGGCGGCCTGCTCGGCCTGGGCCTGACCTTCACCGGTGGGTTCCTCTACTTCGGGGCCTGGCTGGCCCGCATCGCCGACGACGGCCGCGAGTCCTCCAAGCGCCCGCGCCGGCCACCGACGCCGCCGCGCTGCCGGTCGTCGCCGGTGACGGCACCACCCTGCACCGCCGCGACTGCTCGCTGATCGCCCACCGCGACGACCTGCGCCCCGCCGGGCCCGACGCGGCCCATCTCACCCCCTGCCGGGTCTGCAAGCCCTGATCGCTCCGTCGGTCGAGGTGCGAGGAGCGCCAGCGACGAGCCTCGAGACCTCGTGAGCCTTGCTGGGGTCTCGAGGCTCGCTGCGCTCGCTGGCCGACCAGCGAGGGTCACTCCGCGGCGAGCGCCTCGTCGGGCTTGGAGCCCAGCACGGTGTCGATGTAGTCCTGCGCGGTCTCGAAGATGTCGACCTCGTGGCCTGCGCGCTCGGAGAGGTACCACCGGTGCTCGAGCACCTCGTGGAAGAACTCCGCGGCCTCCAGCCGCCCCCGCAGGTGCGCGGGCACCATCGAGGTGACCGGCTCGTAGATCTCGGTCAGCCAGCGTGAGGCGACGATGCCGCGGTCCTCGCGACCCAGGTCGTGGTGGGCGGTGTAGGACGCCAGGTCGTTGAGCAGGCGTCTGGCCTGTGCGTCCTCCACGTCGAGCCCGGTCAGGCCCTGCAGCTCGCGC
>LULW01000349.1_pt1 | contig 18284 bp, 14 predicted proteins | sample 729531 | NCBI WGS metagenome assembly LULW01 (sample SAMN03860279, study PRJNA289734) | marine metagenome | biome: seawater column; feature: ocean; material: water; isolation source: Red Sea water column Station 108 - depth 10m | place: Saudi Arabia: Red Sea | collected 2011-10-15 | depth 10 m | reverse complement strand
GCACCTGGGGCACGTCTTCCCCGACGGCTACGGCACGCCCACCGGCGACCGCTACTGCATCAACTCCGTGAGCCTGACCCTCGAGCCGGCCGACGGCTCGGGCCCGGTCGCCGGCTGAGCGCGGGCCGGGGCACCACCGACTTAGTGACCGCGGAGTGCATCGCATGAACCAGGTTCACGCGATGCACTCCGTCGCTGTCGTCAGGAGTCGCGTGGGGTGAGGGCCGGCACCACGACGACGACCCGCTCGCCGTAGGTGGTGTCGGCCCACCCCTGGAGGGTGCCGTCGTCGAAGGGGACGTCGACGTAGACCTGCTGCTCGGTCGGGTAGGCGCCCTGCGCACCCGCGACGCCGGGCAGCTCGGCGGCGACCTCCTCGGCGATGGCCTGCAGCTCGGTCGCGCTCGGTGGGTCGGTGGGGAGCGGGTCCGGCTCCGGCTCCTCGATCATCACGTCGTACAGAGCGGCCGGGATCGCGTCGGCCACGGTCAGCGCGGTGCCGTCCCAGGAGCCGGTGATCGCGAACGAGCCCCAGCGGACCCTGCCCTGCTTCTCGTGGATCTCGTGCTCGGACCAGTCCCAGCCGAGGACCTCGGGGCCACCGCACTGCGGCGGCCAGGACTCCGCGATCGCCCCGAGGCAGACCTCGGGACCGTCCCCGGTGTCCATCACCATCACCAGGCCGCGGGTGCGGACGTCGGCGGGCAGATCGAGCGCCGGCGCACCGGTCGGGGCGTCGGGTGCCGGGTCGCGGGCGAGGTCGTCGCCCCCGCTGCTGCTGCAGGCGGTGGAGGTGAGCAGGACGGCGGCGGCCACCGCGGCGAGGCGCAGGCTGGTCGAGCGGGTCATGCCGCTCCGACGTACGCCGGGGATCGACGGTTCCGCGATCGTGCGGTTCATCGGCCGGCCGACAGACCTTGCCACCGGACGATGGGCCTTCATCGGCCAGCGGAAAGGTTCATCGGCCGGCCGATGAACCTTCGGACCCGCGGGTGCCCTCAGCCTCAGGGAAGCCGGTCGACGAGCTCGGCGACCGGGGTCAGCGCGCCGGTGTAGAAGGGGATCTCCTCGCGCACGTGCCGGCGGGCGGTGGAGCCGCGCAGGTGCCGCATCAGGTCGACGATGCGGTAGAGCTCGTCGGCCTCGAAGGCCAGCAGCCACTCGTAGTCGCCGAGCGCGAAGGAGGCCACGGTGTTGGCGCGGACGTCCCCTCGTCGGCGAGGAACGCCGGGACGTGGGACTTGTTGAACTCCGCCGGGCGGTGCAGCGCCATCTGCGACCACACCGGGTCGAGGCGGGCGCCGAAGGAGGTGCGGCGGAAGCGGTGGTACGCCGACTGCAGCTCCTCGCTGGTGGCCGCGTGCGTCCACACCATCACGTCGGCGTCGGCGCGCAGGCCGCTGACGTCGTAGACGCCGCGCACGACCGTGTCGGACTCGTCGAGCTCGGCGAAGAGCTTCTCGACCTCGGCGCCCTCGGCGGGCCGGTCGGCGTCGGGGCCGAGCACGTCGCGCAGCCGGAACACCGACCACATGGTGTAGCGGATCGAGTCGTTGATCTCGCGCACGCGGGCGGCGTTGGACATGGTGTCGCTCATGGCACCCATTGTGCCGCGCGCTCCGCGGAGCCGATGACGGCGGGGATACCGACGCCGTCGTACGCCGCCCCGCAGACGGCCAGGCCGGGGACCGCCTCCACGGCGGCCCGGACGCGGGCGACGCGGTCGAGGTGACCGAGGGAGTACTGCGGGAGGCCCCCGCCCCAGCGCTGCACGTGGGTGTCGACCGGGGTGGCCTCGAGGCCGGTGGCGTCGCGCAGGTCGCGCAGCGAGACGGCGACCAGCTCGTCGTCGTTCGCCTGCAGCGCGGCCTCCTCGCCGTGCCGGCCGAGCGAGGTGCGCAGGTGGATCAGCCCGTCGGCGGCGCCGGCCTCGCGGACCCAGCCCCACTTGGAGAAGGAGAAGGTGGCGGCCTTGATCGCCCGCCGCTCCACCGGCGGCACCAGGAAGCCCGAGGCGTCTGTCTCGGCCAGGGCCCCGGTGTCGGCGACGCGCAGGGCGAGCGTCACCACGGCGACCGACGCGGCCTCGACGCCCGCCAGCTCGGTGCTCGCGGCGGGGGCCAGGTCGGCGAGCAGCCGGGAGGCGGCGGCGGCCGGTACGGCCAGCACCACGGCGTCGGCGGTGATCGTGCGCTCGTCGGTCGTGGGGCCGACGGTGAGCGCGAACGGTCCGCTGGTCGTGGTGCGGCGCAGCCCGCGGACCGTGGCCCTGGTGCGGACCTCGAGCCGCTCGGCCAGGGCCAGTGGGAGCCCACCCATGCCGCCGGGGAGACCGGCGAAGACGGGGGCCGAGTAGGTCGCCGGGGCGGTGAGGCCAGGGGCCTGGTCGAGCAGCGAGCCCTGCTCGGCGAGGGCGACCAGCTGCGGGACGGCCGCCCGGGCCGAGATCCGTCGGGCGTGACCGGCGTACACACCGCCGAGGAGGGGCTCGACGAGGCGGTCGGTGACCGCGGGGCCGAGGCGGTCGTCGACGAGGTCGCCGACCGTGACGTCGGCGCCGATGGGGGTGGCGGCGTGGCCGGACTCCTCGCGGACCCGGGCCAGCTCGGCGTCGGTGAGCACGCCGCTGGCCGCGAGGTCGTCGAGGTCCAGCGGCACGCCCATGAGGGAGCGCGGCAGCGGGCGCAGCGCGTCGCGGGTCCAGATCCGGCTCGAGGCGACGGTGGGGTGGCACACCTCGAGGCCGAGGTCCGCGGCCAGCGCGACGCCCTCGGGCCGGCGGTTGAGCATCGCCTCGGCGCCGACGTCGACGGGCACGCCCGCGACGCTGCGGCGGCGCAGCACGCCGCCGACCTGCGGGGAGCCCTCGAGGACGAGGACGTCGCGGCCCTGCTGCTGGAGCCGGTACGCCGCCGACAGGCCGCCGATCCCGGCGCCGACGACCACGACCTCCCGGTGCTCACCCTGCTGGCCCACGTCCCCCAGCGTCCCACGGGGAACCACCACCCCCGACGCCGCGTCCCACCGGCATGAACCGATCCCGCACCCCTGTCGCCGTCGCGCTCGGCATCGTGCTCGCGCTGCTGGCGCTCCTCGTCCTCGCCGGCTGCAGCGCCGGCTCCTCCGACGACGCGATGGGCGGTGAGTCGATGGCCGAGCCGATGGAGGGCGCCGACATGGACGCCCCCGAGGTGTTCGACGAGGCCGGCGCCGGCGCGATGGACTCCACCTCCGCGCTCATGTCCGACGGGGACACGGCCGAGCGGGACATGGCCGCCTCAGACGCCGTCGACGCCGCCTCGGCGGAGGAGGGCGCGCGGCAGGCCTCGATCATCTCCACCGGCACCGTGAGCCTGCGCGCCGACGACGTGGGCGACGCCCGCTTCGAGGTGCAGAAGGTGGTCGACCGGGTCGGCGGCCAGGTCACCGACTCCGAGACCCGCACCGACGACGACGGCGCCGTGCGCACCGCGCGACTGGTGCTGCGGGTGCCGTCCGCGGAGTTCACCGAGACGATGGACGCGCTGGAGAAGGTCGCGGACCTCGAGGCCTCCTCCACGACCTCCGAGGACGTCACGACCCAGGTGGTCGACACGAACGTCCGCATCCGGGTGCAGCGCCAGAGCATCGCGCGCATCGAGCAGCTCCTCGACCGCGCCGGGTCGATCCGCGACATCGTCGCCGTCGAGCGCCAGCTCACCGACCGCGAGGCCCGGCTCAACTCGCTGCTGCGCCAGCAGGCCTACCTGGCCGACCAGACCTCGCTGTCGACCATCACCGTGCACCTGCAGCGCCACCCGGTCGACGAGCCCGAGGAGGAGGACGGCGAGGACGGCTTCCTGGCCGGGCTCTCGGCCGGCTGGGCCGCGCTGGGCACCGTCGCGGTCGGGCTGGCCACCGTCGCCGGCGCCCTGCTGCCCTTCCTCGGCGTCGCCCTGGTGCTCGGGGTCCCCGGGTGGCTGCTGGTCCGCAGGGCGGTCCGCCGTCGGCGTACCGAGGCGCCGGCGGAGCCGGCCGGTCCGGCCGGGCCGTCTGCCGGCGAGCCGGTGCTGGAGGGCTGAGCCGGGATACTCCGCACGATTTCCCACCCTCGGCTCGAGCTGGGGGTGAGAACTCGTGCGGACTATCCCGCGTCGAGCGGGTACTCGTGCACGAAGTCCGTCAGCCGCGCCAGCTGGTCGGGGTCCGTCGACGGCAGGACGCCGTGGCCGAGGTTGAAGACGTGGCCCTTGGCGGCGCGGCCGGCCTCGATGATCTCGGCGGCGCGGGCGGTCATCACCTCGGTGGGGGCGAAGACGAGGGTCGGGTCGAGGTTGCCCTGGACACCGCGGTCGCCGACCATCGGGATCGCGCGCTCCAGCGGGGTGCGCCAGTCGACACCGACGACGTCGGCACCGGCCTCCCCCATCAGGTCGAGCAGGTTGGACGTGCCGACCCCGAAGTGGATGCGCGGGACGCCCAGTGCGCCGGCGCGGGCCAGCACCGAGGTCGACCAGGGCTGGACGTGCGCGGCGTAGTCCTGCGGGGTGAGCGCGCCGGCCCAGGAGTCGAAGAGCTGCACGGCCGAGGCGCCGGCGGCGACCTGGACCTCGAGGTAGGCCGCGGCGATGCCGGCGATCTTCTCCATCAGCGCCGACCACACCTCGGGGGCGCCGAACATCATCGCCTTGGTCTTGGCGTGCTCCTTCGACGGCCCGCCCTCGACGAGGTACGACGCCACCGTGAACGGCGCGCCGGCGAACCCGATCAGCGGGGTGCTGCCCAGCTCGCCCACCAGGCCCTGGACGGCCCGGGTGATGAACGGGACGTGCTCGGGGGTCAGGTCGGGGATCGCGGCGACGTCCTCGAGCGTGCGCACCGGGTGGGCGACGACCGGTCCGACGCCGGGCTTGATGTCGAGGTCGACCCCGACGGCCTTGAGCGGCAGCACGATGTCGGAGAAGAAGATCGCGGCGTCGACGCCGTAGCGGCGCACCGGCTGCATGGTGATCTCGATGGTGAGGTCGGGGTCCATGCAGGACTCCAGCATCCCCACGCCCTCGCGGACCTTGAGGTACTCCGGGAGCGAGCGCCCGGCCTGGCGCATGAACCACACCGGCGTGTACGGCACGGGCTCGCCGCGCAGGGCCTTGAGGAACGCGCTGCCGGACAGGTCGGCCGCAGAGGCCTGGGTGGGGCTCGTCACCGCTCAAGGGTGGCAGGGTCCCGGCGTGTTCGCACATCAGACCGCAGGGGTGCGACCTACTGTGGGGGCATGGTCGTCCGTCAGGAGACGCACCCCGCAGCGGGTGCGCCCGCCGAGCCCCCCGCGTTCCGCGAGGCGGCCGCCGGCCTGCGACGGGCCCGCCTGCGCCCCGAGGTGCTGCTGGAGCCGATGCCGGCGCCGCAGCGGATCGCGCCGTACGCCGCCGCCGTCTCCGCCGACGTCACCGTCGACGACGTGGACGTCGCGACCGGGCGGATCATCCTGCTGCACGACCCGAGCGGCAACGACGCGTGGGAGGGCACCTTCCGGTGCGTGGCCTACGTCCGCGCCGAGATCGAGGTCGACCTGGTCACCGACGCGATGCTGTCGGCCGTCGGCTGGTCCTGGCTGACCGAGGCCCTGGCCGCCCACGGCGCCGAGCACGTCGCCGCGTCGGGCACCGTCACCCGCGTGGCGACCGAGAGCTTCGGCGGGATGAGCGAGGAGCAGGGCACCGCCCAGATCGAGATCCGCGCCTCGTGGACCCCCGTCCACCCCGACGGCGCCGAGCGCACCCCCGACACCACCCCGCACGTCGAGGCGTGGGGCGAGCTGATGTGCACCGCCGCCGGGCTGCCGCCGGTCCCCGACGGGGTCGCGGTGATGCCGAGCCGGCGCGGACAGCGTAGCCGCTGATCAGATGAGCGAGCCGACCGTCCCCCACGACCCCCACGACCCCCAGCAGCCCGAGCAGCCCGAGCAGCCCGAGCAGCCCGAGACCGACGCCCCCGCTCCTGGGACCCCTCCCGAGCAGGAGCCGGAGAAGGCCCCGCTGCTGGCCCTGCGCGAGCCGATGCCGTCGGTCGTGGAGACCCCCGAGGCCCTGGAGGCGGTCTGCGAGGCCGTCGCCGGTGGCACCGGCCCGGTCGCGATCGACGCCGAGCGCGCCTCGGGCTACCGCTACTCCAACCGCGCCTACCTCATCCAGCTGCGCCGCGAGGGCTCCGGCACCCACCTGGTCGACCCCATCGCCTTCGACGGGCTGGCCCCGCTGCAGGAGGCCATCGGCGACGCCGAGTGGATCCTGCACGCCGCCACCCAGGACCTCCCCTGCCTGCGCGACGAGGGGCTCTCCCCCACCGAGCTCTTCGACACCGAGCTCGCCGGCCGCCTGCTGGGCTACCCCCGCGTCGGGCTCGCCACACTGGTGGAGACCCTGCTGGGCCGCCGGATGAAGAAGGAGCACTCGGCCGTCGACTGGTCGACGCGCCCGCTGCCGAAGCCCTGGCTGGAGTACGCCGCCCTCGACGTCGAGGTCCTCGTGGAGCTGCGCGACCTGCTGGCCGCCGAGCTCGAGGAGACCGGCAAGGCCGAGTGGGCCCGCCAGGAGTTCGACGCGCTGCGCGGCTTCGAGCCGACCCCGCGCGTGGACGCCTGGCGCCGCACCTCCGGGCTGCACAAGGTCCGGGGGCGTCGCTCCCTCGGGGCGGTCAAGGCGCTGTGGGAGCTGCGCGACTCCCTCGCCGAGCAGCGCGACGTCACCCCGGGCCGCATCCTCCCCGACTCCGCCATCACCGTCGCCGCCACGCACATGCCCACCGACAAGGGCTCCCTGCTGGGGCTGAAGGGCTTCCACGGCCGCGGCGCCGAGCGCTACTCCTCCCGGTGGGTGGCCACGCTGCGCGAGGTCGCCGAGCTCCCCGAGGACGAGCTGCCCACCCGGGCACCGCGCTCGGACGGTCCCCCCACCCCCCGGGCCTGGGCCGACCGCGATCCCGTGGCAGCGCGCCGCCTGCAGCACGCCCGGGAGGCGATGACGGCCCTGGCCGAGGAGCACTCGATGCCCGCCGAGCAGCTCCTGACGCCCGACTTCATGCGGCGTACCCTCTGGGCGCCGCCGCGCACCCGCGACCCGCAGGCGCTGGCCGCCGCGGTGGCCGAGCAGCTGACCGGGTACGGCGCCCGCCCGTGGCAGGTCGAGCTCACGACCCCGCTGCTCGTCGCGGCGATCCTGCACGGCGACGAGCCGGTCCCGGAGGCACCGCAGTCCGAGCCCGAGGCTCCCCAGCCCGACGCCTGAGCGCCTACTGCGTGTCGCCGGGCTCCCCGGAGTCCTCCTCGCCGGTGTCGAGCACCAGCTCCGGGGCCAGCACCAGCTGGGAGGCGAAGTCGATCGTGGCGCTGGCGCCCTCGAGGTCGAGCACGCCCGGGGCGGTGACCAGCTGGGCCACCTGGTCGTCCACCGCGCGCTGCAGCTCGCCCCAGGTGTCGAGCAGCGGCGGGATCACCATGTCGTCGGCGGAGTCGGTGAAGACCCCCGCCTCGACAGGCTGACGGCCCGGCTGGAGGAAGTCCTCGGACAGGGCGACCTGCTGGTTGGCCGGGACCACGAAGCCGGTGCGCGTCAGCGGCCGCACGACGTCGTCGCTGATCAGGTGCACGAGCAGGTCGGCGGCGCCGGACAGCGACACCGGGCGTCGGGCCAGGCAGAAGCCGGTCAGCTCGCCGGTGGTGGCGGAGGTCTCGATCGTGGGGATCGGCATCACGTCGAAGGACAGCCCCTGGGTCAGGCGCAGCTGGGGCACCCACGAGCGGTCGCCGGTGATCATCCCGAGCCGGCCGCGTCGGAACCACTGCTGAGGGGTCGCCTGGGTCAGCTGCTTGCTCGACAGCGTGAGCGGGCCGTTGCGCAGCAGTCCGAGGGTCGTCTCCAGGGCGTCGCGGGTGGAGCCGTCGGAGAAGGCCAGGGAGGTCGGGGCGTCGTCGTCGTCGAAGAGGTTGCCGCCACCGGAGTAGATGAACGGCGCCAGGCCGGCCAGCGAGGGGTCGACGTAGACGCCCTTGGTGCCCTTGCGGGGCCGCGTCGCGAACTCGGCGGCGGCCTGGAACTCCTCGAAGCTCCAGCGGCTGGCACTGGAGGGCACCTCGAGACCGCGCGCCTCCATCCGCTCGAAGTCGATGAGGTCGGTGTTGTAGAAGACGACCGTCGGGGAGATCTCGAACGGCATGCACTGCAGCCGGCGGTCGGCGGAGAAGGCCAGCAGCGCGTCGCGGGAGTAGACGTCGCCGAACTCCACGAACCGCTCGTCGAGCAGCTCGTCGACCGGGCTGGTGCGGCCCTCGTCGCGCAGCCAGGACAGGTCGCGTCGGGAGGCCATGAACACGTCGGGGTCGACCTCGCCCGCGGCCAGGGCCGCCATCGCCTCCTCGCGGTCGGAGAAGGCGACGACCTCCACGTCGGAGGTCTCGGAGATGACGGAGTACTCCGCCATCAACCGCTCGTAGGTGTCGATCTCGGCGCGGCTCCCCCACACGGCCAAGGTCAGCTGGTCCTCGGGGACGGGCGTGGCGACCGGGTCGGGGTCCAGCGGCGGCCGGCTCGAGGACTGCTCGTCCGAGCACGCGGCCAGCCCCGCGAGCACGACGGTCGACAGCAGCGCCGCCGTCGTACGTCGTGCAGCGGCACGCCCGATGAACCTCACGTCGCCTCCCGATCCCGGGTCACGCGACCCGCGCCGTCACCCTACTCACACCGTGGGGCCGCACCCGCCCGCGACGGCGTGCCGATCGTCACGTCGCCGGCCCTGACAGGCCTGCCGGCTCAGCCGAAGCTGTGGAAGCGACCGGCCGCGGCGATCACCCGCTCGAACGTCGGGCGGTCCAGCGCAGCCCCCTCCCGGCGTACGTCGCCGGGCGCGAGCGTCAGGAGCCGGTCCAGGCGCACCTCGCTGGGTCGCCGCTCGCGGTCCCAGCCGCCGGCGCCGACGTCCATCCAGTAGCGGCCGTGGCGGGCCTCGTCGGCGGCGTCGCGGTCGTGGTCCTGGCTGGTGAGCATCAGGCCGTAGAGCCGGCGCCGGTCACGGCCGATGAGGAGGACCGGGCGGTCCTTGCCCTGGCTGGCGTCCTCCTCGTAGGGCACCCACGCCCACACGACCTCGCCCGGGTCGGGCTTGCCGTCGGTGCGCGGGTTGTAGGCGACGCGCAGCCCGCGCGTGACCCGCAGCCGGGCGCGGTGCAGCGCCGCGCGCATGTCCCGGGGAGAGGCAGCCATGGCCACGACCCTAGTCGCCCCCGGGGATCCCACGGCCCGAGGAGCCAGCCGAACCCGCTGAGCCCGTGATGACGAGTGATGTGCGCCGGACCGGGAGCGCCTCACGGCGCGTGGCCGCTCGTAGCGGCTGATGTTGGGACCCGGGGCTGCCGCGGCCCGGCGCACCCGAGAAGCATAGACGCCATCCCCCGCCCACCCAATGCTTCCGCCCACCCAATGCTTCCGCCGAACCGACGCGAACTTCCGGAAGGACGCGCAGGCTCGGCGTGGAGGGACGGTCGGGGCGGGAGGGGGCAGGAGGGGTACGCCGCGGCGTACCGTGGTCCCGGTGAGCAGACCGCACCACCGCCCGACCCAGAAGAGCGCCGCGTTCTTCGAGGCCGTCGAGGGCGGGACCGACCCGGCGATCGTGACCGAGGCCGCCGAGCGCGCCGCCGCGCTGCTGGTGCGCGGGGCGCGGAAGTCCGAGGACGACGCGGTCGCCGACCGGCTGCTCCACCTGGCCGACACCGAGGGCATCGAGGCGATCGCGGAGGTCTGGTCGGGTGCTCCGGCCGACACCCTGGCCGGCTGCCTGTGGCGGCTCTACCTGCTGCGCCAGTGGGTGCACGCGGACCCGGTGCGCGTCTCACGGGCCTTCGAAGAGGGTCGCGCCCGCGCGCAGGTCGCCCGCGTCGTGGCCGGGGTGGCCGACCCGCCGGGCCCCGACCAGCTGCGCGCCATGGTCGACGAGGTGCTGCGGGGCATCGCGACCGGCGACTTCGCCGACCTGCTCTTCCGTGCCTCTGCCTTCGCGCGCGTCGTGGCGGCCGGTCACGCCACCGGCGAGGCCAGCCACGACGAGGTCAGCCGGATGCTCGCCACCGCCGAGCAGCTCGAGGCCGCCGGTCACCTGGAGCTGGCCGGCCGCCTCGGCTGACCCTCGGCGGTCGAGCAGGCCCGGGCCTCAGCCCAGCACCTTGCGGATCCGTTGGTCGGAGACCGGGTGTGCGGTGCCGAGCTGCTGGGCCCACAGCGAGATGCGGTACTCCTCGAGCATCCAGCGCGCTTGGCGCAGCCGCTCGGGCAGCGGGCGGCCCTCGGGCAGTGCCTCGACCTGGTGCAGCCAGGCGTCCTGGAGGTCGGCGATGCGGTCCATCAGCTGCCGGTCGCGTCCGACCGAGCCGCCGCCCTCGAGCAGCTTCTCGCGCCGCTGCGACAGCGCGGCGAGGTAGACCGGGAACCGGCGCAGCTGCGAGGGGCCGGCCTCCGCGACGAACCCGCGGTCGACGAGCCGTGCCAGCTGCCCACGCATGTCGGTCAGCGCCGGCAGCATCGCCATGTCGGCGCGCCCCGACAGCTCCTTCTCCACGCCGCGCCAGGTCGTCAGCACCCGCACCACGTCGGCCAGCACGCCCCGCACCCGCGCCTCGAGGTCCCCGCGGACCGCCGTCAGGAGAGCGTCGTACGCCGCCTGCGACCGCACCGGGGGCCGGGCGTCGACGGCCTCGGCGACCACGGCCGCACGGCAGTCCTCCAGCAGCTCGGCGACGGTCGGGTAGGGCGAGCCGGCCAGGCCGAGCTTCTGGGCGTTGTCGAGCCCGTCGAGGACCCTCTTCACGGTGTGGTCGCCGCCGGCGTCGAGGCCGAGCAGCACCAGGCGTCGCACGCCGAGCCGGTGTCGGGCGTCGCGCTCCTCGGCTGAGCCGACGACCTCCAGACCGACGCTCGACCCCTCGTCCACGAGCCCGGGGTAGGCCGTGACCTCGTGCCCGGCGCGGGTCTGGGTGATCGAGGCCGGCAGGTCGCCGAAGACCCAGGTGGTCTCGCCGGTCCGCGCGAGCCCGGAGTCGGTCGCGACCTCGTCCATCGCCTGCTGGAACTGCCCACGCAGCGGCTGCTTGAGCGCCTCGAGGTCCTTGCCGCGGGCCTGCTCGCGGCCCTGCTCGTCGACGACGCGGTAGGTCGGGCGCAGGTGCTCGGGCACCTTCGACCAGTCCCACGCCTCGCGCGGCACCACGACGCCGGTCGTCGCCCTGCACCAGCGCTCGAGCGCGTCGAGCAGCGGCTCCTCGCCTGCCGGCACGGTCCGCAGGAACTCCCGCGCCTTGTCGGGCGCGGGGACGAACGAGACGCGCAGGTTCTTCGGCAGCGAGCGGATCAGCGCGGTGACCAGCTCCTCGCGCAGCCCGGGGACGTTCCAGGAGAAGTCGTCGGCCCCGACCCGGTTGAGGGTCGCGACCGGCACCTCGATGGTCAGGCCGTCGTCGTCGGCACCCGGCTCGAAGTGGTAGGCCAGGTTGAAGGTCAGCCCCTCCCCCTGCCACGCCTGGGGGAAGTCTGACTCGGTGACCTCCTCGGCGGTGTCGTGGGTGAGCATCGACAGGTCGAAGTCGAGCAGCCGCGGGTGCTTCTGCCGCTCGCGCTTCCACCACTGCTCGAAGTGCACCCCGGAGACGACCTCGGGCCCGACCCGGGCGTCGTAGAAGTCGAAGAGGATGTCCTCGGAGACCACGATGTCGCGGCGCCGCGAGCGGTGCTCGAGCTCGGCGGCCTCCTCGAGCAGGCGCCGGTTGTGCTCGTAGAACTTCTGGCGCCCCGACTCCAGTGCAGCCCACTCGCCCTGCACCAGCGCGTGCCGGATGAACAGCTCGCGGGCGAGCGCCCGGTCGACCGTGCCGTAGTTGACGAGCCGGTCGGCGACCAGCGGCACGCCATACAGCGTGACCCGCTCGCGCGCCATGACGGCGGCGCGCTTGGTCGACCAGTGCGGCTCGGAGTACTGCCGCTTCACCAGATCGCCGGCCAGCCGCTCGGCCCACTCGGGCTGGATCGCCGCGACCTGGCGGGCCCACAGGCGCGAGGTCTCCACGAGCTCACCGGCCATGACGAACGCCGGCGACCTCCCCTTCAGCCCCGAGCCCGGGAAGATCGCGAACCGCGCGCCGCGGGCGCCGAGGTACTCGCGCGGGCCGGGCCGCTTGCCCTTGCCCCGTGCGCCCGGCGCCGGCTTCTCCTTCTCCTCCAGCACCCCGATGTGGGAGAGGACCTCGATCTTCATCTCCTTGCACACCTGCCGCAGCTGGGACTCGAAGTCCTGCCACTCGCGGATGCGCAGGTAGTTGAGGTGCTCGCGCTTGCACATCCGGCGGAACGCGCTCGAGGACAGCTCGCGCTGCTGCTCGCGGACGTAGCGCCACAGGTTGAGCCAGGTCAGCAGGTCCGACCCCTCGGCCTTGAACCGCGCGTGCAGCTGGTCGGCCTGGGCGCGCTGCTCGGCGGGACGCTCGCGCGGGTCCTGGAGCGACATCGCCGCGACGATGACCAGCACCTCGCGCACGCAGCCGAGCCGGTCGGCCTCGAGGATCATCCGGCCCAGGCGTGGGTCGATCGGCAGCCGCGCCAGGCGACGCCCGGTGTCGGTGAGCGAGTCCTTGCCGTCGCCGCCGGCGCGCAGCGCACCGAGCTCCTCGAGCAGCTGCAGGCCGGAGGAGACGTTGCGCCGGTCCGGCGGGGAGTAGAGCCGGATGCAGATGCCCGGCCCCACGCGGCCGCAGCGACCGGCGCGCTGGTTGGCCGAGGCCTGGCTGACGGCCTCGACGGGCAGCCGCTGCACCTTGGTGCGCAGGGAGTAGCGACTGATGCGGGCGACGCCGGTGTCGACGACGTACCGGATGCCGGGCACCGTCAGCGACGTCTCGGCGACGTTGGTGGCCAGCACCACGCGGCGCCCGGTGTGCGGCGCGAAGACGCGGTGCTGCTCGGCGGCCGAGAGCCGGGAGTAGAGCGGCACGACCTCGACGCCCCCGCCCGCGCCCCGCAGGGAGCCCGCCGCGTCCTCGAGCGCGTCGGCGGTGTCTCGGATCTCCCGCTCGCCGGGCAGGAAGACCAGCACGTCACCCGGGCCCTCGGCCAGCGGGCGGTAGCGGACCTCGACGGGGTAGGTGCGCCCCGACACCTCGATGATCGGCGCAGGGGTGCCGTCACGGTCGGCGAAGTGCTCGGAGAAGCGCTGCACGTCGATGGTCGCGGAGGTGATGACCAGCTTGAGGTCCGGCCGGCGCGGCAGCAGCCGCTTGAGGTAGCCGAGCAGGAAGTCGATGTTGAGGGAGCGCTCGTGGGCCTCGTCGATGATGATGGTGTCGTAGCGCCACAGCATCCGGTCGCGCTGCAGCTCGGCGAGCAGGATGCCGTCGGTCATCAGCTTGACGCGGGTGTCCGCGCTGGTGCGGTCGGTGAAGCGCACCTGGTAGCCCACCACCGACTCCTGCCCCAGCGGCTGCCCGAGCTCGTCGGCGATCCGCTCGGCGACCGAGCGTGCCGCGATCCGACGTGGCTGGGTGTGCCCGATGAGCCCGCCGCGGGGACGCTTCTTGCCGTCACGGGCCTTGCGGTACGTCGTGCGCCCGCGCCCCAGCTCCAGGCAGATCTTCGGCAGCTGGGTCGTCTTGCCCGAGCCGGTCTCACCGGCGACCACCACGACCTGGTGGTCACGGATCGCCTCGGCGATGTCGTCGCGGCGCTGGCTGACCGGGAGGTCGGCGGGATAGGTGATCTCGAGCGGCTCGCGCTCCACCGACGTCCCTGCCTCCATGACCGGCCCATTGTGGCAAGCCCGCCCTCACGGCCCTCACCGGGGCGCTGCTGGCCCAGCGGGCGGGGCTGCGCACGGTGGTGCTGGAGAAGACCGACCGGATCGGCGGCACCTCCGCCTACTCCGGTGGCGCCTGCTGGCTGCCCGGCAGCGCCGTCCAGCAGCGCGCCGGCATCGCCGACTCCACCGAGTCCGCCCGCACCTACCTCGGGGCGGTGCTGGCGCCGGTCGACGGCTGGAGCCCGGACCCGATGAAGGTCGAGGCGTTCCTCGCGCAGTCGCCCCGGGTCGTGGCCGCGCTGGAGGAGGCCGGCATCGACTTCGAGTGGCTGCCCTTCCCGGAGTACTACGACGCCCCCGGCCGCTGCCCGATGGGCCGCTCCATCCAGCCGACCAGCATCAAGCGCGACACCCTGCCGACCGAGGTCGCGGCACTGGTCCGGCCGCCGGTCGAGCGGGACCGGGTCGGCGGCGAGGGACGCGGCACCCTCAGCGGCGGGCAGGCGCTCATCGCCCGACTGGCCGCGACCTTCGTCGAGGCCGCGGCGTGCTGCTCGGCAGCGGCGGCTTCGAGGGCAGCGAGTCGCGCCGGCACGCCCACGGCACCCCGGGCCGCGCCGCCTGGACGATGGCGCCGCGCGGCACCAACACCGGCGAGCCGATCTCCGCGGCCATCAACGCCGGCGCGGCCGTCGACTGGACCGGTCTCGGGTGGTTCTGCCCCGGCCTCGAGCACCCCGACGGAGCCGGCTCGTTCACGCTCGGGTTCCGCAGCGGCGTCATGGTCGACGCCCACGGACTCCGCTACGCCAACGAGTCGCTGCCCTACGACCGGTTCGGCCGGGAGATGGCGAAGGACCCCGCGCGCGTGCCGTCGTGGTTCGTCTTCGACTCCCGGGAGGGCGGCCGCCTCCCCGGCATCGCGATGCCCGAGGGCGACCCCGCCGACCACCTGGCGGCCGGGACCTGGGTGGAGGCCGAGTCGATCGCGGGGGGCTTCTGCGCCACCGGCGTCGACGAGGACTTCGGCCGCGGTGCCGACGAGTACGACACCTTCTTCACCTACGGGGAGGGCCCCAACAAGGCCCTCACCCCGATCGACCAGGGCCCGTTCTTCGCGGCGCGCTTCGTGCTGTCGGACCTGGGCACCAAGGGCGGCGTCGTCACCGACGCGCACGGCCGGGCGCTGCGACCCGACGGCTCCGCCGTCCCGGGCCTGTACGCCGTCGGCAACACCGCCGCGCCGATGACCGGCCCCTACTACCCCGGCCCGGGCGCGCCGCTGGGCACGGCGATGGTCTTCGCCAGCCTCGCGGTCGCCGACCTCGTCGGCTGACACGCCTCCGAGTCGAGTCGTTCCCCTGAGCGGGCGCCATACCGCCCGCTCAGGGGCACGACCCATCACGAACGCACACCGACCTCACAGGAAACCCACAGGGAGACCGGGCACAGTGCTGCCATGGAGCTCACCCGTGCCGATGGCAGCCCCCTGCGTGTCCTGGTCGTCGACGACGAGGTCAACATCGCCGAGCTGATCACGATGGCGCTGCGCTACGAGGGCTTCGAGGTGCAGGCGGCGCACTCGGGCACCAAGGCGGTCGCGGCCGCCAAGGAGATGGCGCCCGACGCGGTCGTCCTCGACATCATGCTCCCCGACATCGACGGCCTGGAGGTGCTGCGCCGGATGCGGGCGACCGACCCGCACCTGCCGGTCGTCTTCCTCACCGCCCGCGACGCCGTGGAGGACCGGATCGCCGGCCTCACCGCCGGTGGCGACGACTACGTCACCAAGCCCTTCTCGCTCGAGGAGCTCGTCGCCCGGCTGCGCGGCCTACTGCGCCGCGCCGGCGCCCAGGCCGCCGCCGAGTCGACCGTGCTCACCGTCGGGGACCTGACCCTGGACGAGGACAGCCACGAGGTGTACCGCGGCGGCGACGAGATCACGCTGACCGCGACCGAGTTCGAGCTGCTGCGCTTCCTGATGCGCAACCCGCGCCGGGTGCTGTCGAAGGCGCAGATCCTCGACCGGGTCTGGAACTACGACTTCGGCGGCCAGGCCAACGTCGTGGAGCTCTACATCTCCTACCTGCGCAAGAAGGTCGACGCCGGCCGGCAGCCGATGATCCACACGATGCGCGGCGCGGGCTACGTGCTGAAGCCCGTCTCGTGAGGGCCCGGCTCCACCCCCGGGCGCGGAGGGTCGCCGACCGGCTGCGGTCGCTGACCGCCCGGCTGGTGCTCACCGCCGTGGTGCTGGCCCTGGCGGTCTCGGTGCTGCTCGGCACCGCCACCACGCTGGTGATGCGCCACGCCCTCACCGAGCGCCTCGACAACGAGGTGCGCTCCACCCTCAGCAGCGTCCTGGAGACCCCGCCGACCCCGCCGGGCGTGCAGCAGCAGACCCGCGTGGACCTGCGCAACCTCGCCCCGGGCACCCTCATCGCCCTGCTCGAGCCCGGCAGCGACCCCCAGGCGATCGTGGTCGGCGACGGCCGTGGCGAGCGCGACACCCTCGACGACCGGGTCGCGTCGCGGCTCGAGGACGTCGACCCCGACGGCCGGGTCGAGGAGGTCCCGCTCGGCCGGTCGGGCGACTACCTCGTCGCCGCGACGACCGTCGGCGAGAGCACCGTGGTCGTCGGCCTGCCCACCCGGGACGTGGACGACGCGGTGGGCCAGCTGGTCCTGGCCGAGGTGCTGCTCGGACTGCTCGTGACCCTGCTCGCGGCGGCCGCGGCCGGGGTCGTCGTACGCCGACAGCTGCGGCCGCTGACCGAGGTCGCCGCCACCGCGCACCGGGTGGCCGCGCTCCCGCTGGAGTCCGGGGAGATCGAGCTGGCCGAGCGGGTCCCGGAGCGACTGACCGACGAGCGCACGGAGGCCGGTGCCGTGGGGGCGGCCCTCAACACGCTGCTCGCGCACGTGGAGTCCTCGCTGACCGCGCGGCACCGCAGCGAGCAGCAGGTGCGCCAGTTCGTGGCCGACGCCAGCCACGAACTGCGCACGCCGCTGGCCACGATCGCCGGCTACACCGAGCTGGCCCAGCGCCGACCCGACGACACCGGCACCCAGCGCACCGCCCTGACCAAGGTCGCCGAGGAGTCGGTGCGGATGACCGCCCTGGTCGAGGACCTGCTCCTGCTGGCCCGGCTCGACTCCGGGCGGCCACTCGAGCAGCAGCCGGTCGACCTCACCCGCCTGCTGCTGGAGGCGGTCTCCGACGCCCGGGTGCTGGCGCCCTCGCACCACTGGCGGCTCGAGCTGCCCGAGGACGTCGTCGAGGTGGTCGGTGACGACCAGCGACTGCACCAGGTCGTCACCAACCTGCTGACCAACGCCCGCAAGCACACTCCCCAGGGCTCCACGATCACCGTCGCCGCGACCCCGACCGGCTTCACCGTCCACGACGACGGCCCCGGCTTCGACCCCGAGCTCGCCGAGCACGCCTTCGAGCGGTTCGTGCGCGGCGACGTGTCCCGCACCCGCGGCGGAGTCGACCCCGGCGGGGCCGGCCTCGGCCTCTCCCTGGTGGAGGCGATCGTGGCCGCGCACGGCGGCACCGTGTCGTTGACGTCAGCGCCCGGCGACACGACCATCGAGGTACGCCTTCCGGTGGCAGTCGGCTGACACCGGCAACCGTCCGTCGCCGGGATTCGGAGACCGGACGAACTGGTGCCAACCTTGGTTTCCGGGCCCGAGTCTGTTCTGGTGGGGCCCGCACACCCGTACCGAGCCGAGGAGGCGCGCATGACCACCACCGCACGGACCGCGACAGGCACCGCTCCTCGCTCCGCCGAGCTGTTCCAGCGCGCCGAGGCCCGCACGGCACACAACTACAAGCCGCTGCCGGTCGTCGTCGAGCACGCCGAGGGCGCGTGGATGACCGACGTCGACGGCACCCGATACCTCGACCTGCTCGCCGGCTACTCCGCGCTCAACTTCGGTCACGGGCACCCCGGCCTGCTCCGCGTCGCCCACGAGCAGCTCGACAAGCTGACGCTGACCAGCCGCGCCTTCGTCCACGACCGGTTCGCCGACTTCTGCGCCGCGCTCGGCGACCTGTGCGGCAAGGAGCTGGTGCTGCCGATGAACACCGGCGCCGAGGCCGTCGAGACCGCCATCAAGGTCATGCGCAAGTGGGGCTACGAGGTCAAGGGCGTCACCCCCGGCCAGGCCAACATCATCGTGGCCTCCGGCAACTTCCACGGCCGCACCACCACCATCGTCGGCTTCTCCGACGACCCCGACGCCCGCGACGGCTTCGGCCCGTTCGCCCCCGGCTTCACGATGGTCCCCTACGGCGACCTCGCCGCGGTCGAGGCCGCGATCGACGAGAACACCGTCGGCGTGCTGATGGAGCCGATCCAGGGCGAGGGCGGCGTCGTGCTGCCCCCCGACGGCTTCTGGAAGGGCCTGCGCGAGCTCACCGCCCGCGAGAACGTCCTGATGGCCGCCGACGAGATCCAGGCCGGCCT
>LULW01000320.1_pt1 | contig 18303 bp, 22 predicted proteins | sample 729531 | NCBI WGS metagenome assembly LULW01 (sample SAMN03860279, study PRJNA289734) | marine metagenome | biome: seawater column; feature: ocean; material: water; isolation source: Red Sea water column Station 108 - depth 10m | place: Saudi Arabia: Red Sea | collected 2011-10-15 | depth 10 m | reverse complement strand
CATTTTTAACTGTATTATTTTATGTTCTTCTAAGATTTATTTTTGGTATTTAATTTTCAGAAGCAGTACAACTTAACAAGTAAGCAAGACTTACTCTGATTGCTTCATTTTTTCCAACATCATTGATAGTGTTATTCATCTTAAAATTTAGAGACAAGACCGAAATAATAATTTGAGTTGTAACAAGAAACACACCTCTTTTATTGAACATATTTGGTAAGTTATAGTTTTTTTCGATGTAATCTTCAATTACTGAAGATAATAAATCTAAAGATGATATTGTTAGGGGTGGAGTTATGTTTGATGCAAGAACTAGCTTTTGCAATGAAAGAGATTCTTTTAACAGTTTAATCAATTCAATGATTATTATTTCAAGTGGCTTTTTTAGATTGTTAGATGAATTATTTTCGCAATTTAAAGCAAGATCTTTAGCACACTGCTCTAAATCATCTTCGATAATCATCATTTTTATTTTTTCTGGAGAAGGAAAAAATTTATATGTTGATGTTCTTTTTAAGTTAGCACGTTTAGCAATGTTCGCAATTGTTATTTCATCCACGCTGGATTCAGCAAGGATATCACGGGCAGTATTAAGAATAATTTTTACTCTCTTTCTGCTTCGTTCCTGTTTTGCAATCATTATTTGGACATTTGTCTGAATAGTTAGATTATTGCAAAAAAATTGTTTTGAATAAAGTTAAATATTTGTAACTGTGTTGTCACAAAACAAATTTAGTATACAACTATTCTAATTTAGGTAACCGATCTAATGAAAAATTTATCAATTTTTATCCTTCCTTTGTGTGTTATTTCAATTATTGCGCAAGAAGAAAGCACCGATGTAGAGGAGGTTGTTGTTGTTGGAACTAAAGCAAGTATTATCTCTGCTATTGAAAAGCAAAGAGAATCTAACCAAATTGTATCTGTTGTCGATTCAGATGCATTGGGTGAATTTCCAGATACTACCGCAGCAGAGGCCTTGAGAAGAATCTCAGGTATTTCTGTTGAAAATGATCAAGGAGAGGGCCGGTATGTTACTGTAAGAGGTCTCTCAGGAGATTTAAACACTATTGCTGTTAATGGTGCAACTGTACCTGCACCAGAAGGTGGAAGGAAAGTGATGCTTGACGGTCTCCCAACTGAACTACTAGATTCTATTGAAGTATACAAATCTCTTACTCCTGATCAAGATTCTGATTCAATCGGTGGAAGAATTGAGTTTAATACTAAAAGTGCTTTAGATTTAGATGGCACTTATTTTAAGTTAAAAGCAAACACTTTATGGAATGAACAAACTTCAAATAGTAATAATCCTAAAGTTTCCATTACCTATGGAGATATGATTAGTGAAAATGTGGGACACATAATTGGGTTTACTTCATCTGAGAAACAAATAATTACTTACAACAATGAAACAGGATTTCCTGGCTGGGATCTTTTTGATAATGGAAATTATGCTATAGGTGATGATTTTGAAAGCAGATATTATGATTTAACAAGAGAAAGACTAGGCTTAACATATGACATTGACTTTATGATTGATGACGAAACATCTATGTATGCAAACATTCTTTGGAATGAGTATGTAGATGATGAGCTCAGGTATAAAGATGAGTACAAAATGAGAGATGATCAAACTGATGTTACTGCTTCAGGAAGTACTATCACAGAAATAAGAAGAGATGCAGAAACAAGAGTTAGGCAAGAAGTTAGAACAATAAGAACATTTATTTTAGGTGGTAACACAATTGTCAATGATTGGGATGCAGAGTTTGCATATACTAATTCTTTTGCTGAAGAGGATGATACTGATAATGTTGATGCAAAGTTTAGAAGTAGTACATTTGATGCAGATGATTGCGGAGGACCTTGTGGATATTTTGATTATTCAGATCCTAAGAAACCACTTATGACCCTAACTAATGGTGCTCAGGGTATTTATGATCCATCAAATATGGGCGTAGATGAAATAGAAGAAGAAGATTCTGTTATTCAATATAGCACTCGAGAAAAAGAAAAAAATGTTGAAGGTTACAGCTGGGAACCTGATTTTGTTCAATCAGATTTTAACGTAAACACTTCGCCAGTTAACTGGCCTTGGCCTACTGTTTTTGGTCCTATGGCTGATCCTGCAACAATATTTGCTCTTCAGGGCACATTCGGTCCATATGGAACAAGTGATTACGGAGATGACTACGTTTCTGAAGAAGATATCTTTGCAGTTTATGGAATGGGCACAATGGAATTTGACAATGCAATTGTAATAGCGGGTTTAAGGGTAGAGGATACTTCATTTACTACAGTTGGATACAATGATGGTGATCCTAACGATATTATAAATGGTTCAAAAGATTACACATTTGTATCACCAAGTCTAAACGTAAAATACTTTGTTGACGACAACACAATAGTTCGTGGTGCAGTCTGGAGAGCTTTATCTAGACCAGGATTTGGTGAATCTGCTCCTGTAGCAGATATTGCTCTAGAATCAGATGGAACTTATGAGGGCGAAATGGGTAATCCAGACTTAGAGCCATATGAAGCTACGAATCTAGATATTAGCGTTGAAAGATATACAGATAATGGAGCAGTATCATTAGGCTTTTTCAGAAAAGATATTGATAATGCTATTTATCCTCAACTTACACAAGGTGTTGTTGCAGGGTATAACTTTAGTGAATTATTAACATTTGTTAACAGTGATAAGTCAACCGTTGACGGAATTGAATTTAATTTATTTAGAGAATTCGATGATCTTCCTGAACCATTTGATGGGTTGTTTATTTCAGTTAATTTAACAAAAGTTGATGCAGAAAGTGATATTCCTAGTGATAACGGTGTGTTTACTGTTCCATTTAGGAAACTTGCTGATAATACAAGCAATATATCAATTGGATACGATAAGGGAAAACTAGATATGAGACTTTCATTAGCTCAAAGAAGTGATTACCTAGACTACCTCGCTGATGATGATATAGAAACTACCGTAGAAGATTTAAATTATGACAATATTAGATTTACTGATGATCACTCACAAATAGACTTTACAGCTAAGTACTACTTGAATGATAATTTAACTCTTAAATTTGACTTAATAAATATAAATGATGAACCAGAATTTTATTACTGGGGAAACACATCGAGGTTATCGCAATATGATGAATACGGAACAAGCGCAACAATTGGTTTTACATACACCTATTAATCTTTTTCATAACTTCAAAAAGGCAAGTATAGTACTTGCCTTTTTCTTGACTACTTCTACTTTAGCAGATTATGTTGAGGTTGAAGCACTTTATGAAACACCCCCTGTTGTAACTAAGGGTGATGCAGCTGATGATCCTGCAATATGGGTAAATAAAAGTAATCCCTCAAATTCAATCATCTTTGGTACTGATAAAAAGAGTGGAATTTATAGTTACAACCTTCAAGGGCAAGAGCTGAGCTATACAAAACTTGGTAACATTAATAACATTGATACGAGAACTATCAATGTTGGAGATGATGAGAATGTATCTGACTTTACTTTCCTTTTTGCATCTAATAGAACTTGAGGATCGGGTGATTTATGGGGATTTGAAGATAACGAAACAAGACAAAAACTTGAAACTGACTCATGGCAAGTTCCATCAAAACCATCATTTAGAGGTAAATCAGATATTATCGTATATGGTATATGCGCCGGAATTGATCCAAAGTATGGATTAGTTGCTTTTCTGACAGAAGATACTGGTCCACGGGTTGAAGTATGGAACCTAACCGAGAATGGTCTAGATCTTATTACAACTTTTAATAATGGTGGAGAATCCGAGGGATGTGTTTATGACGACTTAAATAGAACCCTTTTTATATCAGAAGTAGAAGTAAGAGGAGTTTTAAAAGCCTATAGACTCGATGATAGTTTTGATTTTTCTGAGCCCTATATTGTCGATTCTAGGGAAGGTCAAATCGGTGGTGACCCAGAGGGCGTATCATTATATAAAACACCAAACAATTCAGGATATTTAATTTTATCCTCTCAGGGAGATAGTAAGTTTAATCTGTATGATAGAAATTATCCTTATGATTACATTACAAGTTTTAGAATAGGCTCTTCAAAAAGTATAGACAATGTGACTGATACCGATGGTATAGAAACAATCAACTACAATCTGAATGAAGAGTATCCAGAAGGCATTATGATTGCCCAAGATGGTCTTAATAAAGATGGGTATAGAACTAAAAGACAAAACTTCAAAATTGTCTCATTCAAAGATGTTCTTGATGCTTTAGATGTCATTAGATAACGTCCTAGAGTTTATATCGAATAATTTACAATACTCGTATGTATTGATTCTTGTCTTTGCTTTTGCAGAGTCTTTGGTAATCGTCGGTAGCATTCTCTCAAGTGCAATTCTTTTTTCAATTTGCGTATTTCTTTATAACAACAATCTTCTTGATTTATATAGCATAGTTCCTTTAGCTATGATTGGAGCGCATGCGGGCGATGTTATGAGTTTTGTATTAGGTAAAAGATTTGGTCCGCTTGTGCTTGAGACAAAGTTTTTTAAAAAAAGAGAGAGTATTATTGAGAGAGGAAATAATTTTATTGATAGATTTGGTCAACTTACAGTTGTATTAGGTAGATTTATTCCTGCCATGAGAGCTATTGTTCCATTTTTAATAGGGATGACAGGTATGGAATTTATGAAATTCTATAGAGCATCTATTTTAGCTATTTCGGTATGGGGTTTTGGCCTTATAATACTTACTACAGGATTAAGCTCAATTTTATAGATTTATTATGATTCAAATATTAATACTTACTGCATCACTCTTAGCTATTACGTTTTTTATAATTAATTTAGTAAAAGCTAAAAGAAATGGAAGGTTAACAGCATTTTTAAGAGATCTTTTAGTAATTTTTCTAGGTCTCGTTATGACCGCAGGAATTTTTTATATTGCCATTAGGGTTCTGCCAAGAGTTTTCATGTAGGCATGACCATCTTTAAAAAAATTATTGATAAAGAAATACCTACAGATATTTTATATGAGGATGACTTTTGCATAGCTTTTAATGATATCAATCCTCAAGCTCCTATTCATATTTTAATAATCCCCAAAAAAGAAATTCCTCAACTATCTTTATCAGATGAGAATGATAGTGAGTTATTAGGAAAGCTTCTTATTGCCGCCAATAAAATAGCGGAAGATCATGAAACAAAAGATGCTTTTAGGATTGTTATTAATAATGGTGCGAAAGCCGGACAATCAGTCTTTCATCTTCACTTACATCTGCTGGCTGGAAGACCACTTTCGTGGCCACCGGGGTAGTTACATATATATACTATAAAAATATGAGCCAACACCAAGAAGAAAAACTAATAGTGCTATGCCAACCAAAAAGAATGTTGCGAACTTCGTTGTTTCGTTATCGTTCATATTTAATTAAAGAATTATGAAGGATTTTAACAAAGAAATTAAGTCTTGGATATTCTATGATTTTGGTAACTCAGCCTATGCAACAACAATTATAGCAGCATTTTTTCCACTATTTTATGCAAGCTACTGGTCAAATGGTCTTGAGTCACTTCAAGCAACTCAGTATCTCGCATTTGCATTAACAATAATAAATTTAATTATTCTTGTTTCTGCACCAATTATTGGTGCAATAACCGACTATAAAAGACTGACGAAGATTCTATTTATAATTTTTACTTTATTATCAATCGTATCAGTTGCCTCCTTTTACTTTATTCCGATGGGCAAATGGTTAATGGCTCTCATTCTTTACGGCATTTCATTTTTCTCTTTTGCTTCAGCAGTTGTACTCTATGACAAAATGCTGGTTTATGTTGCTTCAGAAGATCAGCTAACAAAAGTATCTAGCTATGGTTATGCATTAGGATACTTGGGGGGAGGGTTGTTATTTGCCTTGAATGCATTCATGGTCCTTCAACCTGAAACCTTTGGCTTAAGCAATGAAGCTGAAGCAGTAAGATGGGCATTTATAACTGTATCAGTATGGTGGTTTATTTTCTTACTTCCTTTAGCAATTAATTATAAAGAGCGTGAAGTTGAAAAAACTGGAAATCTCAAAGAAGTTCTTGGTGGATTTGTAAGTACGTTTAAAGATATTCAGAAAAATAAAAATGTTTTGTTATTTTTATTTGCCTTCTTTTTGTATATTGATGGCGTTCATACAATTATGTCGCTTGCAGCAATTTTTGCTGAAAACATTGGAATTGATCAATCGGCGATTATTGTTGCACTAATTTTAGTTCAATTTGTTGCATTCCCATCAACACTTTTTTGGTCTTATATTGGTAATAAATATGATGATAAAGTCGTTCTTTATGCAACCATCTTTATTTATATATGTGTTGTTATTTACTCAACAGCACTTTCCAACTCTTCAGAATTTTATGTTATGGCTGTGCTGATAGGCTCAGTTCAGGGTGGTATTCAAGCTGCATCGCGAAGCTTTTTCTCCAAAATAATTCCTACAGATAAATCTGGTGAGTTTTTTGGTTTTTACAATACATTTGGCAGAGCTGGATCTGTGATGGGTCCTGCATTGGTTGGAATGTTTATAGGTATATTTGATAATCTACAAATAGCTCTTGTACCAATTATTGTGTTGTTTATTGCCGGCGGGTTTTTATTAAGATACGTGAAATATCCAAATGAAATTATTTAGCAAGAATTCAATTATCTTTTATTCACTAATGGGCCTTGTAAGTTTATTCATTGCAAGATATATAAGATCTCTTATTGATTATAGTATTGGAGTAGAAATACTAATTTGCTCAATTATTATTCTCCCTATGTATTATTTTGCAAGAAAAGCTCTTGTTAAGTATTTTTTGAAGCAAGCAGATTAATCAAAGCTTTAGGCTTATCTGTTATTATGCCATCCACATCTAAGTCAATCAGATAGTCCATTTCTTCAATACTATTAATTGTCCAAACAGAAATCTTGATATTCTCACGTTTACAAAAATCTACAAATCTCCTTGTAACAATCTTAATGCCATATCTGTAAATTGGTATTTGCAAGCAATCACCACTAATTTCACCTCTATATATTCCAAAGCTTTTAAGAAGAAGCTTAAGTACTTCATGAGGACCCATTGAATATGTTACGTCAGAAAGTTTAGATTTAATTTTTTGTAGCCTTTGACTTGAAAAACTGGCAATACATAAATTCTTTTTAATATGTGGAAACTTATTAATTATCTCAATTGCAGGATCGACTACTTCATCTGTTTTAAAATCAATTTGAAATTTAGTATTAGGGAATTGTTTTAGCGTTTCTTCAAGTGTTGGTATTTTGCAATCATCAAAAATATTTAATTCATCTATTTCAGAAGCTAAAAGCTCATTAAAATTCTTTTCCATACCAGAGATTCTTTTTAAGTCATCATCATGAAAGATATATGGAATACCATCAGAGCTTAGTTGGATGTCTGTTTCAATGATATCTGAGCCAATTTCTAGAGCGTATTTGAATGATTCAATGGTATTTTCAGGAGCTTCAAGAGAGCCGCCTCGATGAGCCATTACAGCCAAACCATCATAATTTAGGTAATCTTTCATATATTTTGTAAAATACTCTTAAAAATCATTATACAACTTGGATAAATTTGAAGAAATAAGGCCTTATTATGATCACGAAGTTGAATCTAAACTTCGTGAACTTGCATCTAATAAGAAAGTTATAAATGCCTTTTTACATTCCAGGGGCTACCACAATACTTTTTTAAATTCTTTTTTGGGATTATTTTTATCTTTCTATCTCAGCAGAAGATTTAAAAAAATTAAATCAATCCATCAATATCAAAATATGTATGAAAAGATTATGGAAAAGATCATAAAAGATACATCAAGTGGTTTTACATATAATGGGCTTGAAAACCTTCAAGAAAATACTTCATATCTATTTATTTCAAATCATAGAGACATTACTTTAGACCCTGCGTTTTTAAACCTTGCTCTTCACAAAAATAACTTTTCTACTGTAAATATAGCTGTAGGCAGTAATCTTATGGATCAAAAGTGGGCTGCAGATCTTATGCGCCTCAATAAGAGTTTTATAATACCAAGATCTGGATCATCAAAGAGAGAAATTTATCAATCGCTCAATCTAGTTTCAGAATTCATATTTAATAAAGTAAAAGTTGAAAATGAATCTATCTGGATTGCTCAACGTGAGGGAAGGGCAAAAGATGGTAAAGATATAACAGATCCAGCAATTTTAAAAATGATCCATCTTACCAAAAGAAAAGAGTTATCTATTTCTGATTTCTTTAATCAAATGAAGGTTATTCCAGTATCTATTTCATATGAGTTTGACCCAAATGATTTGAATAAAGCTAAAGAAATTTATGAGACCGACGTAAATGGCTTTTATGAAAAAAAAGAAAATGAAGACCTTGAAAGTATATCTAGGGGAATATCAGGCTTTAAAGGATCGGTAGTATTAAATATTGGAAATGTAATGAACTTCGAATCAGACTCTTATGAGATAGTTGCTGAGCAAATAACTAATGAAATATCTAATCAGTTTCATAATCATCTCACAAATAAAGATGCTTTATCTATTTTGAATGAAGATCTTAAACTTGATGACAATGAATACTTCTCAAAAAGGCTAAAAGACGAGCCAGATGAGGTAAAAAGCATTCTATTAAACCAGTATGCTAATTCTGCTAATTAATGGCGCGCCTGGAAGGATTCGAACCTCCGACCTCTTGGTTCGTAGCCAAGCACTCTAATCCAACTGAGCTACAGGCGCATACTTGAATTATAAAACAAAGGAGCCTTTACGGCTCCTTATATTTTGTCGAAGTGATCAAAACAGGGGAAGATTCTGAATCGACTGTTAAATCATAACTAAGCAGTGTTTCTACTAGGTATATATTTTGAAACGTATTGTAAATTTTATGTTACGAAATCTTACGAGCTTTTTCTTTAAGCATAGCAGGAATGCCATCAATAATTGGATAAGCTAATTTAGATTCTTCGCAGATAAGTTCATTATTTTCTTCATCATAAACTAACTTCCCTTTGGAGACAGGACAGACCAGAATATTTAAAAGATTTTTATTTAATTTAGCCATTTAATATAGATTAATTACAAGTATAGTATTCTAATCCAAATGGTTATTTCAGAAAACAATAAAAAGATCATATATTCATTATTGGTTTTTCCATTTCCAGTAACCGGGATACCTATCCTTGTATATATTCTTCCTTTTTATGCTTCGAACTATAATCTTGGACTTTCTTTGGTGGGATTAATCTTCTTTGCTGGCAGAATTATAGACGTATTCACTGATCCCATTATGGGCGCATTGGTAGACAGATATCCATCAAGATTTGGAAAGCACAAACATTGGATTTTCTTATCGCTACCTGTTTTATGTCTAAGCGCATATTTCCTTTTTTTTCCTCAAGATGAATTTATTAGTGGTTGGTACTTGTTTATTGCTTTATTCACTCTTTACAGCGGATTTACCCTTGCCAATATAGCTCAACTTTCGTGGGCATCATTTATCGCTCCTGAATATGATGAAAGAACTAAATTATTAACATTGAGAGAAATTATTGCGATCATCGCAACATTAATTGTAATTTCTATACCTGCAGTAATAGAGATCTATGAAGGATCATTTCTTCTAAAGATCAATGCAATTGGTGTATTCGCTTTGGTTGGCATTCCTTTAACAATATTTCTTGGTCTATTTTTTTTAGATGATAAGAGGATTGCCTCAAATTACGATAACCCACTAAAATCCTTCAAGAGATTCTTTAAGAATAAGACTTTAAATAGACTGGTTTTGGCAAGCGTTCTTCTTGCTTTCGCTCAAAGCTTAACTGGCGGTTTATTTGTAATCTTTATGGACTCTATTCTTGAGCTTGGTGATTACGCATCAAGGGCTATATTTGTAAACTTTACATTTGCGGTGATAGGAATATTTTTATGGAGATATATTGGCCTAAAATTTACAAAACATTTTGCTGCATCATTATGTCTTCTATATGCAGGGATTCTATTTCTACTCCAATTTTTTGTTGTTCTTTATATAAGTGATGCAAGTGAATCAGTAAAAGCAGGAGTACTATTTTTTGTTCTGGCAATGTATGGAATATCCTTTTCAGGCGCTGCACCATTAATTATTTCTATGGTAGCTGACGTCTCGGATGCAGAGCAGGCAGAATCAGATGTTAATAAATCTGGAGCTATGTTTGCATACTACACAACAATTACCAAAGTAGGTTATACCCTTGCAGTAGCCTTTCCTTATATATTTCTTGAGAGTGTAATTGGTTTTGATATTACTTTAGGATCTGATAATTCACAATTTACCAAGAATACTCTTTTATATATGTATCACTTTATTCCAGTAATGTGTTTTTTTCTTGCTAGCTATCTTTTATCAAAACACAATATTTCACGTGAAGCTCATTCGACTATAAAAGAAAATATTAGTTAAAACATAAATATCAGTTATAATTAATATAGATTTTATGAATAAAACAAATTTAAGCGTTAACTTGAATAAGGTTGCACTTCTTAGAAATGCAAGAGGATCAGATTATCCATCATTAGTGAATTTTGCTAAATCCTGTATGGAGCATGATATTTGTGGCCTTACTCTTCATCCTAGATCAGATGAGAGACATGCTTTGTCATCAGATGTCATAGATTTAGCTACTTTATGTAAAGAAAATAATCTTGAATTTAACATTGAGGGTAACCCATTTAATAATGAAAAGGGTTCATTTAGGGGATACGAAAACTTAGTTAAAGATATAAAACCTTATCAAGCAACACTTGTTCCGGATGAAGACAATCAAATAACCTCAGATCATGGTTGGATGAGGGGAGATCATGATGAGGAATTAAAACTAATTATAGAAAGACTCCATGAAGATTGTTCATACGTAAGTATGTTTATTGATGCCAATCTCGAATCTGTAGATTATGCTTTGGAAATGGGTGTAAATGCAGTAGAAATTTATACTGGACCATATGCAAAACTTAACAAAGATGAAAGAGTTTCATACATTGAAGAAATGCATGAGATTTTCAAGTATATAAAATCAAATAATTTAAAACTCAATGCGGGTCATGACCTAAACTTAGAAAATCTTCCTGAATTAATTGATCTCAATATTATTGATGAAGTTTCAATTGGTCACGCTATAATAACTGAATCACTTATCCATGGATTGGATAATGTTCTTTCACAATATATTAAGATAATTAAATGAGCCTAGAAGAAAAACTTAAACAACAAATCAAAGAAAATCCTGTGCTTATTTATATGAAGGGCACGCCATATGAACCAAGATGCGGTTTTTCATCAAAGACTGTACAAGCATTAATAGATTGTGGGGCTCAATTCTCATTTGTTGATATCCTAGAAAATCAAGAAGTTAGAGCAACACTTCCTTCTGTAACTGACTGGCCAACCTTTCCTCAGGTTTTTATTTCCGGTGAGTTAATTGGGGGTTGTGACATTGTTACGCAAATGCATGAATCAGGCGAGCTTCAAAAACTTGTTGATGATGCAGTAGGCTAATCTATTTTATTTAAGATTTTACAGAAAACTTTCGCCGTAATTTCTGAATCATATGATGCTGAATGAGCCAATTCGTTTTCATAATCAAAGCCTAGCTCTTTAGCAACTCTTGCAAGGACAGTTTGACCAGTAAAAATTCCACCTATAGATACAGTATCAAAAACTGAGAAGGGGTGAAAAGGGGATCTTTTAATATTATTTCTCTTAATAGACTCATTTAAAAAACCCAAATCAAAATGAGCATTATGTCCAACAAGAATAGCTCTACTGCACTCATATTTATTCTTATGTTTATTAATGATACTAAAAAGGTCTTTTAAAGCTTCTTTTTCATCAACTGCATTTCTTAGAGGGTGATTAAGATCAATGCCAGTAAATTCGAGAGATTCTTCAGATACATTTAAACCTTCAAAAGGTATTATGTGATGCCTATGAGTGGTGCCAACTCGAAATTCTTTGTCATAATCTATGAGAGTAATAGCAATTTCCAATAGTGCATCGTTAACTGGATCAAAACCACCAGTTTCCATATCTACAACTACCGGAAGGAACTTTCTAAACTTTTCTTTCAATCAATTACGCCAAGTTTTTTTTGAAGTTTTTTATTTGAGGTTGTATATCCAAAGGGAACTCTCTCACCAGGATTTATCCTCTTAAAAGCCTCTTGGACTGCAAGTGTTGTTTCATGGAATCCACATAAAATAAGATCAAGTTTTCCTTCGTAATGATTAATATCACCTACAGCAAATATACCTTTTTTAGATGTTTCAAAAGTAGTGGTATTTACAGATATTTTTTTATCTTCTAAATCAATCTCCCAATCAAGTATTGGACCTAGTTTTTTATTTAAGCCAAAGAGGAATAGCAGTTCATCGGCTTTATGTTCAGAAATCTCTAAAGTTTCGAAGTTCTTAAGTTTAACTCCGGTTACTTTTTTGTCTCCAACTATTTCATTGATTAAGTGAGGTGTAAAAAGACTAACTTTTTCATTTTTAACTAAATCTCTCATTTCTTGTTCAGTTTTATATGCACCTCTAAACTGATCTCTTCTATGAACCAAGCTAACGTGAGAGGCGATTTTACTTAATTCCACTGTCCAATCTAAAGCAGAGTCTCCGCCACCAAAAATGAATACTTCTTTGTCTTTGTATTGATCCATATTTCTTACGGCATACGTTACTCCCTTATTGAGAAATAAATCAGGATTTTCAATATTTGCCGGTCTTCTTGGTTCAAAAGATCCAGCACCTGCTGCTATGAATATATTTTTTGTTTTAAATTTATTACCCTCATTAGTTTCTACAATCCAAAAGTCACCATCTTCTGAAATTGTTTGAACTCTTTGGGATAAATTTAAATCATAATCAAAAGGCTCTATTTGCTTTAATAGGGCATCAACATGTTCTTGTGCTGTTTGAAATGGGACTCCTGGGATATCATAGATAGGTTTTTCAGGATAAAGCTCGGCGCATTGCCCACCAGGTTTGTCTAAGTTATCGATTAATGTGCAATTTAATCCTAATAGGCCAGCTTCAAAAACTGTAAAAAGTCCTACGGGACCTGCTCCAACTATTAAAATATCCGTTTCTTTTATTATTTAACTAACTGACCTGGCTTTGCACCTTCATCTGGTGATATTAAATAAATTGATCCCTCATCATTGCTAGACGCTAAGACCATTCCTTCCGATACTCCAAATTTCATTTTCCTTGGCTCAAGATTTGCAACTAATACAACATGTCTTCCATTAAGACTCTCAGGATCATATGCACTTTTTATGCCAGCAAAAACAGTTCTTTCACCAAGATCACCCACATCAAGATGTAATTTTATGAGCTTATCAGCTTCTTCTATACCTTCAGCTTTAACAATTTTAGCTACGCGAAGCTCAATCTTTGCAAAATCTTTGATATTAATTAAATTTGAATCTTCCATTTCAATTTCCTCATTTATTTTAGCTTTTTCTAATCTTTTTAATAGGGGCTTATATGGATTAATTTTTGTATCTACAAGATAATCCTTAATATTATTAAAATCATTTGTAGCACTATCATTAAATACCTCTAAAGCCTTTGATGTTATTGTTGGTAGAACAGGATTAAGCAATATTGAGATAACTCTAAAACAGTTAATTGCTGTCGATGATACCTCTACAGCCTTTTCTTCAAGTTTGCAGAGAGATTATTACCATTCTTCTCAATAAATTTTGAAACTCTGCTAGCAATATTTAAATATTTACCGACGATATCTGAATTAATTTTTTGAATAAATTCATCTTCATTAAAATCTAGATCATCAATTGAATTATTAAACTTATCAGCAAAATAATATCTTAATAACTCACCATCATAGTTTTCAGCAAAGTCGTCTGCATTTATAAAGGTTCCATTGGATTTTGACATCTTCTCACCATCAATGGTTAAAAACCCATGAACATTAATTGACTCAGGCAAGCGAATATTTGATGACTTTAAAAGTGCTGGCCAGAATAGGGCATGAAAATAAGCAATATCTTTTCCAATAAAATGATGAATTTCATAATCAGAGCTTTCACCCCATAAATCTTTCATATCCATATTATTGTTTTCTGCCCAATTTTTTGCAGAAGCTAAATATCCAATCGGTGCATCAAGCCAAACATAAAAATATTTATCTTTCTCTCCGGGTATTTCAAATCCAAAGTATGGCTTGTCTCTTGATATATCCCATGGCTTTAACCCATCCTCAATCCATTCATTTAGTTTATTTTTTATAGGATCTTGAAGAGTTAAGTCTTTGAGATAATTCTCAAGAAAATCTTTCATTTGAGGCAAATCAAAAAACACATGCTCAGTTCTTTTCTTGGTAAGCTCAGAATTCGATAATGACGATACGGGATTTAGTAAATCATCAGGTGTATAAGTCGTGCCACAGACAGAACAACCATCACCATACTGATCTTCAGCGCCACATTTTGGACATGTACCTTTTATAAATCTATCAGATAAGAATAAACCTTCTTCTGAGTCATAAAACTGTTCAATTTCTTTTTTAAAGATTAGATTTCCTTCTTTACACTTTTGATAAATATCTTCAGCATATTTTTTGTTCTCATCAGAATGAGTAGTATAAAAATTATCAAAATTAATATTAAATCTTGAATAACTTTTTATGTGCTCCTCTCTAGTTCTTTTAATAAGCTCTTCAGGATCTATTCCAAGCTCTTTGGCTTTGAGCATGACAGGCGTTCCGTGCGTATCATCTGCACAAAAGTAGAGACATTCATTACCATTAATATTTTGGTATCTTACCCAAATATCAGTAATTACAGATTCAAGAACATGTCCAATATGTATTGAACCATTGGCATATGGCAATGCGCTTGTTACCAGAATCTTGCGTGATTTCATTTTGTGATAATTTTTAATATATTATAAGTTAATTAGATAATGACTATTAAAAAAACTATTGCAATTGCTTCAGCAAAAGGAGGAGTTGGTAAATCAACTGTTTGCTCTTTTTTAGCTACAGTTCTATCAAAGGATAGCAAAGTTGGTATTTTAGATGCAGATATTTACGGCCCTAATCAAGATATATTATTCGACATTAATGATAAAAATATCGAAGTAGATAAAAAAAATACTGACAGACCATATATACCAAAAACAGTTGATAATATTTCACTAAACTCTTTAGGATTCTTACTCGATAAAAATGCTGCTATCTGGAGAGGGCCCATGTTGAGCTCTGCCATCAACCAGATATATGAAAAAACTAATTGGGACGAACTAGATTTTCTATTAATTGATATGCCTCCTGGAACAGGCGATGCCTATTTAACGGTATGTCAAAAAATTGTTCCTGATTTTGTAATTTTAGTATCAACTATATCTAAATTATCAATTGCAGATTTAAGGAGATCTGAACATGTTTTTGCAAGCTTAAATACTAAAGTCTTAGGCATTATCCTAAACAATATCCATCAAAGTGATGATTTCCAGAGTTTTAACTTAGAAACTGAGAATACGGTTTTAGATAGAGTTGAGTATGAAAAAAAATTCATAGATTCAACATATCCATTTGATGATTTAAAATTAGACCCTTTATTTCTAAATACAATACGAACAATCAAAGAGTATGCATAGATTTTTACTTATTTTATTATTATCTTTTCCAATCTTTGGTGAAGAAATAAATGATCCATTTGAGGATCTAAATAGGGACATTTTTATCTTTAATGAGAAATTAGATGAAAAACTTTTAAAGCCAGCTGCCTTAACATATAGAAAAGTTACACCACAATTTGCTAGAACAGGAGTAACAAACTTTTTTAATAATCTTGAAGAAATTGATACCACTATAAATCAAGTACTCCAGGGAGAAATTAAATATGCATTTAATGATGCAGGTAGATTTGTTATCAACTCTACTATTGGATTATTTGGTTTAATTGATGTTGCATCAAAAATGGGTCTTGAAAAACATGAAGAAGATTTTGGACAAACTCTTGGTGTTTGGGGTTTTGATTCAGGCCCTTATATTATGATTCCCTTTTTAGGCCCTAGTAATCCAAGAGATTTATTGAGCAGACCAATTTCAAGCTTCCTTTCCGGTACATTCGCAATGGAAGATAATGATGTAAAGATAACATTGGTAGGTATTGATGCTCTAGAGACTAGAGAGCGCCTTCTGGATGCTGAAACACTTATTATTGGAGATAAGTATATTTTTGTTAAAGATGCTTATATACAGTCTAGAGAATATGAAATTAATAATGGTTCGACTGAGGATGATGAATTTCTAGATGATATGGAGGATATATTTGGAGATGACTAGACCATTGATAGTAACTCATCTTTGTTTTCAACCAGACTCGATGAGTTCATAATCTCAGCTACTTTTACCCTAAATCTTTTAGCATCTTTTTCACCTTTTTTAAGTCCAAATACATGTTTCAACATAATTTTAGGGTCATAACCTTTTTTAGTCATAACATGTACATAATCTAAATATTCTGTGAGAAGATCTTTTCTGCTTATCTCTACCTTGGTATTTGAGTAAATTTCAGAATCTATATCACTGAGCATAAAATCTTTTACGGTACTTATAAATGATTTCAAAAACTCGTAATCATCATTATCATCAACACCAGTTCTACATTTAACAGTGACAGGAATATCTACGGACTTTCTCATTTTTCTTGTACATTCTGCAACCAAGTCAGGTTCAAGCATTAAACATACTCCAAAATTACCTTTTTGCACTCTTTCAGAAGGACATCCTATATTCAGGTTAATTTCATCGTATCCCTTTTTTTCAGCCTTTATTGAGCATTGAGATAACTCTTGAGGCGAAGAACCACCAAATTGAACAGCTACAGGATGTTCTTCTTTATTAAAATCTAACTGATAATCGCAATTTCCATGTATTAGGGCTCCTGTGGAAATCATTTCTGTATATAGGACTGCTTTTTTAGATATGAGTCTTAAAAAGAATCTTTCATGCATGTCTGTGTATCTCATCATAGGAGCTACGCAGAACCTTCGATCTAGTGACATTTAGATGAATAAATAAACTGAAATGAGGGCTACTATAGTGAGAACAATTGTATATGGCAGCGCCATTAAAACCATTCTGAAATAAGATAAGTTAATTAATGGAGCAAGAGAGGAGGTAAGCAAGAAAAGAAATGCTGCCTGACCATTTGGAGTAGCAATACTCGGTATATTCGTTCCTGTATTAATAGCAATTGTGAGATTATTAAAATGCTCTAAAGAAATCTTACCTGCATCAAGAAGAGCCTTAACTTCATTTATATAAATTGTAGCTACAAAAACATTATCACTAATTGCAGATAGAACTCCGTTCGCAATAAAGAAGATACTGGTCTGACTTTCAATACTAAAAGTAAGAACATAATTGATAACAGGGGTAAATAAGTGTTGCTCATGTATAACGCTAACAATAGCGAAGAAGACACAAAGTAAAGCAGTGAAAGGTAAAGCCTCTTTAAAAGCATCTCCTAAATAATGCTCATGAGTAATACCTTTAAAGGAAGTTAAGAGAATTATAACGCCAAGACCAATAATCCCAACTTCAGCAATATGGAAAGCAAGGGCAAAGATCAAAAAGACTAAAACAAATAATTCAACTGCAAGTTCAGCTTTTTTCTTGTCGTCATTTTTGCTAATTTCATCTTCGTATGCTGCATATTCAGCAAAAATAGTTCTTATATTTCCTGACAACTCTGATCCAAAACCTGCTAACTTAAATCGCTCTAAGCAAAAACAAACCAATAATCCGGCAACGAATACCGGCATTGTAACTGGTGCCATATATAAGAAAAATTCAATAAAATCCCAGCCAGCAATATTTGCAATTAATAAATTTTGAGGCTCACCAACAATTGTGCATACACCTCCAAGAGCAGTACCAACGGCACCGTGCATAATTAACTGTCTTAAGAAACCTTTAAAGTCATCTAGTTCCTCAACTTTAAGAGAATCAATAGATGCATCATTGTGAATATCATGAGCGGTATCATCAAAATATTTATTCGAAATTATTAAATGATAAATTCTATAAAATCCAACTGTAACTCCAATTAAAACTGCATACTGGAATCATACACCTTTATTACTGGTGACACCCCAAGCTGCGAACAAAACAATGGGTCAAGGTGGTTTTCAAGAAGTAGAGCAAATGAATTTATTTAAAGATATGGTGTGTTATCAAGAAGAAGTTAGAGATCCTT
>LULW01000457.1_pt1 | contig 18308 bp, 22 predicted proteins | sample 729531 | NCBI WGS metagenome assembly LULW01 (sample SAMN03860279, study PRJNA289734) | marine metagenome | biome: seawater column; feature: ocean; material: water; isolation source: Red Sea water column Station 108 - depth 10m | place: Saudi Arabia: Red Sea | collected 2011-10-15 | depth 10 m | reverse complement strand
GCCTCGGCACGGTCGAGCGGCAGCCACGCCACCGGCACCAGCAGCAGGACTCCGCCGACGACGCACCCGACGAGCCTCGGCCGGGTCACGACCACGACGGGACGTCGCTCACGGACGGCCTCGACTGTTCCTGCCACTGCGGCGCCGGCCAGGGCCACCACGGCGCTGGTCCCGGCCACGCCCACCAGGGCGAGCGAGACGGCCCAGGGAGTGTCCACGGCCGTGTAGCCCAGCCGTCCCCACGGCAGGCCACCCCAGGGGACGGTCGACCGGACGCCCTCGACCGTGGTCCAGAGCGCGGCCACCCAGACCGGCGCGTACGGCAAGTACCGAACCAGTGCCGTCCCCGCCCCCAACACGGCGAGCCAAGACGCCTGCAGCAGCGCGAGCGCGGCCCACGCCCCGGGCGCGATCGACGCGCTCAACCACCACAAGGTCGGGCCGAAGAACGCCAGGCCGAAGACGAACCCGGTCACCGCTCCACTGCGAGCACCGCGCCGGCCCACCGCGAGGAAGAAGGCGCCCACCCCCAGTGGCGCCACCACGGGAACCGACCAGGGTGGGAAGGCAGCCGCAAGGGTGAGCCCGCCCACGACAGCCGCGGCCAGTGCCTCGCCTCGTGTGACCATCCCACCTCCTGACCCCGGCATCTACTATGCCGGATAGTATGTCGGGGTGGAGTCGCAGGAACCGCATGCATCGGGCGTCCAAGGCGTCGCGGAGCGTCCCCTGCCCGGCCTCGACCAGGGTGTCGGGTCGAAGCAGCCGTCCGAGCTAGTGGGCTGGGCTCGCTGGGCCTGGCGCCGGTTGACCGCCATGCGCACGGCCGTCGTGCTGCTGATCCTACTCGCCTCGGCCTCGGTCCCCGGGTCGCTGCTGCCGCAGCGTGGGGTGGCCAGCGATCCCTCCGCGGTGCCCAACTTCTACCGTGAGCACCCCGAACTGGCGCCGTGGCTCGACCGGCTCTCACTCTTCGACGTCTACAGCGCCCCCTGGTTCGCCGCCATCTACGTGCTGCTCCTGATCTCCATGACCGGCTGCGTCGTCCCCCGGTGCGCTCGACTGTGGCGCGAGGTCCGCTCGGCCCCGCCGGCGGCACCGCGCCGCCTCAGCAAGGAGGACGGGTACACCCGCGGGGAGGTGGACGAGGTCGCCGACGCCCTCGAGGCGGCGGTCCGCCACCTGCGTCGTCGACGATTCCGGGTGGTGCGTCACGGCGACGAGGTCCGAGCCGAGAAGGGGCAGGTCCGCGAGCTCGGCAACCTAGCCTTCCACCTGTCCCTGCTCGTGCTCCTGGTCGGCGTCGCCGGCGGCCGCCTGTTCGGCTACGAGGGGCGCGTCGCGATGGTCGAGGGGTCCACCTTCGCGAACGTCGCCTCGTCATACGACGCGCTGACCCCGGCGCCGTGGGCCGATCTTGCCGTCCTGGAGCCGCTGGAGCTGAAGCTCGAGGAGTTCGGTGCCGAGTTTGAGACAGAGGGTCCCCGGTTCGGGGAGCCGCGTGGCTTCGACGCGACGATCTCATACCGCAGCGCCGCCGAGGGGCAAGGCAGCTACACAGTCCGGCCCAACCGGCCGCTGGACATCGGCGGCACGAAGTTCTTCCTGACCGGCCACGGCTATGCGCCGGAGCTGACGGTGCGAGACGGCAATGGGGATGTGGCGGCATCCGGACCGACGATCTTCCTTCCCGTGGATCAGGCATTCACCTCCGACGGAGTGGTGAAGGTCCCGGACGCTCGGCCGACGTCGCTGGCGCTCCAGGGACTGTTCCTCCCCACAGGGGTCGAAGGACCGGAGGGGATGGGCGTCTCGGCCTACCCGGGTCTGGTCAACCCGATCGTCCAGCTCAGCGCCTACACCGGCGACCTGGGCCTCGACGACGGCAGCCCTCAGTCGGTCTTCGCCTTGGACTTCACCGATCTCGACCGGGTCGAGCGCGACGGAAAGCCGTGGCGAGCCTCGCTCGCGCCCGGCCAGAGCGTGCGGCTGCCCGACGGACTCGGCTCGGTCACCTTCGACGGGGTGTCCCGGTTCGCCAACTTCCAGGTCGCCCGCGACCCGGGCAAAGAGATCTCGCTGGTGGCCGCGATCCTGCTGCTCGGTGGCCTGACGACGTCACTGGCGGTACGCCGCAGGCGGGTCTGGGTGCGGGGGGCGACGACGGCGTGCTCGAACTGGCCGGCCGTTCACTGTCGCGCCGACCACTTGCCCCCGACGAGCTGGCGGCACTGGCCACCGCCGTGGGCCTGGCGGGCGGCGCAGACGGACGACGAGAAGAGGAGCGATGACACAACAACTCGACCTGGCGGGCGCCTCCGATGCGCTGGTCACCTCCGCCCTGGCGGTGCTCTCCCTGGCGCTCGTCCTGTACGCCACAGCCGCGGCCCTCGCGCGGACCCGCGCCGCCCGCGGTCCGCGTGTCCTCACCCCGGTCGGTGGCTTGCCGAGTGACGCAGATCACACGGGCCGGCCTTCCAGCGCAACCTCAGGTCGCGCCGCCGGCACCGGCCGGGCGGCCTTGGCTTTCGTGGTGTTGGGCACGGCCCTGGTGTGCCTCGCGGTCCTGGCGCGCGGACTCGCTGCGGGACGGGCGCCGTGGGGAAACATGTACGAATTCGGACTCACCGGCTCGGCGGCCGTGGCCGTCGTCTTCCTCCTCTACCTACGCGGTCGCGACGTTGACGGGCTCGCGGCGTGGCTCGTCGCCCTCGTGCTGGTCCTGCTGGGCGTGTCGGTGACGTCCCTCTATACCCCCGTCGACGACCTGGTGCCCGTGCTGAACTCCCGGTGGCTGGTCGTCCACGTGGCAGCAGCGATCATCTCCGGGGCTCTCTTCACGGTCGGAGCCCTCGCCACCGCGGCCCACCTGGTGCGTCGACGGCGCGGTGCCGGCGACGATGACCCGTTCACCGACCTGGCCCACACGGTGCACCTGGTCGCCTTCCCGATCTGGACCTTCGCGGTGATCGCCGGCGCGGTGTGGGCCGAGAATGCTTGGGGACGCTACTGGGGGTGGGACCCCAAGGAGACGTGGGCCTTCATCACCTGGGTCCTCTACGCCGCCCACCTCCACGCCTTATCCACGGTCGGGTGGCGCCGCGGGGCGTCTCTGCTCGCAGTGGCCGGTTTCCTAGCCTTCCTGTTCAACTTCTTCGGGGTCAACCTGTGGATCCCGGGCCTTCACTCGTACGCAGGGGTGTGACGAATGGACGGGTCAGGGCTCTCGACGATCGTGATCGGGCTCTTCACGCTGGTCGCCACTCTGCTGGCGCTCTACCTGATCGCACGGGGGCGCTGGTGATCCGCGGAGGAATGCGCTCGCGGGCCATGATGACAGGGCCCGCGACACTGGCGATGGCCTGCGGCGCGCTCAGTCTCGTCCTCCTCGGCGCGCCCGCGGCAGCCCACACCGACCTGATCTCGGTGGACCCCGCCGACGGCTCGCGGCTCGACGAAGCGCCGCGCCAGCTCGTCCTGGAGTTCTCCGAGGAGATGAACCCCGGACTCAGCACCGTGACACTCGCCGTCGACGGTGGCGACCCCACCCAGCTGGAGCTGGCCGCCGGCCGCTCACCCACCACGCTGGTGGCGACCGTCCCGGCCCCCCAAGCGGCCGAGCCCGGCGAGGCGTCGCGATGGCGCGCCGCGTTCCGGGTGGTATCCGCAGACGGTCACCCGGTCGCAGGGGAGACCTCCTTCACGGTGCTCCCCGCCGACATTCCGGACGGACAGCAAACCAGCCCGACGCCCACGCCGTCGCTTCCGCCCACCTTCGCACCGACACGACCAGGTCGGCTCCGGAACCGGACGAGGACCAGGGCGGTGTCCCGTGGCTGTTGATCGCCATCCCCGGCGCCGTCCTTGGCCTCATCCTCCTCGTCGTGGTGGCCGCCATGCGGCTGCTCGGAGGGGACGAGCAGCAGTGAGCACCACTGAGGCGGTACGCCATCCGGGGGCGACCTCGATGGTGGCGCTGATCGCTCCGATGTGGGCCATCGGCGTGGCCCTGGTCGCTGCCGGTCTGACCGGCGCCCTGGCGCCCCTGGGTGTCGAGGGTCTGCCCGATCCCGGAGCCGCGACCCGGGTGGGGCTGCCGGTCGTCCAGGCGCTGCGCGACGTCTCGGCGATGGTGACTGTCGGATCACTTGTGGTCGCCGCCACCTGCGTCGCCCCGCCACCCGGCAGTGACGAGACGAAGCTCACTGGCGCCCGGCTCCGACTCGTGGCGGTGGCTCAGCTCGCCGGCGCATCGTGGGCCGTGTCCAGCGGAGCGCTGGTGGCGCTGGTCTACTCCGATGCCTCAGGTGCAGGGCTTGGCTCCTCGGGCTTTCTCGAGCAGGCCACCTACTTCGGCACGGACTTCGAGCTCGGTCGCTACGCCTTGTGGGGAGCAGGCATTGCCGCTCTGGTCGCCCTGAGCGGCGCTCTCAGCTCGCGCCCGTCCGGGCTGGGTCTCACCACCGTCCTCGCGATGGTCGGTCTGTGGCCCATTGCTCTGACTGGTCATGCGGCCGGAACGCTCGACCACGACGCGGCCGTGAACCTGCAGATGTTCCACCTGCTCGGCATCGCCGTGTGGGCAGGCGGCCTGCTGGCGCTGGTCGTGGTTCGTCGACACCTGGGCCAGCAGCTGGGTTCCGCCGTCGCGCGGTACTCGACCCTGGCCGGATGGTGCCTCGTCATCGTGGCCGCCTCGGGTCTGGCGGGCGCCTGGCTGCGGCTGCCCTCGCTTGACTCGGTGGCCTCGTCGTACGGACTGCTCCTGGGGCTGAAAGTCGCCGCCGTGGCAGCGCTCGCCGGGGCGGGGTGGTGGCAGCGCCGTGTGACGCTGCGGAAGCTCGATGCGGGTGCGCCGCACACGTTCTGGCGGCTCGTCGGCGTCGAGCTGGCCGTGCTCTTCGGCGCGGCGGGGCTGGGCGTGGCCCTGAGCCGGACCGCCCCTCCCGCACCGCCGGGGATCCAGCGTCCGCTCACCACGGCGGAGTCGTTGCTCGGACGCCCGCTGCCGGGCGCACTGGACGCCAGCGGCTGGTTCACGTCCTGGGAGACCGACACCCTGTTCCTGCCGCTCGGACTGACCGCGCTCGGGTGGTACCTCTGGTCCGTTAGGCGGCTGCGCCGAAGTGGGTCGACGTGGCCGTGGCTGCGCACCGCATGCTGGGTCCTCGGGTGCCTGCTGTTCCTGTGGGCGACCAACGGCGCCCCGGGAGCGTACGGTCGAGTGTTGTTCAGCATGCACATGGTCCAGCACATGACGTTCGCCACCGCTGTGCCCGTATTCCTGGTCCTGGGCACCCCGGTGACCCTCGCCCTGCGCACGCTCCGCCGACGAACAGACGGATCCGATGGGCCGCGCGAGTGGCTGCTCCGACTCGTGCACTCCCTGCCGGTCCAGCTGGTCGGCCACCCCATCGTGGCGGCCGGGCTTTTCGTCGTGAGCATGGTCGCCTTCTACTACTCCTCGCTCTTCGAGACGTCGCTGGAGTCGCACACGCCTCATGTCCTCATGACCCTCCACTTCCTGTTGGCGGGCTATCTCTTCGCCGAGGTCGTCGTGGGAGCAGACCCCGGACTGCAGCGCCCGGCCTATCCACTGAGGGCCTTGCTGCTGATGGTGACGTTCGGCTTCCACGCCCTTTTCGCTGTTGGCCTGATGGCCAGCACGACCGTCCTAGCCGGGGGCTGGTTCGCTCTGCTGCGCAGTGCGGGTCATGACGCCTTGCTGGAGGACCAGTACCTTGGCGCCTCCCTCGGATGGGTGCTGGGGGAGTACCCCCTCGCAGTGATGGCCGCTGCCCTGTTGGGGTCGTGGGTGCAGGCAGATGGTCGGGAGCGACGTCGGTTCGACCGCCGTGAAGACCGCGAACAGGATCGACAACTGACGGCGTACAACGACTATCTCCGCAGGCTCGACAACGCCGATCCCGCGCGGCGACCGTCGCCGCCTACGATGGTGCCCCGTAGCCACGCACACAGCGAAGCAGACAGTGAAGAACCGGGAGGCCGCTCGTGAGACAGCTTGGCCAGCTCGAGGCAGCGGTCATGCAGCACCTGTGGGGACTAGATCACCCCGCACTGGTGCGCGAGGTGCTCGAGAACATCAGCCACGACCGTCCACTGGCCTACACCACGGTGCTGACGGTCCTGGACAACCTGCACTCCAAGGGGCTGGTCCAGCGGGAGAAGGTAGGCAAGGCCTACGCCTACGCGCCGGTCTCCTCGCGTGAGGAGCACACTGCCGCGATGCTGCAGGAGGTACTGGCCGAGAGCGATGACCGCACCGTGGCGCTCATGCACCTGGTCGGACGGATGGAGTCCGAGGAGGCGGCCGAGCTGCTCGCCGCGCTGACCGAGCGAGCGAACGAGTCCTCGTGATCGCGGCCCTTCTCCTTGTCGCCTACGCCTGCACGGTCGGTGGTCTCGGTGCCCGGCTCCTCCGTCGAGGCTGGTCCTCGCGCGCGCCCCGCGCAGCGATCGTGGGCTGGCAGGCGCTGTCCACCTCCGTCGTCCTGGCGATCCTGCTCGCCGCGGTGGCGCTGGCCCTGCCCTTCCTGCCGATGAGGTTCTCGCTGGCCTACGTGCTCAACGCCCACACCCTCACCGTCGTCGAACACTACGAGACCCCGCTGGGGATCTGGCCGGGAGTCGCCGGCCTGGGTGCCGTTGCTGTCCTCGCCGGACTACTGGCGGTCACGACGGCACGGGCCTTCCGCCGGACCGCCCGTGTGCGGCGATCGCAGCGCGAGGTGCTGGCCCTGGTAGGCAACCGCCATCCCGAAGGATTCACCGTGGTCGACCATGCCGTCCCTGTGGCCTACTGCTTGCCTGGTGGATCGGGCACCGTCGTCCTGTCGACGGCGGCCCTGGAGATCCTCTCCGACCGTGAACGCGAGCTCGTTCTCGGCCACGAGCGCCGACACCTGCGTGCCCGGCACCACCCGCGGCGTCCAGTGTCGACGACCGTCGCTCCTTGGCACATGCCTTGGTGGCCCTGGGCACGGGCGTGCGCCCCGAGGCGGCGCTGGCGGCCAGCGACACCGCTGCCGTGCAGCGGGTGCGTCGGCTGACCGCCCCGCCCACGTCGCGGGGTCGGGGAATGGGCCTGGTGGTGGGTGTGGCGGCCGTGGCTGCCCTGTCGCTCCCGGTGGGGCTCGCCCTGGCCCCGGCGATCGAGGCGGCCACGACAGACTGCTGTTCACTGGCAGCGGCGGCCGCTCGGGGCTGAGAGGCTCGCTGATCGGGGCGGCCACCGAGTCGTCTGCCGCGTCCCCGGCCGCGATGGCACTCGAGAAGCTGCCACCGCAGGGTCAGCTCTTCGACGGACTGGTGGGCCCGGTGGGTGGCTCGAGCACGTCGGTGACGAGACCGCGTAAGGTGTAGAGGCCCACCTGGCCCACGACCCGCGCGGCGATCCGGCCGTCGCTGTCGAGCACCACCGTCGTCGGCACGGCCGTAGCGGCGAGAGCTCCTCCGAACGCGAGGATCGCGCGCGCGCTGTCGTCGGGGTGCACGCTCGGATAGGGCACATCGAAGGCCCGCTCGAACGCGCGCGCCGCGTCGGGGCTGTCGCGTACGTTCAGCCCGAGGAAGCGGACCCGATCCTCGAACTCGCGGGCCACGCGCGCGAGGGTCGGTGCCTCGGCCCGGCACGGCCCGCACCACGAGCCCCACACGTTGACCACGACAGGTCGACCGCGCAGGTCAGCGCTGTCCAGTCGGGTGCCATCCAGCAGTTCCGCAGTGAACGGCGTCAGCGGGCGCCGGTCGTCGGGCTCGTACTGCTGCACCACGTCTGTGGTGTCGAAGCGTCCCGCGGTGGAGCCGGGCGTGGTCGTCTCGGACCGCGACAACGATGTCCACCACCAGACCGCTGCGAGAGTGAGACCGATGGCGACGAGGAAGATCATCAATCTCTTGACTTCTCTCACAGCGGTGCCTGCCAACCAGCAACTAGGCTCTGGACTGACGCCACGATCTCCGACCAGATGCCGGAAACCTGCAGTAGTCCAACGGCGATCAGCAGCAGGCCGCCACCGCGGGTGATCCACAAAGAGTGCTGCCGCACCCATGCAAACACGCTCATCGCGCGAGTCAGCGAGACGGCGGCAAGCAGGAAGGGCAGTCCTAGGCCCAGGGCGTAGGCGAGCGACAGGACGGCTCCTCGCTCTGCAGTGGCCGATGTGGTGGAGAGGGTCAGGACCGCGGCCAGCGCAGGCCCGATGCACGGAGTCCAGCCGACTGCGAACACCGCACCGAGCAGTGGCGCACCGGCCAGCCCGAGCCGTGGGGTCAGGCGCGGCCGCGCCGTGCGGCTGAGGAGCGGGAGCCGATCCGCGCCGCCGGCGAACAACAGCCCCAGGACGACCGTGAACCCGCCGGCGATCCGCCAGATGGTCTCTTGGTGCAACACCAGCATCGACCCCAGTGACCCGAACGCCACGCCGTAGCTGGTGAACACCACAGCAAACCCCGCCACGAACAAGGCCGCTCCCACAACCGTGCGCGAACGCCGCGCCGGACGCCCGCCGCGCAGCTCCCGGGTCACGTCGGACTCCGCGCCGGCCATCCCGGCGACGTAGGAGAGGTAGCCCGGCACCAGCGGCAGGGAGCAGGGAGTGAAAAAGGACAGGAGTCCTGCGGCCAGCGCGACGGGCAGCGCGGCCAGCAGAGAGCCGTCGAGGATCGTCCCTTGCAGATCACCGATCATGAGCAATCCCCACCCCTCACAGCAGCGTGGACCAGTAGGACCAGAACCGGACTGTGATGAGGACGACCACCAACAGATAGGCCGAAAGCAGGACCGGTGCGTGCCACTCCCGCAGCACAGTGGTCCCGCGGGCCGACGCCGCCTTCTGTCCGAAGACCCCGCTCGCGAGGTTGCGCAGCGTCACGTACCAGAACATCGGGATCACCACCACCCACACGACCATGCAGTACGGGCACAACGCGCCAATTCGATACAAGCTCTGGAACACGAGCCACGACACCAGTCCCAGCGCCGCGGTCACGCCGCCCTGGAGACCGAGCCAGTACCAGCGGGGGAGTCGTGCGCTGCCCAGCAGCGCGGCCCCGGTGGCGACCACGACCGGGAAGGCGGCAACCCCGATGATCGGGTTCGGGAAGCCGAGCAGGGACGCCTGTGCCGACTCCATGATCGAGCCGCAACTGATGACCGGGTTGATGCTGCAGGTGGGGACGTAGTCGCTGTCCTCGCCCACCCGGATCCGCTCGATCAACAGCACAGCGGACGCGACCAGGCCCAGGAGGCCGCCGAGGACGAGCCCTGCGGGGAGGCGGCGATCCTGGGTCACTCGGCGAGCGCCTCGTCGAGGGCGGTCGAGAAGTCCTCCACCGTCTCGGGCTGGAAGAGCTCCCCATCGATGTAGAAGGTCGGCGTCCCTTGCACGCCAAGGGTGGTGCCGTCCTCCAGGTCGCGGGCCACCCGATCGCCGACCTCGTCGGAGGCGTAGTCGACGTCGTACTGCTCCATGTCGAGGCCGATGTCCTCGGCGAAGCCCCGGAACAGGTCGTCCTGGGGCTCCTGTGACTCGCCCCAGTTCTCCTGCGTCTCGTACATCTTGCTGTACATCGCCTCGAGCTCGCCCTGACGGGCTGCGGACTCGACGGCACGGGCGGCACGCTCGGAGTTGAAGTGTCCCGGCAGCGGGAAGTAGCGGATCACGAACGTGACCTCGCCCGCGTACTTCGCACGGAGATCCTCAACGACTGGGTAAGCCGCACGGCAGGCCTCACACTCGAAGTCGAGGAACTCGACGAACGTGACGTCACTTGTCCCCTCCTCCCCGAGGATGCGACTGTCCTCGCGAACCACAGCGCTCTTCTGGGCCGACGTGTCCACCGCGGCCGTACTGTCGTTACCCTCCCGCCCTTGGCCGATGAGCAACAGGGTCGCCAGTGCGGCTACCACGATCGCGCCGACCGCCAAAGCTGCCTTGGTCTGCTTCCGCACAGGTTTCCACCTCTCAAAGATCTACTATGCGAAATAGTAGCAACGCGCCTGAATCGTCTGGACACCGCCGGGCGCTGCGTCCTAGCATCGTCTCATGACGATGATGACTCCCGCTGACGATGCGTTGGTGGATGGTGGCCGAGCAGGACTTGAAGCATCGGCTGCGTTGTTCCGCGCGCTCGCCGATCCGTCCCGGCTGGTGATCCTGTCCCACCTTCAGCTAGGTCCCCACCGGGTCGTCGACCTCGTCGAGCACCTCGGACTCGCGCAATCCACGGTGTCCAAGCACCTGGCGTGTCTTCGGGAGTGTGGACTCGTGCAGTCGCGGCCCCGCGGGCGGGCCTCGGTGTTCTCACTGGTGCCAGATGTGCGCATTCGGGAGGTTCTGGTCGCCGCCGAGGCGGTCCTCGCGGTCACCGGGGAGGCCTCGACCCACTGCGCGACGGTCGGGGGTGAGCTCTGATGGGCGCGGGGCACGGACACGGTCACGCCGGCGGGCGTCACCGGTGGCGCCTCGCCCTCGCTTTCGCGCTAGTCGCGAGCTTCTTCGTGGTCGAGCTGGTCGTCGGGCTGGTTAGTGGTTCGCTGGCGCTGATCTCCGATGCCGGTCACATGGCAGCCGATGTGGTGGCCCTCGGCGCAGCGCTCGTTGCCACCAAGATCGCGACCCGCCCCGATGTGACAGGACGTCGCACCTACGGTTCTTACCGCGCCGAGGTCTTCGCCTCGGGCCTCACCGTCCTGATCATGCTCGGAGTCTCCGTCTATGTGGTGCTCGAGGCCATCGGCCGGATCGGGGAGACCGTCGCGATCTCCTTCGGTCCGATGCTGGTCGTCGGTGCCCTTGGCCTAGTCGTCAACCTGGTCTGCCTGGTCCTCCTGCGCGGCGGTGCGCAGGAGTCGATCAACGTGAAGGGGGCCTACCTCGAGGTGATGGCCGACGCCGCGGGCAGCGTCGGTGTCCTCGTGGCCGGAGTCCTCGTCGGGCTCACCGGCGCGGGGGTGTGGGACACCGTCGTGGCGGTAGCCATCGGCCTCTTCGTCGCCGTGCGTGCAGTCATCCTCGGTCGGGAGGTGCTCGCCGTTCTCGGTCAGCACGCTCCTCACGACGTCGACCTCGACGCCGTCGTCAAGGACCTGGAGGGACTGCCCGGCGTAGCGGAGATCCACGACCTCCACGCGTGGACACTGACGTCGGGCATGAACGTCGCCACGGCACACCTCGTGGTGGAGGACGGCGTCGACACCCAAACGGTGCTCAGCGGCGCCCAGGCGGTGCTGCGCGACGTGCACGGAATCGAGCACGCCACTCTTCAGGTCGAGGTGGACCCCGCTCGCGAGTGCCACCAGGCGACCTGGTGACCACCAAGCAGTCCGCGGCAGGGCCCCCGCGAATAGTTCGTGAAAAGGTTCACAAGGACTGTTGTGGGCAGTATGGCTCCGTAGCGTTGGTGACGTGTTGACCCCTGAGCTCGTCCTTGACGCCGTCGTCCAAATCGCTGCGGCGGCAGAGCCCGAGGGCCTGCTTCCGGCCCGTCAGCAGATGGCGCTGTCGTTGGGATGGCACATCGTGTTGGCCTGCTTCGGCGTCGCGTTCCCGGCGATGATCTTCGTGATGCACGTGCGGGGGATTCGCCGTCAGGATCCGGTGTCACTCACCCTCGCCCGGAGGTGGGCGAAGGTCTCGGCAGTGCTCTTCGCGATCGGCGCGGTGTCGGGCACGGTCCTCAGCTTCGAGATGGGGCTGCTGTGGCCGGGGCTGATGGGGACCTACGGCGACGTGCTCGGACTGCCCTTCGCCTTCGAGGGCCTGGCGTTCTTCCTCGAGGCGATCTTCCTCGGCATCTACCTCTACGGCTGGGGTCGCATGCCCCCCAAGCGGCATGTCCTGATGGTGCTGCCGATGGCGGTGACCGGCATCGTCGGCGCCTACTGCGTCGTCGCCGTCAACGCCTGGATGAACGTGCCAACCGGCTTCCGGATTGTCGACGGCCGGGTCACCGACGTGCAGCCTTGGACGGTGCTGCTCAACCAGCACGCCTTCCTCCAGTTCGCCCACATGTGGGTCGGCGCCTACATGGTGGTCGGATTCAGCGTCGCCGGGGTCTACGCGGTCGGGATGCTGCGTGGACGCCGCGACGCCCACCACCAGCTGGGATTCATCGTGCCCTTCGTGTTCGCGTCCGTGGCCGCGCTCACCCAACCGTTCGTGGGGCACGTCCTCGGCTTCGGTCTCGACGAGCGGCAACCGGCGAAGCTGGCTGCGCTCGAGCTCGCAGAGACGACGGAGAGCCCCTCGCCGCTGCGGCTCGGCGGCATCCTGGTCGACGGGGAGGTCGTGGGCGCGATCGATGTCCCGGTCCTGGGGTCGTTGATCGCGATGAACTCGCTCGAGGAGCCAGTACCCGGCCTCGACACGATCCCTGAGCAGGACCGGCCGCCGGTCAACATCACCCACCTCGCCTTCCAGACCATGGTCGGGATCGGGACCTTGCTTGCTGCCGGCGTCGCGTGGTTCTGGATCCAGCGCCGGCGCGGACGGGACCTCCTGTCGAAGAAGTGGTTCCTTCGTGCCGCGGCGGCCGCTGGCCCGCTCGCCGTGATCGCTCTCGAAGCCGGGTGGGTGGCCACGGAGGTGGGCCGACAACCGTGGATCGTCTACGGCGTGATGCGAACACCTGAGGCGGTCGGCGACTACAGCTCGGCGCTGTGGTGGCTGCTCGGGATCTCCACGGTCATCTACGTCGCGATGACGGTCGCCGCCGTGGTCGTCCTGAGGTCCATGGCGCGCCGATGGCGATCTGGCGAGACCGACTTGCCCAGCCCCTATGCCCCCGAGCCCGAGGAGGTGGGTCGATGAGTCTCGAGGTCGCGGTGGCTGCCGCGATGTTCACCGGCGTCATCGCCTACGCCGTGCTGGGCGGTGCCGACTTCGGGTCAGGGTTCTTCGACCTCACGGCTGGTGACAGCAGGCGCGGTGCCGAATTGCGCACCCTGGTGGACCACAGCATCGGGCCCGTCTGGGAGGCCAACCACGTCTGGCTGATCTACGTGCTGGTGCTCTGGTGGACCGGCTTCCCGGAATCGTTCGCTGCGGCCATGTCGACGCTCGTCCTGCCCCTGCTGCTCGCCCTCCTGGGCATCGTGCTTCGCGGGGCCAGCTTCGCCTTTCGGAAGTACTCCGCCACCCTCGGGCAGGCGCGGTTGTTCGGCGCCGTCTTCGCGGTGTCGTCGATCATCACGCCGTTCTTCCTCGGCACCGTGGCCGGCGCCATCGCCTCGGGTCGGGTGCCCGCGAATGGGACGGGTGATCGCTGGTCGTCCTGGCTCAACCCGACCTCGCTGTTCGGCGGGGCGATCGCCGTCGGCACGTGCGCGTTCCTGGCGGGGGTCTTCCTCGTCGCCGATGCCCACCGCAGCCGTCGTACCCGCTTGACCGAGGACCTGCGGACTCGGGCGCTCGCAGTGGGCCTGGCGACGGGGGCGGTGGTGTTGGCCGCACTCGTGCCGATCCTGGACGACGCCCCGGTCCTGAGCGACGGCCTGACGGGTCGCGCTGCCCCGCTCGTGGTGCTCTCAGCGGTGGCCGGCGTCGCGACGCTGGCATTGCTGTGGCGCCGGCGCTACTCGGCGGCTCGCTGGCCGGCGGTGGTCGCTGTCGCCAGCGTGATCTCGGGGTGGGGAGTGGCCCAGTATCCCTGGCTGCTCGTCGGTGAGGTCACCATCAGCGAGGCCGCCGGCGCCCCGGCGACGATGCAGGGGCTGCTGGTCGCCGTGGGCGTCGCCGTGGTCCTGGTGCTGCCGCCACTGGCCTACCTGCTGCGACTCACCCAGAGCGAGGCGTGGACGAACCGCTGAGGTAGCCGGATGGGGCTCCGAGTCGGAGGCTGGTCCCGGGCCAGCGAGCGTTCCGGATGTGAAACGCCTGAATGACGGCGCCGACGAGGGGGGAAACGCCACGAAGCTCGACTGCGGCCGCGATATGGTCTGCCTACGCCGCTCACACGGCTGTGACGACGTGGACGGTTGGCCGCCGTGCGGACGGCCTTCCCGTGCCGCCCCGAGTCGCCGGTGCTGCCTTGGCGACCACCGGCGCTGGACTGTGCATTGCGGGGATGGGCCGTTTCAGGGGGGCGGAGCTGACGGGCACCCGCCTGCGCGTCCGCAGACTGCTGCCCCATCCCGTTCGAGTCCCTGTCCATCGTGCCGGCGACCGCGAGCCCGGCAAGCCAGGTCAGCTGCTCAACCGCGCCTGCACAGGAGCCCGCATGACCGCCCACGAGCCCACCCGAACAATCTCCGAGGAGAAACTCGGCAACCGGCACCTCATCGGTGGAGCCGCCGCTGCATGCGCCGTGTGCTGCGCCGCTCCGCTCCTGGGCCTGCTCGGCGTCGCCGGCCTCGCAGCGACCGCGCTCACGCTCGTCTTCGCTGGTGTCGTGTTCGCGCTCGTTGTGGGCCTGGCCTCCTTGGCGGCCGTCGCAGCACGCAGACGCCGCACCAGGCGCGACGCCTGTGAGCCCCGGACCAGGAACTGCTGAGCATTGGCCCTAGGCCAACCGACGAACGCCACGAGATCCGCCGCCTTACCTCCGCTCAGCCGCTTGCCATCCGGGTCGGCTCAGCATCCGCTGCCCGAGAACCGCCTCGCCGCAGACCCGCTAGACAGGAGACTGCCTGCATGACCGCCATGAAGTCGCTGCTGCTGTTCGCCATCGCCGCCGTCGCCGAGATCGGCGGCGCGTGGCTGGTCTGGCAAGGCGTCCGCGAGCACAAGGGCTGGATCTGGGTCGGCGCCGGCGTCTTCGCGCTCGGCCTGTACGGCTTCGTCGCCACACTCCAGCCCGACGCCAACTTCGGCCGCATCCTCGCCGCCTACGGCGGCGTCTTCGTCGCCGGCTCCCTGGCCTGGGGCATGGCGATGGACGGATTCCGTCCCGACCGCTACGACATCGCGGGCGCGCTCATCTGCCTGGTCGGAGTCGCCGTCATCATGTACGCCCCCCGCGCTACTGCGTGAGCCTCAAGCGGACACGGAGGGATGCGCCGCACCCTCAGGCCAGGGCGCTCTCGGCGTCGCCGGGCTGCCCGTCCGCTGGTTCTGCGTGCTTGTGGCGCCAGGGGAACACCCACCGGAACAGGCTCAAGCCGGGGCGGCGACACCAGCATCCATCGGGGCAGCCACAGCACCCCGCCCCGAGAGCCTCCGCGATCCGCGTGCCTGCGGCCACCGCAATGTAGCCGCCGACCACGGTCAGAGCGGCCCGCTTCACGACAGCACCTCGACCAGCTGGTCGACCTCCGGTGAGCCGCGCAGCCCTGCCGGGGTGCGGTTATATCCGGCAGGACAGCCCGACCTGCTCGCCACCGGTTGCGAACAAGTCGCGTCCGTCGACGCGGATGCTCGGCGAGCCGACGAATCCCAGCGCCTCGGCCTGCTCCACGGTGTCGACACGCCGCCGGTCCACGGTGACGTCACTTCGACCGGCAAGGGAGAGCGCCTCGTGCAGGCGCTGGTCGGCGACCTGCCAGCTCGGGCACCCCTCGAAGTACAGCAGCTCCACCTGCACCGTTGGACCTTGTCGCTCGACTGGATGAGACGACCCCGAAGTGCGCCTCTGGACGCCTCCATTGTCCCACTTGCCGTCGAGCAGCGCCCTTCGCCAGTGCGGCCGCCGACCGGTTCTCAAGCCGTTCCGGACGGGAGAGACTGCCTCATGGCTTCTCAGGAGCAGCAAGCCCACCGAACGAGCATCCATGCCGAGCTCGAACGGGTGCGCGTCGACATGCACGAGCTCGTCTTGGCGCCACCCCGCACGACCTGCGACGCCGTACGAACGGCACCCGCTGGACCAACGGCCAGATGCTCTGGCACATGGCGTTCGGGTGCGTCCTCGTCGGTCGCCTCCTACCGCTGGTCCGCATCTTCAGTCGGTTGCCCGAGCCTCTCAGTCGAGCGTTCGCTGGCACCCTTCAGGCAGGCACGCGTCCGTTCCACCACATCAACTACGCGGGCTCCGTCGGCGGCGCGCTCGTCTTCCACGGGCCCCGGCTGAGCCGGCAGGTCGACCGCACCATCAACCGACTCCACCGACGTCTTGACGCCGAGTCCGAGACGTCACTGCACCGCGAGATGCATTTCCCCGTCGGCTGGGACCCGTTCTTCCACGACAAGATGACCGTCGAGCAGGTGTACCGCTGGGCCACCCAGCACTACGACTTCCATCGTGCGCAGCTCATGCTCGAGTAGGACCTAGGGGGCGGACGTCCCCGGCGGCCGCCGCGCCGGCACGGGTGCGTGGGCGGGCCTGTTCAACACGCACTTCTTCATCGACCGCACCACCGGTGTGTGCGCCTCGATCTACACCAACTCGCTGCCGTCCATCACGCCCGGTGCCTGGGGCCTGTACGGCGAGTTCGAGCAGGCGGTGTACGCCGGGCTGTGATTTCCTCGACGCCCCGGTGGGCGAGGCTCACGTGTCGTAGCTGACCCGCAGCTCCTCGCTGATCGGGTGCGCCTGGCAGGTCAGCACGTAGCCGGCGGTGCGCTCGGCGTCGTCGAGCGCGTGGTCCTGGTCCATGACGGCGCGGCCGAGCAGCACCTTCGCGCGGCAGGTGCCGCAGGATCCGCCGGCGCAGGAGTACGGCGCGTCGACGCCCTGCCGGAGGGCGGCGTCGAGGACCGCGTCGCCGGTGGAGCGCAGCGCGAAGGTGGTGTCACGGCCGTCGAGGGTCACCGTCACCTGGCTCTCCACGTCCAGGGCTACCCCGGCGTGGGACTCCTCGGTGTGGAAGACCTCGGTCAGCACCTGGCCGCCGCGGTGGGGGAGCACGGTGGCGAGGTCCTCGACCAGCTGCTCCGGCCCGGTCGGCCAGGATCGCCAGCACCGGGGTGATGCCGGAGCCCGCGGCGACGCAGACGTAGCGGCCGTCGGCCTCGGGCCGCGGCTCGTGGCCGAACCGGCCGGCCGGGGTCATCACGTCGAGGATGTCGTCGGCGCGCAGCCGCTCGTGGACGTAGCCGGAGAAGACCCCGCCCTCCAGGCGCTTGACCGCCACCCGCAGCGTGCCGGCCGGCGAGGGCAGCAGCGAGTAGGAGCGGCGCACGTCCGCGCCGTCCACGACCGCGCGCAGCGTGACGTGCTGGCCGGCCCGGTGCGAGTACGCCGCGGTCAGGTCGGCCGGCACCGTGAACGTCACGACGGTGGCCTCCGCGCCCGCCCGCTCGACCGAGCTCACCCGCAGCGGGTGGAAGCGCGGCACCGCCCGGGTCGCGGTGACCGGCGCGGCGTCGTACCCGTCGGTGAGGCGCCGCCAGGTGCGGTACTCCGCCGGGGTGAGCGAGCGGCCGAAGACCGTCGAGATCGCCGCGTTGCGGTCCAGGTAGGCCTGCTCGTTGCGGCGCCACGCGCGCAGGTAGCGGTAGAACGGCACGCTGGGGTGCAGGTGGTGGACCAGGTGGTAGTTCTGGTAGACGAACAGCGGCGTCATCCAGCCCTCGCCGCCCACGCGGATGCGGGTCGCGCGGTACTTGTCCTGCCGGCCGGTGAACGGCAGCCCGTGGTGCGGCAGGTAGTCGAACCACCACGCCAGCACCCCCAGGCCGAGCCGCTGCGGGACGAGGAACGCCACCGCGAGTGTGGCGCCGTGGCCGGCCGCGACCAGCCAGCCGAACGCGCCGAGCACCGCCACGAACGCGACCGACGTCGCCGCCACCTCCCCGCGCGGGCGCTGCGGGATGCGCCGCAGGTAGAACACGAAGTACCAGAGGTCGATCGTCAGCCACCGGAACGGCAGCTGCCACCACGGCCCCTCGCTCGTCCACGCGTCGGGGTCCACCGACTTCTGCTCGTTGGTGTTGCGGTGGTGCTCGATGTGGATGAAGCGGATCATCGAGAAGCTGCCGTACGGCGCCACGAACGGCACCGACAGCCGGCCCGCCCACGCGTTGAGCCGCTCGCTCGTGCCGACCGCGTGGTGGGTCGCCTCGTGCAGCACGCTGAACATGAGGAACGTGACCGCCGTGCCCATCGGCACCGTCACCCACGGCGACCACCCCAGGACCAGCACGCCGACCATCTCGAGCGCGAAGAGCGCCAGCGTGCCGGCGTACAGGGCGAGGGTGGGCCAGGCGACCGGCGGCACCCGCTCACCGGGGTCGGGCAGCCCGGAGACGGGCAGCGGCTGCGCGGGCGCGGGGGAGGGGGGCGCGGTCGACATGGGGCTCCAGATCGTCGAGGTGACGCCATGGTTGACAAACAGCCCCGATCTGTCAAGCGCCCGCCCGGCGCGACCCGGCGCGACCCGGCGCGACCCGGCGCGACCCGGCGCGACC
>LULW01000417.1_pt1 | contig 18500 bp, 16 predicted proteins | sample 729531 | NCBI WGS metagenome assembly LULW01 (sample SAMN03860279, study PRJNA289734) | marine metagenome | biome: seawater column; feature: ocean; material: water; isolation source: Red Sea water column Station 108 - depth 10m | place: Saudi Arabia: Red Sea | collected 2011-10-15 | depth 10 m | reverse complement strand
CCCCGCGCTCGAGCGGCGCTTCCAGCAGGTGCTGGTCGGCGAGCCGAGCGTCGAGGACACCATCCAGATCCTGCGCGGCATCCAGGAGAAGTACGAGGCGCACCACGGGGTGCGCATCACCGACGCCGCGCTGGTCGCTGCCGCCACCCTGTCCGACCGCTACATCAGCGGCCGTCAGCTGCCCGACAAGGCCATCGACCTCATCGACGAGGCCGCCTCGCGGCTGCGCATGGAGATCGAGTCCTCGCCGGAGGAGGTCGACCAGCTGCGCCGCCACGTCGACCGGCTGAAGATGGAGGAGTTCGCACTGGCCAAGGAGACCGACGACGCCTCGGTCGAGCGGCTCGCCGCGCTGCGCGCCGACCTCGCCGACGCCGAGGAGGAGCTGCGCGGCCTGGAGGCCCGCTGGGAGCGGGAGAAGTCCACGCTCGAGGGCGAGGGCGAGCTGCGTCGCCAGCTCGACGCCCTGCGCATCGAGGCCGAGCGGCTGCAGCGCGAGGGCGACCTCGGCCAGGCCAGCGAGATCCTCTACGGCCGCATCCCCGCGCTGGAGAAGCAGATCGCCGCCGCGGCCGACTCCGCGGAGGCAGATCGCCGACGTCGTCGAGGCCTGGACCGGCATCCCCACCGGCCGGCTGCTGGAGGGCGAGTCCACCAAGCTGCTGGAGATGGAGGCGGTCATCGGCGAGCGGCTCATCGGCCAGCGTGAGGCGGTCACGGCCGTCAGCGACGCCGTACGCCGCTCGCGGGCCGGGATCTCCGACCCCAACCGGCCCACGGGGTCGTTCCTGTTCCTCGGCCCGACCGGTGTCGGCAAGACCGAGCTCGCGAAGGCGCTGGCGGACTTCCTGTTCGACGACGAGCGGGCGATCGTGCGGATCGACATGAGCGAGTACTCCGAGAAGCACGCGGTCTCGCGGCTGGTCGGTGCCCCTCCGGGCTACGTCGGCTACGACGAGGGCGGTCAGCTGACCGAGGCGGTCCGCCGCCGCCCGTACTCCGTCGTCCTGCTCGACGAGGTCGAGAAGGCCCACCCCGAGGTCTTCGACATCCTGCTGCAGGTGCTCGACGACGGTCGGCTCACCGACGGCCAGGGCCGCACCGTCGACTTCCGCAACACGCTGCTGATCCTCACCAGCAACCTGGGCTCTCAGCACCTCGTCGACCCGCTGCTGGACCCGGAGAAGCGCAAGGAGTCGGTGCTGGCGGTCGTGCGGTCGGCCTTCAAGCCGGAGTTCCTCAACCGGCTCGACGAGATCGTCACCTTCGACGCGCTGTCCAAGGACGACCTGACCCACATCGTCGACCTGCAGCTCGCGCTGCTGGAGAAGCGGCTGGCCGTGCGCCGGATCAGCATCGCCGTCTCCGACGCCGCGCGGACCTGGCTGGCCGACGTCGGCTACGACCCGGCGTACGGCGCCCGCCCGCTGCGCCGGCTGATCCAGTCGGCCATCGGCGACCCGCTGGCCCGGATGCTGATCAGCGGCGAGGTCACCGACGGGGGCACGGTGTCGGTCGACGTCGGCGACGACGGGCTGGTCCTCTCCGCCGGCTGAGGCGCACCCGTCCGGTGCGCTCGGAGGCGGGAACGCTCCCGTCCGGGCGCACCCCCGGCGCCGGGATCCACCCCTTCCACTCCTTCGTCGCTCCAGGGGGGCCAATCCCGCCACCCGCCGCCGGGGGTGCGCCCGGCCGTCCGCGTCCCCACCTCAGCGGCGGGACGCCCCGACTCAGCGGCGGGCGGCGGCGAGCTGGGGGCCGGAGAGGAAGAGTGCGTCGTCGACGAGGGCGCCGCGCAGGTCGGCACCGCGCAGGTCGGCGCCCAGCAGGTCGGCGGGGCCGAGGTCGACGCCCGAGAGGTCGGCCCCGATCAGCAGGGCGCCGCGGAGGCCGGCGCCGTGCAGGTCCGCCCCGCGGAGGTCGGCGCCGGCCAGGTCCGCTCGGGAGTGGTCCGGGCGTCCGGGTCCGCGCACCCGGCGCGAGGCGGCCCCCAGCAGCTCCCCGCAGGTCTCGTGCAGCTCGTCGAGGTCGGCGGTCAGCAGCTCCAGCGGCGGGGCGTCGCGGAGGGTCCACAGCTGCTCGGCGAGTGCCGCCGCGGCAGGGTCGGGGGAGCGCCGTTCGACCTCCTCGAGGTGCAGCAGCATCTCGTGGAGCAGCCGCTGAGCGGACAGGACGGCCGCCATCTCGCCGAGGTCCTCGACCTCGCGCCACGAGCGGCCCCCGTAGGTGACCGCCGTGAGGTGCTGCCCGGCACCGAAGCACTCGAAGGTCGCGCAGCCCGACCATCCCTTCTCGACCAGGTCGGCGTGGATGCCGCAACGGTCGTCGGCGAGGAGGTTCCGGCACGGCACCTGGCCGGGCTTGTCGGCCCCGAACCCGTCGTCGCGGCGGTAGGGCAGCAGGACGCAGCACAGCCCGGTGCACGCCGAGCAGTCCGCGGTCAGGGCGGCGGCGCGGCCGTCGCCGAGGGAGTCCGGGAGCACCCGCCCATCATCCCCGTGCCCGTCCAGCCGGACGGACCGGGCGTCGGTGGGGCGTGACCGGGGCACGACCGGCACCCGGCGTACGACGCTGGGCGCGGCGCGCACCCAGCGGTCTGCTGGAATGGGGCCGTGCCGAACCCCCACGACCGCCCCCGCCAGGTGACGATGGCCGGCTGGGTGACGATCCTCGGGTCGGTCCTGGTGATCCTCTCCGTGTTCGCCCAGATCGGCTCCCTGGACTCCCTCGACACCCGCCGCGGCATCGAGGAGCTGCTCGCGAACCCGCCGCTGCACGCGCTGGACCTCGAGGTCACCTCCGTCCTCGACGTCGTCCGCCTGCTCGCGACGGTGACCGGCGCGCTGGCCGCGGCCACCGCCATCCTGGGCTGGCAGGTGATGCAGCGCAGCCGCTCCGCCCGGTTGGCGCTCACGGTCCTGGCGGTGCCGCTGTTCCTCCTCGGCTTCGTCACCGGCGGCTTCGCGACCTCCCTGGTGGCCGCGGCCGCCGTGATCCTGTGGCTGCAGCCCTCGCGCGCCTGGGTCAACGGGGACCCGGTCCCCGAGCGATACCTCCGCCCGCCGTCCGAGGCACGGCGCGACCGCGACGCAGGTGACGCCGGCGACGCCGGCGATGACCGGCCTTCGGGCACAGGCTGGCCCCCGCCGCTCCCGCCGCAGGACGCCCCCACGGATGGTCCCGCGCAGGGGCGGCCCGACGGCCCCGCGCCCTACACCGGCTTCGGCCAGCAGCCCGGTCAGGAGTCGGGCCAGTTCCCCGGGCCGCAGGGTGGTGCGTGGCCCCAGCAGCTCTCGCCGTACGCCGCCGGCGACCGCGCCCCGCGAGGGCCCGCTCCGCAGCCGCTGCGCGCGGGGCTGGTGATCACCTGGGTGACCTGCGCGATGGTGCTGCTCGGGCTCGGGCTGAGCGTGGTCGCGATGGCGATCGACCCGTCGCTGGTCGACGACGAGATCCAGCGCGCGATGGACGAGCAGCCGGCCATGGCCGCCGAGGTGACCGTCGAGCAGGTGCGGATCGCGCTGTTCGTGGTGCTGGGCGGCTTCGCGCTGTGGGCGCTCCTGGCTGCCGGTCTCGCGGTCCTCGCCTGGGTCGGCCGCTCGTGGGCCTGGATCCTGCTCTGCATCTCCGCCGGCCTGGCCGCGGGCCTCTTCCTGGCCGTCACCGTGCTGGGCGGTCTGGTGGCCGTCGTGGCCCTCGCCGCGTCCTCGGGCACCCTCGCGCTGCTGATCAGGCCCGAGGTGCGGGAGTGGTACCGCCGCTGAACGAGTCGTGCCCCTGAGCGGGCGCCATGACGCCCGTTCAGGGGCACGACCCCCTTCGGGACAGCGTCAGCGGGCGAGGTCGGCCGACGCCAGCCGCTGGATCCCCTCGGTGATCACCTCGCCGGTCTTGCAGAACGCCCACCGCACCAGGTGCCGCCCGGCCGCGGGGTCGTCGGAGAAGAACCCCTGCAGCGGGATGGGGACGACCCCGGCCCGCTCGGCGACGCCGAGGCTGAAGGTCCGCCCGTCCTCCCAGCCGAGGTGCTCGACGTCGGTGACGGTGAAGTAGGTGCCCTCGCTCGTGCGGGGCGCGAGCCCCACCGAGCGCAGCCCGTCGAGCAGCAGGTCGCGTCGCGCCTGCAGGTCGCGGGCCAGCTCGAGCGGCCAGTCGGCCTCGTGGTCCAGTGCGTGCGCGACGGCCGGCTGCAGCGGCGAGCCGGAGGTGAAGGTCAGCCACTGCTTGGCCGCGAGCACGGCGGCGACCAGCGGCGCCGGGCCGGTGGCCCACCCGACCTTCCAGCCGGTGAAGGACCACGACTTGCCCACGCTGGAGAGGGTGAGCGTCCGCTCGCGCATCCCGGGCAGGCTCGCCAGCGGCACGTGCCCCTCTGCCGACAGGGCGTCGTCGAAGACCAGGTGCTCGTAGACCTCGTCGGTGACCACCAGCAGGTCGTGCTCGGTCGCGACGTCGGCGACGGCCTGCAGCTCCTCGCGGGTCAGCACGGTCCCGGTCGGGTTGTGCGGGGTGTTGAGCAGGATCATCCGGGTGCGGGGCGTGATCGCCGCGCGCAGCTCGTCGGGGTCGGGGCGGAAGTCGGGCGCGCGGAGCGTCACCCCGCGGCGTACCCCGCCGGCCATCGAGATCATCGCGTCGTAGGAGTCGTACGACGGCTCCAGCACCACCACCTCGTCGCCGGGCTCCACGAGCGCGAGCAGGGCCGCCGCGATGCCCTCGGTCGCCCCGGTGGTCACGCAGACCTCGGTGTCGGGGTCGAGCTCGATGCCGTGGTGGCGCTGCTGGTGCCGGGCGATCGCCTGGCGCAGCGCGGGCACGCCGATGCCGGGGGCGTACTGGTTCGCGCCCTCGCGCAGCGCCTCCACCGCGCGCTCGACGACCGAGGCGGGGCCGTCGACGTCGGGGAACCCCTGACCGAGGTTGACCGCCCCCGTCCGCACCGCGAGTGCCGACATCTCCGAGAAGATCGTCGGCGGGATCCCGGCCAGGCGGGAGGCGAGCAGCGGACGATCAGCGGGGGCCACCATGCATCGACGCCCGCTGCCGCCTGACCGGCACCTTCACGCTGCGCTCGGGGCAGGTGGCCGACACCTACTTCGACAAGTACCTCTTCGAGGCCGACCCCGCCCTGCTCAAGCGGGTCGCGACGCAGATGGTGCCGCTGCTGCCGGAGGACACCGAGCTGCTCGGCGGGCTCGAGCTCGGCGGCGTGCCGATCGCGACGATGGTCGCGCAGCTGACGGGCACGCCGGCGCTGTTCGTGCGCAAGTTGGCCAAGGAGTACGGCACCTGCAAGCTCGCCGAGGGCCCCGACGTGTCCGGCCGCCGGATCACGCTGATCGAGGACGTGATCACCACCGGTGGCGCGGTCCGCGACGCGACGCGAGAGCTGCGCGCGGCCGGCGCGATCGTGGAGACGGTGGTCTGTGCGATCGACCGCAGCCCCGAGGGCGAGAACCCGCTGGCCGACGTCGGCCTCGAGGTGCGCCCCGTGCTGACCCGCGCCCAGCTCGACGCCGCGTCCCAGGCCGCCGGCTGATGACCGCCTCCGACGTCACCGCCGAGCCGGTACGCCGCTCGCGGGCCCTGCTCCCGCTCGACCTGCTCCGGGGCTTCCTCATCGGGATGGCCGAGCTGGTCCCGGGCGTCAGCGGGGGCACGGTGGCGCTGGTGACCGGCGTCTACGACGAGCTCATCGACTCCGCGTCGCACGTGATCGGCGCCGCCCGGCAGGGCGTCTCCGGCCGGACCGCCGCGCTGCGGACCGAGCTCGCGCGCACCGACTGGTGGCTGGTCCTGCCCGTGCTGGTCGGCATGGGCGCCGCGGTGCTGACGGTGGCCGGCGTCATGGAGTCCTTCGTCTCCGACCACCCCGAGCACGCCCGGGGGCTGTTCTTCGGCCTGGTGCTGGTCAGCATCCTGGTGCCGATCCGGATGCTCCCCGAGGCGACCCGGCCGCGCTGGGCCGACGCGCTGCTGGTGGTCGCCGTGGCCGTGGTCGCCTTCGTGGTCGTGGGACTGGCCGGCTCGGGTGCGACCGCGGACCCGCCGCTGGTGCTGGTCGCCCTCGCAGCCTCGGTCGCGATCTGCGCGCTGGTGCTGCCCGGGGTCTCCGGGTCGTTCTTCCTGCTGACGGTCGGGCTCTACACGACCACCCTGGACGCGGTCGACTCCCGCGACCTGGTCTACGTGGGGGTCTTCGCGGTGGGTGCGATCAGCGGGCTCGTGGTCTTCGTGCCGGTGCTGCGGCACCTGCTGCACGCGCACCGCCGCACCACGCTGCTGGTGATGTCTGGCCTGCTGGCCGGGTCGCTGCGCGCGCTGTGGCCCTGGCAGGAGGTGCCCGAGGGCGCAGCGGGGGAGGCGCACGGCCCGGGGGCGCTGCTGGCGCCGTACGACCCGGTGGGCGGGCCGGTGCTGCTGATGCTGCTCGGGGCGGCCGTCGTAGCCGCGCTGCTCAGCCTCGAGACCTGGCGAGCTCGCGTCGCCACTCGATGACCAGCGGGATCGCGAAGACCGCGAGGATCGCGAGCAGCGCGAAGTCGAGGTTGTCGCCGAGCCACTTGATGTTGCCGAGGAAGTAGCCGAGCAGCGTGATGCCGACGACCCACAGCACCGCGCCGACGAAGCTCCACACGAAGAACATGCCGCGGTCCATCCGGGTTGCGCCGGCCACCACGGTGATGAAGGTGCGCACGAAGGCCACGAACCGGCCGAGCACCAGCGCGACCGCGCCGTGCTCGTCGAAGAACTCGTGGGTGCGGTCGAAGTGCTTGCGGCGCAGGAACCGTCCGTCGCGCTCGTAGAGCGGCGGGCCGATCCGGCGGCCGATCTCGTAGCCGGCAACGTTGCCGGCGAAGGCGGCCAGCACCATCAGGACCATCGCGATCGTCAGCTCGGTGGCGACACCGCCGGGGAACAGGTCGATCTGCTCGGTGGCGATGAACAGCCCGATGCTGAACAGCAGGGTGTCGCCGGGCAGGAACGGGAACAGCAGCCCGCACTCGACGAACAGCACCGCCAGGCTGATCCAGAAGAGCGCCTCCCCGAAATGACCCAGCCACCACTCCAGGTCGAGGAACTCGATGCCGAACAGGAGCGGCTCGATCCCCATCACCCGTTCAGCCTAGCCAGCACCCCCGACTACCGTGCGGGGGTGTCGCGAATCGAGCACCCCTCGGCGGGACCGGCGGAGCCCGCCGAGGAGCGGTCCCCGGCCGCCACGGCTTCCACGTCGCCATCGAGAACTGGCAGCACGACTTCAACATCGGCACCGTCGTCCGCTCGGCCAACGCCTTCCTCGCCGCCGAGGTCCACATCGTCGGCAACCGCCGCTGGAACCGCCGGGGCGCGATGGTCACCGACCGTTACCAGCACGTGCGGCACCACCCCACGGTCGAGGACCTCTCGGCCTACCTCCGCGAGCGCGACCTGCCGTTGTACGGCGTGGACAACCTGCCCGGCTCCGCGCACCTGGAGACGCTCGCGGTGCCGCGGGAGGTCTGCTTCCTGTTCGGGCAGGAGGGGCCCGGGCTCTCCGCGGCCGCCCGCGAGGCCTGCGACGCCACCTTCTCCATCGCCCAGTTCGGCTCGACCCGGTCCATCAACGCCTCGGCCGCGGCCGCCATCGCGATGCACACCTGGGTCGTCCAGCACGCCGACCTCTCCCACGACGACACCTGGCGCGGCTGAGCCCTGCTCGACCACCGGGACGTCATACGGGCGAGACTTCCACTGTCAGCGATGTCCTGAGACTTCACAGGACGTCCGCTTCCGCTGGGCGTAGGACGTCCCACGCCAGCGCTAGCCGGCAGCGCAGGGCCGAACGCGACGCCGGGCCGGACCACGAGGGTCCGACCCGGCGTGCGTCGGGGAGGGAGGGGCTCAGCGGCAGGCGCGCCGCAGGTCGAACTTCTTCACCTGGCCGCGGTCGATGTAGAGGTTCTTCTTGCTCTCCACCTTGCCGTCGACCTCGCAGGTGAGGACGTAGCGCTCCTTGATGCCCTTCACCTTCGAGGACTTCGCGGAGAACTGGCCGACCTCGACGGTGTAGGACGGGGTCACCGAGGCGTAGTTGATGACCTCGATGACGTAGGTGCCGGCCGGGGCGTCCGGGATCTCGACGGCCTCGCCGGAGCCCGGCAGGTTGCCCGAGGTGCCCATCTCGACCAGCTCGTCACCCTTCTTGAGGTAGACCGCGAGATCGAGGTCGTCCGGGGTCGGCCAGGTCAGGTCGACCCGCAGGACGTCCGAGGCCTTCTTCGCGACGTACTCGTGGGTGGCGGTGCCGATGCCCGGGATGGTCACCGAGCCCTCGATGGTCTCCGAGGCGAACGGGGCGTCGGCCAGCTCGTCGACCTTCTTGCCCATGACCACGGGACGGGTCGAGGGGTTCACGATCCAGCTGAACGTGCCCTTCTTGCCCACCGTGATGGAGGAGTCGACGAAGTCCTCGAAGCTGGAGTCCCAGGTCGGGGAGTCGAAGTCCTTGCGCAGGCGGATCGTGGCGCCCTTGGGGGCCTTGCCCTTGAGGACACCGTGGTACTTGGTGTCGACGGCGTGCTTGAGGGCGATGAAGTAGGCCTCGCGGTTGCCCTTGCCGGCGTACTCGCCCGCACGGTGGTGTCGTAGAGCTGCCAGCCGTGCTGGTTGGAGTAGCCGTTCTGGGCGGCCATCTTGGCGCCGACCTTCTTCAGTCCCTTCTCGTCGGGGCTGTCGCCCACCGGGAGGCCGTCGGGGCCGATGGTGGACGGGGCCACGCCGTTGGGGCGCAGGATCAGGTTGCCGAAGGTGTGGTTGGAGATGAGCATCGTGACCTGGCGGCTGCGCACCAGCTCCTGGATGTTCTGGGTCTCCGGCTCGGAGAACGGGGCCGCGCCGCGGTAGGTCGGGTCGAGGGGACCGGCCTCGACCTCGGTGAGGTTGGGCGTGCTGCCGGCCGCTCCCGGGCCGCCCCAGAAACCCCCGTAGTTGCGGTTGAGGTCGACGCCGAGGAGGAAGCCGCCGTTGGTGGTCACCTGCAGGGCGCAGGTGCCGTCGGGGGTGTCGACCCCGTCGATGAGGCGGCAGTTCTTGCGCATGTAGGCGTGGCCGGGAGTGCCGAGGATGGAGACGGTGCCGCCTCCGTCGAGGGCGCGCAGGTCGACGAACTCGCCGTCGGTGCGCGAGAGGTCGAAGCCGTCGGCGTTGACCACCGGGACCACGATCACGCGGCCCTTCTTCAGCAGCTTGGTGGTGCGCTTGTTCTTGCCGTAGCCCTCGGCCAGGTCGATGGCGAACTCCATCGCGTTCTCGCCCGAGGGCCACTCGCGGGCGTGGTGCAGACCCATCAGCACGAAGGTCGGCTTGCCGGTGTCGGGGCCCTTGACGCCCTGGCCGATCTCGACGGCCTGGACGGTGCGACCGTCGAGGGTGGGGTGGTTGAGCTCGAACATCTTGACGTGCTGGGGGAACCGCTCGGCGAGGTCGGCCATGTCGGCGTTGTAGTCCTCGAGCGTGCGGTAGCCGTCGCGACCGGACGGCAGCGGGCTGCGCTGGACCGAGTCGGCGTAGGCCTCGTCGCTCTTCCAGACCTCCAGCGACCGGGCGACGAGGTCGGGGATCTCGACGTCGTAGGTCAGGCCCGCGGCCAGCAGCAGCGCACGGTCGGTCGCCGAGTGCAGGACGACCTCGACGTAGTCGTGGCCGGCGTGCTCGGTGAGGTCCAGACCCAGCTTGGACAGCACCATCTTGTCGGCGCGGGTGGGGGTGTCGACCTTGACCAGCTGGGGCCGGAAGACGTTGGCGGGGGAGGTCGTGGCGGCCTCGGACCCGATCGCCGTGAGAGGGGCGAGGGCGAGGGCGGCCAGCGTGGCGGTCGCCGCGAGGGCGGTGCGGCGGGCGCGGGTTCGGCGGTTCATCGTCGAGCTCCTGGGGTGTCCCGAGTCAGGGGATGGCGGGTTGGAGATGTCAACGCGGGATCGGCCGTCAGGTCACGCACCTGAGGTGCGCCTCACGCGCCTTGCCCGAGCGGCGCCGCGCGCTCAGCAGCGCCGCAGGGTGAGGCGGACCTGTTCGCCGCGGTCGACGCGGACCCTCGTCGCCCGGGCCTTCCCGCGCCCGTCGTCGCAGGTCAGGCGGTACTTCTCGGTGCGTTGCGAGGTCGGGCGCGTCGACGGGTTGACGTGCCAGGTGAACCGGCCGGAGCGGGGGACGACCAGGGTGGTCCGGAGCCGGGCCGGACTGGACCCCTCCCAGGTGGTCGTCGAGGCGTCGCGGGTGAGGGTGAGCGTCGCGCCGGCGGGCGCCCGGCCGGCCAGGACCCCGTGGGCGCGGGTGTCGGCTGCGTGCGCGAGGGCGATGAGGTACGCCGCGCGGTTGCCGCCGCCGGGGCGGTCGGCCCCGACGTACTCGTCGACGACGTCCTCGAAGGGCGGGTGGAACTCGGTGGGCCCGATCTCGAAGGTGAACCCGAACGCGCCGGTGGCGGCGTAGGCCCAGTCCTCGGTGGTGCCGACACCGTCGTAGAGCTCGTGGCTGCGCTGGTTGGTGTAGCCGTTCTCGGCGGCGAACCGCGCGCCGAGGCGTCGCAACGCCCGCTCGTCGGGGGCCAGCCCGAGGGGCACGCCGCCGTCGGTGACGTGGTCGGGAGCCCCGGCCCACGGGCGCAGCACGAGGTTGCCGGAGGTGTGGTTGGTGATGAGGGTCGTGACCTGGCGCGACAGCACGAGGTCGCGGACGTTGCGGGTCTCGGGCTCGGAGAAGGCGTCCGCGCCGTGGTGGCGCGGGTCGAGCAACCCGGCGTGGAGCTCGGTGACGCTCGGGGTGGCGCCGGCGGCGCCCGGGCCGCTCCACCACTGGCCGTAGTTGCGGTTGAGGTCGACGCCGAGGCCGAAGCCCGCGGGGGTGGTCAGCATCGCCGCGCACGTGCCGTCGGGGGTGTCGACGCCGGCGACGAGCCGGCAGTTCTTGCGGAGGTAGGCCAGGCCCGGGGTCAGCACCTGCGTGGCGACCGGCAGCAGGGTGCCGCTCGGGTCGAGGGGGTGGAGCACGTTGAGGTCGATCAGCCCGCCGGAGGTGCGAGACAGGTCGAACCCGTCGGGGTTGACCACGGGCACGACGACCACGCGCACGCGCCGCAGCAGTCGGCGCACGTCGCGGTCGGTGCGCTCGAGCGCCACCAGGTCGTGGGCGAGCTCCATCGTGTGCTCGGCCGAGGGCCACTCGCGGGCGTGGTGCAGCCCCAGCATCACGAAGGTGGGGCGGCCGTCGGCAGGGCGCCGGACCCGGTGGGCGATCTCGACGCCGTGCACCTCGCGGCCGTCGAGGCCGGGCTCGGGGAGCGTCAGGTGCCGCACGAGCGAGCGGTGCTCGCGAGCCAGGTCGCGCAGCTCGGTCTCGTAGTCCTCGAGGGTGCGGTACGACGTGCGGCCCGACGGCAGCGGGGAGCGGACCGTGCGGGCGGCGTACTCCGCGTCGAGGCGGTTGCGCTCGGCCTCCCGCGCCAGCAGGTCGGGGACCAGCACCTCCGAGGCCAGGCCGGAGGCGTCCAGGCGGGCGCGTTCGGCGGCGGTGTGCAGGACGACGTCCACGCCCTCGGTGCCGCCGTGCTCGGTGAGGTCGAGCCCCAGCGCACCCACGGCGTCGGGGTCGGCGTGCACGCGCACCAACTGCGGCGTCCACGGGCGTTCGGTCGAGACCGCGGCGGGGCTCGGGGCGAGCAGCGAGGCGGCGAGCGCGGCGGAGCCGACCGCGGCGGCGAGGAGGGGGCGGCGGAGGGGGGCCATGACTGCGCAACGCACGGCAGCCGGCGTGGTGACGGGTCCCGCGGGTTCTGGGACCGGATTCACACCCTCCGCAGGTCGGCCAGGAGACGCCGGTGGGTCAGCTCGACGACCGCCTCGCGGGCAGGGACGTCGGTGAGCAGGTAGGCGGCCCCGAGCAGACCGTCCGGCTCGAAGGTGATCGCCAGGTCGACGGTGCAGCCGGCGGGGTGCCGGTCCACGCGCAGCTCGAGGACCACCCGGCCCGGCGCCCGCACCGCGGCCTCCAGCACCAGCCGGTGCCCGGTCGCGGTGGTGCCGGCGGCCAGGACCCGCCAGAAGCCGGCGCGGTCACCGGCCCGGAGCAGCGGCCCGTCGGCCACGGGCCAACGGCGACCACCGCCGAGGGCCAGCCGGTCGAGGGCTCCGCGGACAACGAAAGGTGCGGCATCGACGTACCAGTGGCGGCCGTGGCCGGCACCCGCCAGCACCGCCCACGCCTCGTCGGCGGACCGGACCGACGTCGAGCGGCGGCCGGACGTGCGCAGCGACCGGGGCAGGGGCGGGCGGGGGGAAAGGGACGGACGACCCATCGAGACCACGGACCCTTCCTACTAGGGTGAGCGGCGTCTGACCCCACCCGAGGAGCGCCACGTGCCCATCGCCACCCCTGAGAAGTACGCCGAGATGCTGGACGCCGCGAAGGCCGGCGCCTACGCCTTCCCCGCCATCAACGTCTCGTCCAGCCAGACCCTCAACGCGGCGCTGCAGGGCTTCGCCGACGCCGGCTCCGACGGGATCATCCAGGTCTCCACCGGTGGCGCCGAGTACCTCTCCGGCCCCACGCGCAAGGACATGGTGACCGGGTCGGTGGCGTTCGCGGCGTACGCCGCCGAGCTGGCCAAGAACTACCCCGTCAACGTCGCGCTGCACACCGACCACTGCCCCAAGGACAAGCTCGACGGCTTCGTCCGCCCGCTGCTCGACATCTCCGCGGAGCGGGTCAAGCGCGGCGAGGCGCCGCTGTTCCAGTCGCACATGTGGGACGGCTCGGCCGTGCCGCTGGAGGAGAACCTCTCGATCGCCGGCGAGCTGCTGGAGAAGTGCATCGCGGCCAAGATCATCCTCGAGATCGAGGTCGGCGTGGTCGGCGGCGAGGAGGACGGCGTCGAGAACGAGATCAACGAGAAGCTCTACTCCACCCCCGAGGACGCCATCGCGACCGCGAAGGCGCTCGGCTACGGCGACCGCGGCTACTACATGACCGCGCTGACCTTCGGCAACGTGCACGGCGTCTACAAGCCGGGCAACGTCAAGCTGCGCCCCGAGGTGCTGAAGCAGGCCCAGGAGGCCGTGGTCGGCGAGTTCGGTCTCGAGGCCGGCGCCAAGCCGTTCCACCTGGTCTTCCACGGCGGCTCGGGTTCGACCGCCCAGGAGATCTCCGACGCGGTGGACTACGGCGTGGTGAAGATGAACGTCGACACCGACACCCAGTACGCCTTCACCCGTCCGGTCGCCGCGCACATGTTCCAGAACTACGACGGCGTGCTGAAGGTCGACGGCGAGGTCGGCAACAAGAAGGCCTACGACCCGCGTGCCTGGGGCAAGGCCGCCGAGGCCGGCATGGCGGCCCGCGTTGTCGAGGCCTGCGAGAACCTCCGCTCCGCGGGTCGCTCGCTGGGCTGAGCGCCCCGGCAGCACCGGAGCACCGAGTCGTGCCCCTCAGCGCGCGCCATGGCGCCCGCTGAGGGGCACGACTGCGTCCGGGGTCAGGGGCGCCTGGCACCATGGCGCCCATGAGCATCGGACAGGACCTGATGGCGGGCCCGCCGCCCACCCACCTCCCCGAGGACCCGGCCGCGGCCGCGCTGGCCTCCGGCCAGGACAAGTACGCCGTCGCCAAGCAGTTCCCCGCCAGCCCGTTCGCCTGGGCCGCGCTGGCCGGCCAGGCCGCGGAGGACCAGTCGGACCCCGTCACGATCTACGCCTACGCCCGGGTCGGCTACCACCGCTCGCTGGACATGCTGCGCCGCAACGGCTGGAAGGGCCACGGTCCGGTGCCGTGGGAGCACGAGCCCAACCGCGGGTTCCTCATGTGCCTGGCGCTGCTGGCCCTGGCCGCCCAGGCCATCGGCGAGACCGACGAGTGGGAGCGCTGCTCGGGCTTCCTGCGCGACTCCAGCCAGACCGCGTTCGACCAGCTGCTGACCGACCTGGGCTGAGGCGGGTTACTCCGCATCCCATTTCCTGCTTACTGGCCAGTAAGCAGGAAATGGGATGCGTCGTATCCCGGGCCCGCCCCGCCGGGGCCCTACTCGCCCCAACCCATCGGGAACACCTCGAAGGGCGCGGCGAAGGCGCAGCCGAGCCGCTGCCCGGTCGCGCGGGCCATCCCCTCGAGGAACTCCCGGGGGTCGAAGTGCTCCCACCCCAGGCCGTCGATGTAGGCCCGGTGCGCCTCGAGGGAGGCCACGCCGGCGTCGAAGGTCGCAGTGGTGTCGACGGCGTGGGTGGCCTGGGGTGACCCGAAGGCCCACACCTCTCCGACCCCGCCCCACTTCTCCAGCGACCCGCCGCCCTCGACGAGCTGCTCGGTGAAGACCCAGCGGTTGCCCGCGTCCCGCACGGCGTCGAGGACCGCCCTGCCGACCGCGATGTGGTCGGCCTGGTTGAGGTTGGCCCCGCCCCAGGTGTCGCGGAAGTTGCCGGTCAGCACCACCTCGGGCCGGTGCCGGCGCACCGCCTCGGCGATCGCGCGGCGCAGGGGCACGCCGTGCTCCAGGACGCCGTCGGGCAGGCCGAGGAAGTCGACCGTGTCGACGCCGACGACCCGCGCCGACTCGACCTGCTCGGCCTCCCGGACCGGGCGGCACTCCTCGGGCGGCATCGCGTCGATGCCGGCCTCGCCGCTGGTCACCATGCAGTAGACGACCTGCTTGCCCTGGCCTGTCCACCGTGCGACGGCCGCGGCCGCGCCGAACTCCAGGTCGTCGGGGTGGGCGACCACGCACAGCAGCCGCTCCCAGTCCTCGCGCAGCGTCTCCAGCGGTGCCGGTGCCTCGGTGCTCATGGCGCCATCGTGCTCCTCCATGGAGCTTCTGGCTACGCCCCCGCAGCGGCCCGCGCGATGCGGAGCAGACGCGCCGCGTCGCCGCTCGGGCGCCGGCTCGGCAGCCACACCGCGCGCAGCGTGCGGCTGAGGTCGAGCCCGTCGACGGGCACCTCGACGAGGGCGCCGGCGGCGAGCTGGTCGGCCACGCCCAGCTCGCTGAGCACCGCCGGCAGGTCGCCCTGCAGCGCGGCCGCGCGCACGGCGGCGGTGCTGGCCAGCTCCAGGTGGCCCTCGCCCAGCGGGGCGTCGGCGCGCGCGAGCGCGCGGGCCAGGGTGCGCCGGGTGCCCGAGCCCTCCTCGCGCAGCACCAGCTCGGCGGCGGCGAGCTCGGTGGGGGTCAACGGGCTGGTACGCCGGGCCCACGGGTGCTCAGGGGCCACGACGACCACGAGGCGGTCCAGCCCGACCGCGGCGACCGAGACCTCCTGCGGCACCGACGGTGACTCCACGAACCCCAGCGGCACCTCGCCGCTCAGCACCCGCTCCAGCACCTGCTCGCTGTTGGCCACCTCCAGCCGCACCTGGTGACCGGGCTGCTCCCGGCGGAACCGGGCGATCCACGCCGGCGCCAGCTGCTCGGCGATGGTCAGGCTCGCCACGACCCGCAACCGGGCGGCGCGCTCGGCGGCCAGCGACCGGGCGCCGGTGACGACCCGGTCCACCGACTCCAGGGCCTGGCGTGCCCACGAGACGACGACCTCGCCCTCAGCGGTCACCCGGGAGCCGGCCGGGCTGCGCTCCAGCAGCTGCAGCCCGAGCTGACGCTCGAGCCGCGACAGCAGGCGGCTCGCGTGCGGCTGCGTCATGTCGAGGTCGCGTGCCGCCGCGCCGACCGACCCACCGGCCGCCACACGGACCAGCAGGTCGAGGGCGACGAGGTCGGGCCTGGTGTCCATGCTCCCAGCGTATGGGTCAGAGCCAGCCCATGCCGCCAAGGCATGGACTCGAGCGCAGAGAGCGGCTGGTGCGGCAGTGGCCGCGCGACGAGGCTGGAGCCATGAGCACCGCCCTCGTCGCGCGCCCGTCGGCGACCAGCGCGACCGGCGCGACCGGGCAGCCCCGGCCGTCGGTGGTGCCCGGGCTGGCGCTCTCCTGCGCCCTCGGGCTCACCGCCTGGCTCACCCACGCGCTGGTCCCCGGCGTGCCGACCACGCTGGTGTCCGTCGTGCTCGGCGCGACGCTGGCCGGCAGCGGTGCGCTCGACGGTGCACGCGACACCGCGACGGCCCCGGGCCTGCACATCGCGTCGCGCCGGGTGCTCCGGGTCGGAGTCGCGCTGCTGGGCCTGCAGCTGGCCCTGACCCAGGTGCTCGCGCTGGGCCGGCCGGTCCTGGCCGTGGTGCTGCTCGTCGTCACCGGCGGGATCGCCGGCACGCTGGCGCTGGGTCGGCTCCTCGGTCTGCGGGGGGAGCTGCTGGTCCTCGTGGCGGCGGGCTTCTCGATCTGCGGCGCGGCGGCGGTCGCAGCCGTCGCCGGCGTACGCCGCAGCCGTGACGCCGACGCGGCGGCGGCCGTCTCGCTCGTGGTGCTGTGCGGCAGCGTCGTGATGGTGGCGCTGCCCGGCGTCGCGCTGCTGGCCGGTCTCGACCCGGTGCAGGTCGGCGCATGGGCCGGGGCCAGCACCCACGAGGTCGGCCAGGTCGTGGTCGCGGGTGGGCTCGCGGGCGGCGGGACGGCGCTCTCGGTCGCGGTGCTTGTCAAGCTCGGCCGGGTGCTGCTCCTGGCGCCGGTCGTCGCCGTGCTCGGGTGGCAGGCGCGACGGGGCGGTGGCGAGCAGGGGGAGCGGGCGCCGCTCGTGCCCGGCTTCGTGGTCGCGTTCGTGCTGCTGGCCGTGGCGCGGACCTGGCTGCCGCTCCCGGACCTGCTGCTGACCGTGGCCGGCGGTGCGCAGGACCTCGCGCTCGCCGTCGCGATGGCCGCGCTCGGCTGCGCCCTGCGGCCGCGGGTGCTGGGAGCGGTCGGTGGGCGCGGGCTCGCGCTGGCGGCCTGCTCGACGCTGCTGGTCGTGCTGCTCGGCGCGCCGGTGGTACTGGCGGCCTGAGGGTCGCGGGGGTCGCGGGGGCCTCCTGGCTCGTCGCTGGCGCTCCTCGCACCTCGACCAGCGGGGCACTGGTGGTCGAGGTGCGAGCGCAGCGAGCCTCGAGACCCGGTGACGCCTACGGGGTCAGCAGCGAGCGCACCTTGTCCGACCCCAGCGCCAGGAACAGCGTGGGCAGCCGGGGGCCGCGCTCGGCGGCGACGAGCAGCTCGTAGAGCAGCGCGAAGAACGCCTTCTGGTCGGCCTTCACCTCGTCGGTCGGTGCGTCGTCGAGGCCCATGCCGCGCGCCAGCTTGGGCACGCCGTAGATCAGCGCGGTGGTCTCGTCGAGCTCGAGACGGTCGGGCAGCCGGTCGAGCAGCTGGCGCAGCCAGCGCTCCTCGTCCTCGCTGAGCGCGGCCAGCCGCTCGGCGTCCTTGGTCTCGCGGACGGTGGTGCGGTCCTCGGCGGGGACGTACTCCGACATCCAGGTCATCGCGCGGCCCAGTCGCGGCTCGAGGTCCTCGACGGAGTCGTGGGCGTGGCCGACGTCGCCGACGATGCGGCTGATCAGCTCCGCCGACCCCGCGGTCACGTCGGCGACCGAGCTGAGCAGGCGGAACGGCACGACGACCTTCGGGCGGGGCAGGGTGCCGGCGGCCGCTGTGGAGACCGCGCGCTCGTAGGCCAGCACCTGGGCGTCGCGCTTGTCGGGGTTCTCGGCCTTGCGGTTCAGGGCGTCCCACTCGTCGTACAGGCGCACGACCTCGGGGCCGAAGTCGATGTCGAAGGCCTGCTTGGGCTGGCGGCGGGCGTAGAGCCAGCGCAGGATCGGCGCCTCGAGGATGCGCAGCGCGTCGGAGGCGGTGGGCACCCCGCCCGAGGACGAGGACATCTTCTGCATGCCGGCGAATCCGACGAAGGCGTAGGCGACGTAGGAGGGCGCGCGGAAGTCGAAGACTCGCTTCACGACCTCCTTGCCGACGGTGTAGGACGAGCCGGGCGTGGAGTGGTCGAGCCCGCCGGGCTCGAAGTCGACGCCCTCGTAGGCCCAGCGCATCGGCCAGTCGACCTTCCAGACCAGCTTGCCCTCGGGCTGGGTCGCCACGTTGGTGACGTGGGAGTCGCCGCAGGCGCAGGTGTAGGCGAGGTCCGTGGTCTCGTCGTCGTACGACGTGACCTCGACGGTGTCGCGGCCGCAGCTGCGGCAGTAGGGCTTGTAGGGGAACCGCGCAAGCGAGCCGGTGCTGGTGGGGGCGTCGTCCTCGTCGGCCACGGAGTCGGCCAGCGCGGCTGCCTCCTGCTCGGACTCGGCGGCGGGCTCGGTCTTCTTGGTGCGGTGCTTGGCCAGCACCTCCTCGATCACGTCGCGGTGACGGATCGCGTGGAGGACCTGCTCGGTGTAGGCGCCGGCGAGGTACTGCTCGGTCTGGGACACCTCGACCATCTCGACGCCGAGCTCGACGAGCGCGGCGCGCAGCGGTGCCTTGAAGTGCTCGGCCCAGGAGTCGTGGCACTCCCACGGGTCGGGTACGGCGGAGAGCGGGCGCCCGATGTGCTCGGCCCAGCTCGGGTCGACCCCGGCCGGCACCTTGCGGAAGCGGTCGAAGTCGTCCCAGCTGTGCAGGTG
>LULW01000772.1_pt1 | contig 18506 bp, 31 predicted proteins | sample 729531 | NCBI WGS metagenome assembly LULW01 (sample SAMN03860279, study PRJNA289734) | marine metagenome | biome: seawater column; feature: ocean; material: water; isolation source: Red Sea water column Station 108 - depth 10m | place: Saudi Arabia: Red Sea | collected 2011-10-15 | depth 10 m | reverse complement strand
ATAAAATTGACATTCGTGGGTTTGAAAACAGAATATATACACGTTTTAAAATCGTACCACATTATCCTGAGTGGGTTCAATCTAAAGCACACTACCCAAGAGAAGAGTCGTTCGCTTTTGAGATGATGACAAATTGCACTTACAATGTAGATATGACTCAAATAATTGGTGATGGTGGTGGGACACAATACACTTGGTTGGAAGCGTGGAATGCTGGATGTATCCCAATCATACATAAAAACTGGTTACTTGATCAACGCGATGACATGATACCTGATAAAAATTGTTTAGTGGTTGATTCAGCAGAAGATCTTGCCGCACTTTTATCACAGGAAGAAGATCATAACAGCTTGGCAGATATGAGAGCGCATTGTTTAGATTCTTTAAAGCAACACGCCCCAAATATAACGGGGGAACAGTACAAAACCTTTTTAGAGCGGTTTAATTAGCCGCTCGACGAATCAGTGCCTTTTTTGGTGTTACCCTACCAAGGCATACCTTTAACATAGTCGAGGGAGCTTTATATGCGGTCAATTTTAGCTAGGGGTGTAAGTGAAGCCCTCTACATAGGGCAACAAGCCTTACTTTCATCAGGCAGACATGTTGAAACACGTAATGGGGCGGCATTAGAGTTTGATACGCCTGTCATGACAACTTACACTCACAGCAGGGAACGAGTTTTGTTTTATCCAGAACGTGATGCCAACCCATATTTTCACTTAATGGAAAGTCTATGGATGTTGGCAGGGCGTAATGATGTGCCGTGGATCCGAGGGTTTAATGGCAAGATGGATACATACAGCGATGATGGTAAAACTTTCCACGGTGCTTATGGACATAGATGGCGTAACTGGTTTGGTAAAGATCAGCTACAAGAAGTCATATTTAGACTAAGCACTTACCGTAATGATCGTAGGGCTGTGCTAGGTATATGGGATGCTCACCAAGACTTAGTTCAAACTAACGATGGTAAAGATTACCCCTGTAATACCCAGATATATTTTTGGGAGCGCAGGGGTGAATTAAATATGACTGTAACTAACCGCAGTAATGATATGATCTGGGGTGCGTATGGTGCTAATGCTGTTCATATGTCTGTCTTGTTAGAGTATATGGCTGCAATGCTCGGATATGCTGTAGGCACGTATTATCAATTTAGTAATAACCTTCATGCGTATACAGATGTCTTAAAAAAATTAGAAGGTATGCAAGCAGATTATGAACCATATCTTACATTAGCCGAGGATGGGTTGAGTTATAACCCACCATCTTTGGTTGATGATCCTGATACATTTGATCAAGAACTGGAAGAATGGTTTTTAGATGAAGCAAGAGTAACTTACAATAATATTTATTTAGGCACGACTTGTGGAAATATGCGTAAATCGTGGAGGTTTTGGAAGAGTAAAAATTATCAAAATGCTTTTTATTGTGCCAATGCAATAGAAGATCGCGCATGGCGTAAAGCCTGTATAGAGTGGCTGCAAAGGAGAATTAAGTGAATAGGGAAGGGTATGAGGATTACATGAAACGTAGATTAAAAGAAGAAGAAACAAGTTCCGTTATTAAAGAAGTAGGCAAGCTCAGAGTACTAGACCACGTAAAATTAGAAGAAGCTGAGCGATCTTATGGTGATAGCTGGAAACAACGCGGTGGGGTTGGTGCTTTTATGATGTTGGCTCGTAAGTGGGATAGGCTTGAAAAACAAGTTACAGAGTACAACTACGATGTATTTAAAGCTGTGCAAAAAGATAAAAGGCAGGAAGGTATAATAGATGATATACGTGACCTGCGTAGGTATTTATTTCTTGTAGAAGCGGAGATGATTTTACAAGGCCATGTCAGAAAACAAAAGTAATCTGGATAAAGAAGTATTGGCTGAGTGTGAGTGCGGAAGAGAAACGAAGATTGTTACTTTTCGTAACTTAAAAAACAGATGGCCGATATGTAGTAAATGTAAACGACCAATGAAAGTAAAAGGTAATGCAGTACCCATTATTTCAACCGCCGACTGAGTGGGTTATGCCTGATGGTTATCCTGATATTTCTAATGCAAAAGAAGTTGCTATTGATTTAGAAACACGCGACCCTAACCTCACTGTATTAGGAAGTGGCTGGCCTAGAAAAGATGGTCATATAATCGGTGTAGCCGTGGCAGTGCAAGGTGATCAATGGTATTTTCCCATCAGGCACGAGATCGGTCCTAATTTTGATGCTAATAGAACATTGGGGTGGTTATCAGATGTTTGTAAAATTGATAGGGATTATATTTTCCATAATGCTCCTTACGATGTTGGCTGGTTGCTCGCAGAAAATGTGTTGGTCAAAGGCAGAATCATCGACACTATGGTCGTTGCGCCATTGTTAGATGAAAATAGATTTAGCTATGCATTAAATGCAGTTGGTAGAGATTATTTGCAAGAGCGTAAAAGTGAGGCTGAATTAAGAGAAGCTGCCGAGGCTTTTGGTATCAATGCAAAAAGTGAGATGTATAAACTTCCTGCTCATCATGTGGGTATGTATGCTGAACAAGATGCCGCCCTGACATTAAGGTTATGGCAACATTTTAAGACTTTAATAATAAAAGAAGATATAAAAGATATCTTTGAACTTGAAACTAATGTCCTTAAAACGATTATACCCATGCGTGAACGTGGTGTTAGAGTTGATTTAGATAAATGTGAACGTATTAAACAAGAGTTATCACAAAAAGAACAAAAGTTATTAGGATTAATAAAAAGACAAACAGGTGTGGAAGTAGAGATATGGGCGGCAGAGAGTGTAGCTAAAGCCTTTGATGCAATGGATCTACCTTACAGTAAAACAGAAAAGACTGGTGCGCCTAGTTTTACTAAAGGGTTTTTAAGTAATCACCCACACGAAGTGCCACAAATGATTGTACAGGCTAGAGAATATCAAAAAGCTCGTGCCACTTTTGTAGATACAATACTTAAACACCAAATAAATGGACGCATACATGCTGAGCTACATCCTTTACGTAGTGATGGAGGAGGCACGGTTACTGGTAGATTTAGTTATAGCAACCCTAATCTTCAGCAAATACCAGCAAGGCATGGCGAAATAGGCCCAATGATACGTAGCTTGTTTATACCTGAACAAGACTGTCTATGGGGCGCATTTGATTACTCCAGCCAAGAACCGCGTATTGTTGTGCATTATGCTAAACTGATGGGCTTCAGAGGGGCTTCTGACTTTGCAGAGCAATATAATTCTGACCCACGTACAGATTTTCACCAAATGGCGGCTGATATTGTAGGCGTCCCACGTAAACAAGCTAAAGATATAAATCTCGGTTTATTTTATGGGATGGGTAGTAAAAAGTTAGCCGCGAGCCTTGGCTTAGAATTTGAGGATGCTCAAGAACTGTTCGCCACATACCATGATAAAGTACCTTTTGTACGAGAACTTAGTGAGTATAGCACTAACCGAGCCAGCTCACGTGGGGTTATTCGTACATTGTTAGGACGTAGGTGTAGATTTGATAAGTGGGAACCAAATAAGTATGGGAGTTGGAAACCTATGACTTATCAAGAAGCCTACGCAGAGCATGGTCCTGGAATCAAAAGAGCATTTACATATAAAGCATTAAATAAATTAATCCAAGGTAGTGCGGCAGATCAAACAAAAGCAGCGATGGTAGCGTTAGCTGATGAAGGTATACTACCTATGATTCAAGTACATGATGAGTTAGATGTATCTGTTGAGTCAGAAGAACAAGCAAAAAAGATAACTGAAATTATGCAGGATTGTGTTAAGTTAGAGGTTCCCTCCATAGTAGATGCTGAGTTTGGTCCAAACTGGGGAGAAGCAAAACAAACGTTCACGGAGAAGCCGTGGTTAAGAGGAATAAAAGATGGCAGCACAGAAATGCAGCATAACATCACGAATTAAAACATTGACAACAGTATGGGATGCTCAGTTTGTACTGAGGTATCACACTGTTGCAAATCAATCAGAGAGGCAAACAGTGGGAGCGCATTCGTATGCAGTAAGTGTTTTAATTGATCAGCTATGGCCTGACAGTTCAAAACAACTCATCATGGCAGCATTATATCATGATGTACCAGAAATAATTTTAGGTGATATTCCAGCAACAGCTAAATGGTCTTACCCAGAAATACATCAAGCCTTTGTAAAAGCTGAGAAAAAAGTATTTGATGATCTTGGTTTGATGTTTGTACTTAGCCCAGAAGAAAAAATACGACTGAAGATGGCAGATATGCTTGAGTTAGTTTTATATACTCATCGTCATTCGCAGGGCAGTGAGCAAATGAAAATGATAATGCACTCTGGTATGAATTATTTATATGAGAAATTTTCTTCGCATAAAGATTTTGAACCAATAAAAAAGGTTCTGGCTCATTATAATTTAGGAGGCGCACCGTGAACTGCATCAAATGTGGCAAAAAAAGTAAAGTTTATAACAGCCGACCTCACCAAAGCACTATTAAAAGAAATAGAGAATGCCTGAAGTGCGGTCATAGATACGCCACATTAGAAGTATTATTTACAGTAGAAGAATTACCGAAACCGAAACCAAAACCTAAACCTAAACCACCAAAATTGAAACTTGTTAAAAAACCTGTAAGAAAAAAGAAGATTCGGTTCGATGATTTAGATTTAAGTAGAATGACTGATGAAGAAATAGAGGCAGCTATATCTAGTGGAGATTATCTGTAAGAGCAAAAAAGAACAGTCTTTGTTACGGTATTATTGTAAAAATAAGCATGAATATATTTATCGTTGATTGGAACCATACAATTTGCGCTCAATGGCATTGTGATAAACATGTTGTTAAAATGCCACTTGAGTCTACACAAATGCTCAGCACTGTACATCATAGGTATAGTGCTGATGGACCATACTTACCTGTGCATCAAAAACATCCCTGCACTCTTTGGGCTGGTCAGACGGTAGAAAATTATCGTTGGCTATGGCAGTTAGGTATCGCTTTATGTAAAGAATATACTTATCGTTTTGATAAGGTACATGGTTGTGAGCNGCTCAGGCAATGCCAGATGAGTATAAGCATTCTGACACGATAATTGCATACCAAGATTATTACATTTATGAAAAAGCGAGGATATGCTCATGGCGCAAAAGACCAATACCGCCCTTTATGCAGGAGATAATGTCATCCCCTTCACTCCGAGAGACAGGGTGACCCATCATAGAGGAGAGAGCCAAATCATAACAGAACACGAAGTAGAGATACTACTCTGCTCGCTCTGTGGATCTAGTTCTTTTCAACTCATATCTGGGATGGATGGACAAATCTCATGTGGAGAATGTGGATACTTGACTGGAGCTAAATGGACATCTAATACAGAGGAATAAGTAAGATGCGTAAAGAGTTGTTTTTGATAATCTTTTTAGGCATAGTATAATTATAAGTATGGCGGCCTTCTCCATGTTTGTTATCATATCTCTCGGCCGTCGTACTTATACTTTTGTAACAGTTGTCAAAGAAAGGACAATATTATGTCATACTCATTTTTACAATCAGTGCAATCCGTCATGCAAAGGCGTTTTTGCAGCAATCCAATCTTAAGGCAAAATGTAATAACTGTGGATATAAGTGATACACAGTTCTTAGTTGTGTCTGCTGTAAATGTCCCTGACCCAAAGCGCGGTGATGATTATTTACTCACCCATGTAGGCTTTGACCACAGCGGTTACGAGGTATGTAAGGCAATAATCTTTGCTCAAGATAACGAGGGTAGGCAAGCTATTCTTGATTATGTTAGTGCTATAGGTGATACAAAAGTAGCCTGATACAATAAGATAATATAGGTATGGTCTATCAATAAATCCATACCTATATTTGCAATAGTTGTTGGAACACCGCCCTGAGGAAGGGTAAGACCAACGATAGGGAGGTGCAAGATGGGTGCGATGTTGCAATAGTCTTCACCTCCCGCCTAAACTTTAAGCTCGTAGAAAGGAGCATGATATGCAAACTGCTGATCTAAATATGTTTACTGGGACTGAGGGTTATATGCGGTATAATATGCCGTTGACTCCTAAAGACCAGCAAATGCTGTTGACTGATGGAGCGCACTACTTTGCGGAGAACTGCGGAGGCGGTGCTTATTGGTTGATGGATATTATCCAAACTGAGGTAGTACCTCTGCTTACTGAGGAGAACTACTTTATCGTTATTAAAATGGATGTTCTCCAAGGTGAAAATAATAAGGTAGCCACTATCGTAGCTGATGATGGTAATGATAACTTATTATGGTCGCGTGATATTGGCTTTACTGATGCCGATATTGGTACTTGGAAGTTTTACCTGATTGATAATGGGCAGCAAAAAGTATTGATGCTGCCTAGTGAGTACTGATATGTACTCCGCTCAGGTTTATTATAACTCGCGTGAGAGCCATGCTCTCACGCCTATTTACCCTAGAATAGGGTTGATAGAAACTTATCTTCATTATACTGGTTTAGTTGATAATGTTGATGATATCAAAGAAATTGTAATCTTAAAAGGTGGGCGTCGCAAGATGCCCACTATCCATGGCTATTATAATTGGGTCAATGGCAAACTTAAACTTGATAAGAGTAAGCCAGCACTTATCCATAATGTACTATATGGATTAGGTGCAGACAGAGGTTATTTTTGGCATGGATGAAGTACTTACTATCGCTTACGATTTAAAGCATCAGGTAGAATGTCTGCCTGATGCCTTATCGCATTGTTCTAAGGTTGATAAATACAATACTGATTTAACAATGTTAGAGCGTATTGAAACAATAATTAAAGTTCTTGAAAGGGGGAGTAATGGGTAAAGTAAAAGAGTTATGGATGAACGAGCTTGAAAAGTTGCAAGAAAATTACTGCGAAGCTAATATTACTGAAGAAGAATTTAGACGTGGTATGTATAATCTTGGAGCAGATAAAATAGATGTTGATTGTTTTATCATTGAAGCAGAATTATTGAGGTCGATTAATAAAGCATTCAAACCAGTTTTTAGAGATGCAAAACCCGAGGTGTGATAAATGTGGTGATGAAGCAAAAGTAAGAGAAGGTATTCTCTTACTTTGTTCTCATTGTTGGTTAAATCATTATATGAAACTCTCTAGAAAGGAGACACAGCGTTATGGAAATAGTCGTAACATTTTTAGTGATTACAGCGAGTTCCAATCTGATCTTAAACATGATAGGCATGTAAATGATGTCTAACCTCGTACCTGTGGATAACGATGTTACACATATCCCTTGCCCTCAATGTGGGGGTGAGGGGCGTGTTGAATATGAACGCCCTGTTGTTGATTACGAGCGCGGTGGGTACTTAGAGGGTTACTACGATGAGTGTGATGAATGTGGAGGATTTGGCGAAGTAGAGTTAGACCCCGATCGCGATTGTGTAGTTGATGAATATGGTAATCTGTACTGGAAAGATGAGCCGAGGTTTTAGGATAAAATAAATTATACCAAGAGTGCAATCTTGGCATATCCTGTGGTATATTAATAATAGGCAAGGGGCAGTCTCCTATGGATTACCTCTTGTCTGGTACATCTAACCAACCACTCAAGAAAGGAGTAGGTTATGACTGAGAAAGTTGAAAATAATGCTGTTATATCTGATGTGTCTGGTACTGCTACTGCTGTGCCTGAGAGCAGCGAGGTAGATAATGCTGTATGCACAGATATCGCTGCCCGTAATGAGTTTGATTCTACTAAGCATCCTTTACATGAGCAGATACAAGTACAAGCTCAACGTATGAGTGATGTGCGTAGTAGGTTTGAGAACCTTGGTGCTGATATGCAACATATTATGACTCTGCTTTATGGTTTGCAAGAAGAGGAGAAAGCTCTACGTGTAGGCCAAGAGAATATGACGGCGGCTGGTAAAACAGTTGATGATATGTATGTGCGTATGATTGAAGTTGAAAGCAAAGTTGAAGAGTTGTCTGATTCAACTATTAGTACTAATGAGTACGACCCTGAAGAGTGGGTGCGTGAAAGTGATATTAGCGACCGTGTACGTGAGCTACGTTTTACTGTAGAGGTTGAGTAATGACACGTTACGCTGATGTAAGAAGTGCGGTGAGTTATTTTATACGCCTTGATGAACACCAGCACTACCTTGAAAGAGGTGATAAAGCAAAATATGGGGATGACCGCACATGCGGTCAACTCTCTTATACCCTAGCTACTATCTGTTTCCGCAGTCCAGAAGCTAGATCTATCCTAGAAAGCATGATAGCTACCAAGGCTAGAGAGGTAGCGATAGCCGAAGAAAGGACTAAAAAACATGGCCGATCCAGAAAACTACAAATCGATCTCGCTTGATATTGAAACTTATAATCTACTTAAAACTGTAGCTGAGGCTGAGTGCCGTAGTGTCGGTATGCAAGTACGGTGGATGATTAAACAGGGGATGGTAAATCCTCCTAGTCCTAATATAACTGCGATGCCTACTGCTCCTGCAACTGTTAAAGCAGTCAGGGTTAAACCGCGTGGTAAAATCTTTACTAATAGTGGGACTGCTCAAATACTCGTACGGTTTTTTGAGACTAATGCTACTCTATCGGTCGCCGACTTCAGGGATATTGAAGTAGAAGACGTGTATAAAACGATAGTTAATATTGAAGCTAAAGGTGAGTTACGCAGGATTGGTCACTCTAAACCTGGACTCTGGCATATTACTCAAAAGGGAGTAGCTAAAGCACGTGAGATCTTACGTCGTAGGGTTGAAGAAGAACAGTGCAGTCAAGTATTTAAGACTGGATAAGGTTCCGCACCTCCGTTAAATTTAGTATGGTTATTCTTGATAAATGTGTTATCATACTTTACTCATGTAAGATATCCTCCCTTATGAGAACCTACCCCCAATCAGTAATGGTTGGGGGTCTTTTTACTAATAAACATGGTTCATGAGTAAAAAAAGACGCCGCTCAGACGCCGCTCGACTGCCTCTAGCGTAGTGGGTGGTAGGTAAGTACCCCCCAAAATAATGACTAATTACCAAGGTTTCTGATTAGTTTGCTATATAGGAGGTAAATATGGATGGGAGTAAATTTGTTTTTTATGATTTGATAATATACAATATCTCAGTATACACATATCTTCAATGAGTTAGCCTATGAATTACGATGATTGATCCAATATCTCAATGTGGTATTTCCGTCCGCGCGGTCTCATCTGTGATAAATTTGAATTTAACATAATTCGTTTTTGGTCCTATTATGCAAAGTATCCCATCACGTAGGAGGAGAGGGCAGTAAATGGCTCTAGCAAAAGCAACTCATAAACCCACACTTGATGTCGTCGCAAATCCACGTAAAGAAAAATCCATCACTCCAAAGCAAGAGGAATTTGCACGATTGTATGTTTGTGAGGATATTTCACAAACTGAGGCAGCTCTTCGTGCTGGATATTCCGAGAAGTCAGCCCATGCTATTGCCTCGCAGTTACTCAACGGTCAGCGATACCCCCATGTAGTTGAGAGGATCCGTGAATTAAAACAAGAGTTGGCACGTAAATATGAGGTAAGTTTTGAGGGTCACGTTAAAAAGCTGGCTGAGATACGTGATGCCGCGATGACAGGAGGAAATTTTGCGGCGGCTGTCGCTGCTGAAAAATCACGAGGTCAAGCGGCTGGGCTTTATATTGACCGCAAAGAAATCCTCCATGGTAAAATTGATCAGATGAATCGTGATGAGGTAATGCGAGAAATAAAAAGGATACAAGAGGAGTTCCCTGCTTTGGCCGTCGTCACTGAGGGAAATATAATGATTGATCATGATGATGGTGATAATTAAAGACTTATCATTATGGCTCATATATGGCACTATATAACTATAGCAACGGTCAAAGAAAGGACCACTTATGATGAACTACTTTAAGCAAACTAACGATGCCGTATTGGACGGATGGGTTGACTATCATGCAATACAGCCAACACACCTTGAGGTCACTGATGACAAGGTGTTGTGTTGCCTTGATGATTTGAGGCAAATAAGTATTGTTGGTTTTGAGAACCAAACGCACGTCACCATTACTAATACTAATAATGATGACGACATAGTTACTTGTGAGTACTCAACAATAGTGGCTGAGGAGTCACACTTGTTTGGCCTCAAACGGTTTTTACGTGACTACTAAACCAAAAAAGCAAGGACGTCCTAAAGGGTCAGCCCAATATAAGGACGTCCCTACTATGGTGCATCTTTCTGGACGCGAGACGCTCCAAGATTTGCACGCTATACGTGAGATGTTAGAGGAAGAGACAGGTATGGATGTCACTTACCCTAACGTCATTAAATACCTCATCAAACATTACCTCAAAGAGCGGTGATATAAAGGGACAGTAAAAGAGTTATCATTTACTGTCCCTTGTTTTACTTTATAATTATAGCAACACTCACAGAAAGGAGCCGCTATGATAAAACCTAAAGCTGAAATGTATGAGTTCAATGATGGTATATCTCAAACCAGATTGGAATTTTCCCATATCAACGAAGCATGGTTGGTATATCGCACAGATCCAGGCAGTCAGGGTAATGTAAAAATCCACCCTAGTTATGATGAAGCCAAGCGCGATTACGATAACCGTGTTGAGGGCATAAAAATGATGGAGGCTTACAATGGCTGATGTAATTAATTATGTGTCCAAAGTGGCAAGCGATCTTGGCTTATACGAGTGGACTAAAAAACTCGGCCAACAGCACTTTAGTGTTCCAGGAGAGCACGGCACTCTTTGCGGTATGCCAATGCTCGGCAATAACTACGCTCGGGCATATAGTGATGCGGATAAAACACCGTGTCCTATTTGTGAGGAGGCTTTAATCCAGCGAGCAAGTAGTGACTGATATGCACTACATCGTGCAGGATACCCAGACGGGCGAAAAGTTCGTCTGGGATTTATGTCGTGTGCTCAGTGAAATAAATAGGGACAGATCAGAAGATTGGACAAATTATAACGAAACCGACTGGACAGAAGGATGGAGCCAGTGGGTTGATGGCTATAAGATAGTCGGATTCACACCGAAATAAAAGATAACAAAAGATGTGTCTTCTATTTTCTGTACTGCTACTTTATAATTGTAAAGGCAACAACGCTCGTAGAAAGGAGCAGACTAATGATACAATATGTAGATATGAATGATGAAGGTGATATGGTGGTTACTAATGAAGACCCCAGCCGCCTCATGTTGCTAACGACTCTGTGGTTTACAGATACCACTAATGCTGATGGCTCACCATATACGCCTGATCCTGAGGTATACATGGTGTCTTATAGAGATGAGTTAGGCCAACTTGCCGAGGTAGAGTCCCGTGTCAAAGAGCACAATCAGTGGGCAAGTGAGCAGGAGCTTTTGATAGCAATCGGTTTCAAAGTAAAGGAGGCATTAAGTGAGTAAACCAGAGTCCACGTTGTGGAAAAATCTGCGTGAGGGAACCAAAGATCTAGGCGTGTTTTGGACACGTCTAGAGTCTTGGTCTAGTCCTGGAGTACCTGACTTGCATGGCATATTGGATGGTCATGCTTTTTGGCTTGAGCTTAAAGTACATAGGTTAAACTCGTTAAATAAAATTGCTCTTCGTCCTCACCAAATTGCATGGCAGATAAGATATAGCGGATATTCTGGAAACGTCTGGAACTTGGTTAGTCATCCTTCGTCCCGAACTATAAATATATTTCACGGTGCGAGAGCCATGGATATTGCAACAACGACGACAAAAGATGATCCCTTGATCCCTGACTGGAGTTCGGGATCGCCTTACGATTGGACGGGGGCTATCAATCATATTCTATCATCATCTCGTCCCATCATAAAGGAGAGAGAAGTCTAGTTTCGTCATCAATCATCCTCGGTCAATCTCATATCATCAATCTTCATCTTTCATTGTCGGTTGATGATGAACGATGATGATGATAGATGATGACGCTAAATTTTATTGATGTTTTTTGATAACTATTGACTTGTCAATAAAAATCGTACGTGCTACTCTTACATCATAAGCAATGGTGCTTATGGACATGTCGTAGAAAGGACATATCATGACTGCTAAAACTGTAAAAAAATCTACCGCTAAAACTGTCGTTAAATCAGCTGAGCTGCTCGTCACTGACCGCGAGCTGTCTTATGATGACATTTGGGCATTTGTCCAGCAACATGCTGGCGGCAATGAGGCAAACGTCAAAATCGTACCACTGCCTAATTGCGACTTTGATTCAAAAGAGCCTGTCCCGTTTGGCTATGGCGGCAAGACGGGAGGCGTCAGGCAACGCATCCAAGATTGGATGCTGTTAGGCGTTGACGGTGACCTGTCCCTTAAAACGGTTCTCAATAAAGCCGCGCCTTTGGGACACTCACGTAAAAAGCCGACATGCCTCCATGCTTTGATGCACGGCGGTTACTCACCGTCCAGCAAATACTGGATGACACCATTCATCAAACTTGTGGTCCAAGGCTAACATAGAGGGGGACGTCGCAAGGCGTCCCCTTTTACCGAGGACCCATCCCTGAGGATGAGAGATGATGATCCCATTCCTGAGGACGACAGATATATATAGATGTTAATCTATATATATCACATCATCATCATTCTTCCTCTAACAAGTTTGACGAGTTTAGAGGATTTAACATTTTAAAACGAGTGTGGTCAAAAAAACTCAACTATTACAATTTGCAAAAAACAAACAGCAAGGGGTTTAAAATGTGGTTGTTAATTTTTGCAATAATAGTGTTGGGTTTTTACGCCTTAATAAAAAAGTAAAAATAAGTAAAAATAAGTATTGTGCGCGGCGTTAAAATATGCATAATAAAAATTGTAGCCAATAATGGTTGCAGCATTTAAAACGTAGAAAGGTTTTTAAAATGCCAAATACTAAAAAGGGTGTAGCTACCCAAAAAGCTAATACTGGTACAGCGGTTGTAACTGTTAGCGTAGCACCTACGCTACAGCACAGCGGTGAGGAAATAACTTATGCACAGTTGTGGGCATTTATTAACGGGCAAGCTGGCGGCAATTTGCACAATATACAAGTTGTGCCGCTAGGCAATGTACAGCTTGACCAAGCACAACCAGTGCCATTTGGTTTTAATGGCAAGGTGGGCGGTGTACGCCACACAATACAAAGCTGGTTGCTGTACGGCATTGATGGCAATACTAGCTTGGCGGCAATACTAAAGGCGGCAAGTAAGCTAGGCCACAGTGCTAAAAAACCTAATTGCTTGCTGGCATTGTTAAATGGCGGCTACAGCCCTAGCAGTGCCACATGGGGTACTGGCTACATTAAATTGGTAGTACAGCCCCAGCCTACCAAATAACCTAGCGTTGGGGGTGCTAGGGTACCCCCAGCCACCAACACCGCCCAGCTTGGGCGGTGTTTTTTTGTACCCCCGCGAGACCGTCCCCTTGGCTATAGCTCGGTCTGTAGCCATGTTTTGGACATATCATGTGGTAGCAAAAAAGTTTCAGGATATTGACTTTACTCGATCAAAAGCCGAGACCGCCACCCCCCTTATACTGTAGAATCGTCATAGGTTCATTGCCCTAGAAAAATTTTCGATATATTTATAATATATCCGCGTTATTGAGGAACCATGGATAATGGACGTTCAACTCGTACCTGAAGAACAATTAAAGAAGTATGCCCATTTATTAGAGCGAGCTGCAGAGATAAAGCAAGCAGAGGCCAGCCAACAAGATTTTATGGAGTATACTAAAACGGTTTGGCCTGAATTTATAAATGGACGCCACCATAAAATTATGGCTGAGAAGTTTAACCGGATAGCTAGTGGTGATTTAAAACGGTTAATAGTAAACATGCCACCGCGCCATACAAAAAGTGAGTTTGGCAGTTATTTATTACCTAGTTGGTTGATGGGTAAAAACCCACGATTAAAGATAATGCAGACAACGCATACGGCTGAGTTAGCTTTTAGGTTTGGCCGAAAAGTGCGTAATTTGATGAACTCTGCAGAATATACTAGCCTTTTTCCTGGAGTAGAATTACGTGCGGATAGCCAAGCAGCGGGACGTTGGGAAACAAGTAAAGGTGGAGAATATTTTGCGGCTGGTGTTGGCGGTGCGGTTACAGGCCGTGGTGCAGATTTATTGATTATTGATGACCCGCACAGTGAACAAGATGCACTTAGCCCTACAGCATTAGAACATGCTTATGAGTGGTATACATCTGGTCCGCGCCAGCGTTTACAACCAGGAGGTGCGATAGTTATTATTATGACCCGCTGGGCAGATAATGATTTAACAGGTAAATTAATAAAGCAGCAGGGCAGAGATATATTAGCAGATAAATGGGAAGTAGTTGAGTTTCCGGCATTAATGCCAGAGAGTGAAGAACCCCTTTGGCCTGAGTTTTGGAAGAAAGAAGATTTATTAAGTGTTAAAGGTAGTTTGTCAGTTGGTAAGTGGGAAGCGCAATGGCAGCAAAACCCCACTGGCGATATGGCAGCTATACTTAAACGTGAGTGGTGGAATATGTGGGAGAAAGATGATATACCACCATTAGAGTATGTAATGCAGTCTTATGATACTGCGTATAGTAAAAAGGAAACATCTGATTTTAGTGCGATAACTACATGGGGTGTTTTTTATCCTAAAGAGGGAGGACCACCAAACATTATTCTATGTGATGCTAAACGTGGCAGATGGGACTTTCCTGATTTGCGGCGGCGAGCACTTGAGGAGTATAAATACTGGGAACCAGAATGTGTACTTATAGAGGCAAAAGCTAGTGGTATGCCGCTAACACAAGAGTTGAGGAATATGGGTATACCAGTCATGAATTATACACCTAGTAGGGGTAATGGTAAATTCACAAGAGTAAACTCTATTGCGCCGTTGTTTGAAAGTGGTTTAGTATGGTCGCCAGATACACGCTGGGCAGAAGAAGTAATTGAAGAGTGTGCGGCGTTTCCCGCAGGGGAGCATGATGATTATGTTGATACTGTCACCCAAGCTCTACGTAGATTTAGAGAAGGCGGGTTTATACAGCACCCCGAAGATTATGAAGAAGAAGAATCTGTCCCTGTACAAAGGATATATTACTAATGGCAATTAACCCCCGCCCAAGCAATATTGACCGCAGCTTATTACAAGCACCTAATGATACATTTAGCGCATTAGAAGATGATCTAGTTGAACAAGAACTAGAAATAATCACAGAAGAAGAAACAGAGGATGGTGGTGCGGAAGTTGTTTTTGGCGAAGATGACCAGCCATTAGGAGAAGAACCAGATAATTTTTATGATAACTTAGCTGAATTTTTAAGTGAAGATACATTAAGTAAAATTTCTAGTTATGTATCTGAGAGTGTTGAAGATGATAAAACTAGCCGCGATGAGTGGGTAGAAACTTATACAAAAGGTTTAGAACTGCTCGGTTTAAAGTACGAATCCCGTACTGAGCCTTTTGATGGTGCTACAGGTGTAATACACCCGATACTAAATGAAGCTGTAACGCAGTTTCAAGCTGGTGCATATAAAGAAATGTTACCTAGCAGTGGTCCAGTAAAGAGTAATATTATTGGTGAAGCTACTCCAGAAGTAGAAGCACAGGCTAAACGTGTCCAAGATTACATGAATTATCAAATTATGTATGAAATGGAAGAGTATGAGCCAGAATATGACCAGATGTTATATTACCTTGGACTTTCTGGCAGTGCTTTTAAAAAGGTTTACCGCGATGATGTGCTTGGTAGACCAGTAAGTAAGTTTGTACCAGCCGAAGATGTGGTTGCACCCTACACTGCAACTGATTTAGCATCAGCAGAACGTATCACACATATCATAAAAATATCAAAAAATGAGTTACGTAAGTTACAAGTAACTGGTTTTTACCGTGATATGGATATACCCAAGGGTGAAAATACAGAACATTTTATACGAGTGTCATTGTTATTTAGACCTTGAAGAATATCCAGACAAAGACCAAAATGATGAAGAAACAGGTATAAAACTACCTTATATTGCTACAATTAGTGCAGATAATGATGAAGTATTATCTGTAAGGCGAAATTATGGTCAAAATGACCCTATGAAAAAGAAAATACCTCATTTTGTGCAGTATAAATTTACTCCAGGACTCGGTTTTTATGGTTTTGGCTTAATTCATTTGCTTGGTAATCTATCACGTACCGCCACAGCTAATTTACGGCAATTAATTGATTCTGGCACACTGAGTAATATGCCCGCAGGATTTAAAGCTCGCGGTTTACGTATTGCAGATGAGCAAACACCCTTACATCCAGGAGAATTTAGGGATATTGACATTCCTGGAGGTGATATACGTACAAGTTTGATGTCATTACCCTACAAAGAACCTTCTGGCACATTATTTCAACTTATGGGTTTTGTTATTGAGTCAGCTCAAAGGTTTATTGGCACAACAGATATTGGTGTAGGTGATGGCAGACAAGAGATGCCAGTGGGTACTACAATAGCTTTACTAGAACGTGGAGCTAAAATTATCAGTGCAGTTCATAAACGGTTACATACGAGTTTAAAACAAGAGCTTAAAATGTTGGCACGGCTTTTTGCTGAAGATCCAACGCCTTATCCATACGATGTTAAAGCAGATGCACAAATAAAAATATCTGATTTTGATGCAAGAATAGATATCATACCAGTTAGTGACCCTAATATTTTTAGTATGTCACAAAGGGTGGTATTAGCTCAAGAGCAATTAAAATTAGCACAAGCTGCACCAGAGATGCACAATCTGCGTGAGGCTTTCCGCAGAGTTTATGAAGCATTAGGTGTAGATAATATAGAGCAAGTTTTAAAACCTGAGCCACAACCACAGCCGATGGATCCAGCGGCAGAAAATCAGTTTACTAGTCAGGCGGCTGGTGGACAGGGTAAGTTACAAGCCTTTCCTGACCAAGATCATGATGCCCATATTTCTGTGCATTTAGCGTATATGCAAAGTAGAGTTGCACAAATGCAACCACCTATACTTTTAACTTTAGAAAAACATATTTATGAGCATATTGGTATGAAAGCGATGGTGCAGTTCCAGCAAATGATGCAACAAGACCCTAATATGCAACAGTTACCACCTCAGGCACAAGCAGCTCAAATAGCTACAATACAAGCGCAATTGATGGCTGAGTTCCAACAACAACAGCCACCAGCACCGCCAAGTGATCCACTTGTTGATATTAAAAAGCAAGAACTTGCTTTACGTGAAAAAGAGATAAATATGGATCAACAACTAGATCAACAAAAATTACAAGTTGATTCACAAGCAAAACAAGAAAATGCTAATATCGCACGTGAACGTATAGCTTCTACGGAAGATATAGCTAATATGAGAGCGCAGATTGCGCTTCAACGTCAGCAGAATAGGAGTTAAGTGTGCCAGATTACGGTGGTCCAAGCGGTTTTGGTGGTGGCGGCGATCCAGGAGGTGGTGGTCCAGCTGGTTCTGGAGGTCGCTCCGGTTCTGGTGACCATAGTGGAGCTCCAGGTAGTGCGAGTGCCGCAGGTCAAGGAGGTCCCTCAGAGGCAGATCAAGCTGCTTTAGCAGCCGCGCAAGCTGCTATAGCCGCTGGAAAAAATCCTTTTGCTTCTAGTACGCAACAAAGTATTGCTCAAGGTTTAGTAGATCAAGGGTTTTTTGGCGGTCGAGATACCTCACCTCAAGGAATAACAGGGCTTTTAACTAATTTATTTGGTTATGATGAGAAAAAAAGTTTACTTGATAATATTATTGACATCACCGTTCCAGGAAGAAATACTCCTTTAGGTATATTATCGGCGGCTGTTCCCGGACTTACACAAGCGCAACAAGTAGGTCTTGGTTTAGCTAATACTGCATTAGGAAAATTGGGGATAGGTTCAACACCAACAGCACGAGCAGAAGCACCAAGTTCAATCTCACAAGGTATTTTAGATGTAGCAACCCCTGATTCAGAGTTGGCTACTTCAGTAGCAGATCAAATACAAGCTAGAGCAAATATTGGTAACTAACATTTTTGAAGAAGGAGAAGTAAATGTCAAGTAAAGATAGAGTAGCCCAGCTTATGGATTTATTAGAAGAAGCTCGTGGTAAAGGTGATGATGATAAAGTTGCTGAAATAGAAGCTGATTTATTTAAAATGAGGGATAAAAAAGCAAAAGGTGGCTTCCCTGATTTAACAGGCGATGGTAAAGTTACTCGGGCAGATATTTTAAAAGGCAGAGGTGTAAAACTTACCTCAGGTGGTGAGGCAGTTCTATCAGCTGCTTCTGATATAGAACCTACAGGTGGGGTATCACGCGGAGGTGGTGCTGCACTTAGAGGTATAAAATTTAGAGGCGTTAGATAATATGCCGCAAAAAAAGCTGCAAGAAAAATCAATCTATGCAGAATACGATGAAGATGGTGATGGCATCGTCAGCGATGATGAATTAAGCCATGTAAAAGAAATAAAAAAGACAGAAACAGAGTTACGTAAGAATCTAGCCCAACTACGCATGGCAAGATATACTTTGATATTTATGGGTTGTTATGCAGTAT
>LULW01000408.1_pt1 | contig 18523 bp, 19 predicted proteins | sample 729531 | NCBI WGS metagenome assembly LULW01 (sample SAMN03860279, study PRJNA289734) | marine metagenome | biome: seawater column; feature: ocean; material: water; isolation source: Red Sea water column Station 108 - depth 10m | place: Saudi Arabia: Red Sea | collected 2011-10-15 | depth 10 m | reverse complement strand
AGGAGGCATAACTTTAGTATGCTTCTTAATTCAATTTGCAACAGGTTTTGCAATGACTTTTTACTATAAGCCAACAGTTACACAAGCTTATAGTTCAGTAAGTTATTTAATGACCGATGTAAGTTTTGGATGGTTAATAAGATCAGTGCATAGATGGAGTGCATCAATGATGGTTTTGATGTTAATCCTTCATGTCTTCAGGGTTTATCTAACCGGAGGTTTTAAAAGGCCAAGAGAATTAACTTGGGTTACAGGTGTTGTAATGGCAGTCATAACTGTAGCTTTTGGAGTGACAGGATACTCTCTACCTTGGGATCAGGTAGGTTATTGGGCAGTTAAGATTGTTTCAGGTGTTCCTGCTGCAATACCAGTAATAGGTGACTTTATGGTTGAACTACTTAGAGGTGGAGAAAGTGTTGGTCAATCCACTTTAACCAGATTTTATAGTCTTCATACTTTTGTATTGCCATGGTCATTAGCAGTCTTCATGTTGATGCACTTTTTAATGATTCGTAAACAGGGTATTTCAGGTCCTTTATAAACTCTTATACTTAAACCATTATTAGTTCTCCATATGTCTACTTTAAAAAAACCAGATCTATCTGATCCAAAATTGAGAGCAAAGTTAGCTAAAGGTATGGGCCATAATTATTATGGTGAACCAGCTTGGCCAAATGATTTACTATATATCTTTCCGGTAGTCATCTTAGGAACTATTGCCTGTGTAGTTGGATTAGCAGTTCTTGTACTTGTATCCAGTGTTTCAGATACTTAGGGTAGTTCCTAACAAGCTTTTAGGTATAGCACTTCAAACATTAATTCCACTTGGATTAATGATTTTACCCTTTATCGAAAACGTTAATAAATTTTCTAATCCATTTAGAAGACCAATAGCAATGTCTGTTTTCTTATTCGGAACTTTTCTAACAATATACCTAGGTATTGGGGCATGCTTGCCAATTGATAAATCTCTAACCTTAGGACTATTTTAGACTCAAATTTTAAACATATCTAGATCGTTATACTCATTCCTTAAAAAATGATTCATTAATAAAAATCCAACAATTGTCCAAGTTTGATAAGTTCTTGATTGTTGCCCAACCCAAGTACCTGTAGGACCATCAAAATATTCTGCCCATTCTTGCTTAGGCAATTGATTAAGTTGACACCAATATGATTCCTCTATTAAAGATTTCATTTCTTCCATGAGGATCACATCGTCTGAACCATAATGTTTTTGATGTAATAGGACAGCTGTACCAAAAAACCAAAGTAAGCTTGGCCAATGACCACCGTTATGGTAACTCCAAGGCCAATTCTTTGGATCAGATCCAGTTTTATTTTGCCATTCTTCGACATCCATATGAGGATGACAAATTCTCATAGGCATTTGAGCCATCAAATGCTGTCTGTTATGTAAAACTAATCTAAATAAAGCTCTTTGTTCTTCAGGAGGCAGTACTCCGAACATACATGCTAAAGAATTGCCTAAACTGTAAAATCGAAAGTCAGGCCTTCCTGTCCTAATATTTCCTATTAAGTAACCACCTCTATTCTCTAACCAATCTTGTAGCCATGAGGGAACTACTTGAGGTTGAACGTTAAATTCATTGAAGTGTTGATCATCACCATACTGCTCAGTTGGCCTTCTTCTTAAAATTTGCATTGTTTGGCTGGTAACCCAATAATGCTTTAAAAGAAAACTTCCTAAATCCTTAACCCATTGATTTGTAAGAATAAGTCTTTGGTCTAGAAGTCTACTAACATGATCTGCTCTACTTAATTCCATTAAGTTAATACAACTTTTTAAACATCCATGAAGTAAAACTTCAACTTCTAGAGGTGCTCCCCATACATCCATAGGTCTATCAATCATAAATGCGCAATCTGGAACAAAAAGTACTGGAGTACCCTCAAATGTTGGATGTAGAACTAGATCTAGTAGAAGTTGAATACCTCTTTGAACGCTTTGACTTTTTCCGAAGGCATAATCACCGCTTTTATTGACATAATACCAACATAAAATGGGCCACCATAAACTTGCATCAGCTGAAGTAATCCTCCCTATTGATCTCTGACCATAGTCTCCAATGAGCTGTCCATTTTCTTCAACGAAACTAGTAGGAAATACACCACGCGTTTGGTAATTAGAGCTTTGTAACTCAAGGCATACACTTAGGAACTTTTTGACAATTTCGTACCGTTTTTGGGTAATGAGGTAAATCATTACAGGAACATTGTCTCTTAAAAATATTTCTCCATAATTTAATTTTTTATTTTTTGTTGGGTGTTCTAGTGCAGCAACGCTTCCCACTAACTCGCCTGATATTTCAACCAAAGTCTTTTCGAAGTGTTTTTTTGCATTTGTTACAATTTTCTCTTCATCAGAACTTGGTCTTACTCTTAAATTTTTTTGACTAAATCTTTCTGCCATTTCATTTATATCCCTTTATTTAAGCCTAGTTGTTTAAAGAGACTTTGAACAAATAAAAAATTAATAAAAAATTTTTGTATAAAAGGTTGCACAATTACAGTCGGATGGTTTAGTATTTTCTTCTGGGCAGAAATATTCTTTTTGCATTATTCAAGCAATTACTTTAAATCTGATTTTTGGTAAATGAGTGAATTCTTTGAAGATTTGATTTCGATCATTATTTTCAGCCAGAAGAAGGGTTTACCCTTCTAAATGAGTTATACACTTGTTGTTTAACTCTTGAGTAGATTTATCTACAAAAGGATTTGAACACAACGGAGAGTTTGATCCTGGCTCAGGATGAACGCTGGCGGCGTGCTTAACACATGCAAGTCGAACGAACCTTCGGGTTAGTGGCGGACGGGTGAGTAACGCGTGAGAATCTGCCCTCAGGAGGGGGATAACGGTTGGAAACGACCGCTAATACCCCATATGCCTACTGGTGAAATGAATTTCGCCTGAGGATGAGCTCGCGTCTGATTAGCTAGTTGGTGAGGTAATGGCTCACCAAGGCTTCGATCAGTAGCTGGTCTGAGAGGATGATCAGCCACACTGGGACTGAGACACGGCCCAGACTCCTACGGGAGGCAGCAGTGGGGAATTTTCCGCAATGGGCGAAAGCCTGACGGAGCAACGCCGCGTGAGGGACGAAGGCCTCTGGGCTGTAAACCTCTTTTCTCAAGGAAGAAGATATGACGGTACTTGAGGAATAAGCCACGGCTAATTCCGTGCCAGCAGCCGCGGTAATACGGGAGTGGCAAGCGTTATCCGGAATTATTGGGCGTAAAGCGTCCGCAGGCGGCTTTTCAAGTCTGCTGTTAAAGCGTGGAGCTTAACTCCATCATGGCAGTGGAAACTGAAAGGCTTGAGTATGGTAGGGGCAGAGGGAATTCCCGGTGTAGCGGTGAAATGCGTAGATATCGGGAAGAACACCAGTGGCGAAGGCGCTCTGCTGGGCCATTACTGACGCTCATGGACGAAAGCCAGGGGAGCGAAAGGGATTAGATACCCCTGTAGTCCTGGCCGTAAACGATGAACACTAGGTGTCGGGGGAATCGACCCCTTCGGTGTCGTAGCTAACGCGTTAAGTGTTCCGCCTGGGGAGTACGCACGCAAGTGTGAAACTCAAAGGAATTGACGGGGGCCCGCACAAGCGGTGGAGTATGTGGTTTAATTCGATGCAACGCGAAGAACCTTACCAGGGTTTGACATCCTGCGAACCTCTTAGAAATTTGAGGGTGCCTTCGGGAATGCAGTGACAGGTGGTGCATGGCTGTCGTCAGCTCGTGTCGTGAGATGTTGGGTTAAGTCCCGCAACGAGCGCAACCCACGTTTTTAGTTGCCAGCATTTAGTTGGGCACTCTAGAAAGACCGCCGGTGATAAACCGGAGGAAGGTGTGGATGACGTCAAGTCATCATGCCCCTTACACCCTGGGCTACACACGTACTACAATGCTACGGACAAAGGGCAGCAAACTCGCGAGAGCTAGCAAATCCCATAAACCGTGGCTCAGTTCAGATCGTAGGCTGCAACTCGCCTACGTGAAGTAGGAATCGCTAGTAATCGCAGGTCAGCATACTGCGGTGAATACGTTCCCGGGCCTTGTACACACCGCCCGTCACACCATGGAAGTTGGCCATGCCCGAAGTCGTTACTCCAACCCTTGTGGAGGAGGACGCCGAAGGTGGGGCTAATGACTGGGGTGAAGTCGTAACAAGGTAGCCGTACCGGAAGGTGCGGCTGGATCACCTCCTAACAGGGAGACAACAAAATGTTTAATATTATTATTTTGTCACCTTAGGTCGATCGGTATCTCACGTTCTTAATTTGTTAAGAATTTCATTTCCTAAGTTTTTCTAGGTCACACCCATTATTTTTCCTGGGCCATTAGCTCAGGTGGTTAGAGCGCACCCCTGATAAGGGTGAGGTCCCTGGTTCAAGTCCAGGATGGCCCATATCTCTATGTTGGGGGTATAGCTCAGTTGGTAGAGCGCCTGCTTTGCAAGCAGGATGTCAGCGGTTCGAGTCCGCTTACCTCCACTGATTACCACCTCTTCCATAACCGGTAGAAAGGAAATGTTTTGAGTTGTGATCAAATTCTGAAAGAATCTAGCTTCCTAATGAAATCATTAAGATGCTGGACTCATTGAATTAATTTCATTGTTTTCAGAGAACCTTGACAACTGCATAGATTATTTTTAAAGACAATAAGCATCTTTAATGATGCAGATTTATTATTTGTGCGAATGCATTAATAACAATTCTATTAAGCTGATGCTTCAATTTTTGAAGTTATTGGTCAAGCTACAAAGGGCTCACGGAGGATACCTAGGCACACAGAGGCGATGAAGGACGTGGTTACCTGCGATAAGTCTCGGGGAGTTGGAAGCACACTTTGATCCGGGAATTTCCGAATGGGGCAACCCCATGTACGGCCAACTGAATATATAGGTTGGTGCGAGCTAACCCAGCGAACTGAAACATCTTAGTAGCTGGAGGAAGAGAAAGTAAATAACGACTCCCTCAGTAGCGGCGAGCGAACGGGGAACAGCCCAAACCGATAGTCTTGACTATCGGGGTTGTGGGACAGCAATATGGATCAACAAGTCTAGAAGAAACGTTTGAATGGCGTGCCACAGAGGGTGAAAGCCCCGTAATCGAAAGATAAGTTGACCTAGCTGTATCCCGAGTAGCACGGAGCACGTGGAATTCCGTGTGAATCTGCGAGGACCACCTCGTAAGGCTAAGTACTACTGTGTGACCGATAGTGAAACAGTACCGCGAGGGAAAGGTGAAAAGAACCCCGGGAGGGGAGTGAAATAGAACATGAAACCGTGAGCTTACAAGCAATGGGAGCCCGACTAATCGGGTGACCGTGTGCCTGTTGAAGAATGAGCCGGCGACTTATAGGCACTGGCGGGTTAAACCGGAAATGGTGGAGCCACAGCGAAAGCGAGTCTTAATAGGGCGTTTGTCAGTGTTTATAGACCCGAACCCTGGTGATCTAACCATGGCCAGGATGAAGCTTGGGTGATACCAAGTGGAGGTCCGAACCGACTGAAGTTGAAAATTCAGCGGATGAGCTGTGGTTAGGGGTGAAATGCCAATCGAACCAGGAGCTAGCTGGTTCTCCCCGAAATACGTTGAGGCGTAGCGTCTAGTGCTCCAGCAGGGGGGTAAAGCAACCATTTCGGTGCGGGCTGCGAAAGCGGTACCAAATCGATATGAACTCTGAATACCCTGTGTGTAACTAGGCAGTCAGACTGTGGGGGATAAGCTCCATAGTCAAGAGGGAAACAGCCCAGACCGCCAGCTAAGGTCCCAAAATTAACGCTAAGTGATAAAGGAGGTGGGATTGCCCAGACAACCAGGAGGTTTGCCTAGAAGCAGCCATCCTCAAAGGAGTGCGTAATAGCTCACTGGTCGAGCGATCCTGCGCCGAAAATGAACGGGGCTAAGCGTTATACCGAAGCTGCGGATAAATTTATTTATGGTAGGGGAGCGTTCTATGTAGGGTGAAGCGTTAGCGTAAGCGGACGTGGACAGCATAGAAGTGAGAATGTCGGCTTGAGTAGCGAAAACATGGGTGAGAATCCCATGCCCCGAAACCCTAAGGGTTCCTCCGGCAGGCTCGTCCGCGGAGGGTTAGTCTGGACCTAAGGCGAGGCCGAAAGGCGTAGTCGATGGATAACAGGTCAATATTCCTGTACCAGATGTGTTTTGAGAAGGGGGACGGAGAAGGCTAACCAGGCCAGATGTTGGTTACTGGTTCAAGCGTTCGAGGCTTTGAGAGATGGAGAAAACATCTTGAGCTAAGGCGTGAGTACGAGCTGCTACGGCAGCGAAGTTGGTGATGTCATGCTTCCAAGAAAAGCCCTATACTCGTTAAGACACAAATGCCAGTACCCGAAACCGACACAGGTGGGGTGGTAGAGAATACCGAGGGGCGCGAGATAACTCTCTCTAAGGAACTCGGCAAAATGGCCCCGTAACTTCGGGAGAAGGGGTGCCAGCGAGAGCTGGTCGCAGTGAAGAGGCGCAAGCGACTGTTTACCAAAAACACAGGTCTCCGCTAAGTCGCAAGACGATGTATGGGGGCTGACACCTGCCCAGTGCCGGAAGGTTAAGGAAGCTGGTTAGCTTTTAGTGAAGCTGGCGACTGAAGCCCCGGTGAACGGCGGCCGTAACTATAACGGTCCTAAGGTAGCGAAATTCCTTGTCGGGTAAGTTCCGACCCGCACGAAAGGTGTAACGATTTGCGCGCTGTCTCGGAGAGAGGCTCGGCGAAATAGAATTGTCTGTGAAGATGCGGACTACATACACCCGGACAGAAAGACCCTATGAAGCTTTACTGTAGTTTGATATTGTGCTCGGGCTCTGAATGCGCAGAATAGGTGGGAGACGTTGAAATAGTGCTTGTGGGTACTATTGAGTCATCGGTGAGATACCACTCTTTTAGAGCTAGGGTTCTAACGCTTACCCGTTATCCGGGAAGCGGACAGTATCTGATGGGCAGTTTGACTGGGGCGGTCGCCTCCTAAAAGGTAACGGAGGCGCACAAAGGTTCCCTCAGGCTGGTTGGAAATCAGTCGTTGAGTGCAAAAGCAGAAGGGAGCTTGACTGTGAGACCTACAAGTCGAACAGGGACGAAAGTCGGTTTTAGTGATCCGACGGTTCTGCGTGGAAGGGCCGTCGCTCAACGGATAAAAGTTACTCTAGGGATAACAGGCTGATCTCCCCCAAGAGTTCACATCGACGGGGAGGTTTGGCACCTCGATGTCGGCTCATCGCAACCTGGGGCTGAAGTCGGTCCCAAGGGTTGGGCTGTTCGCCCATTAAAGCGGTACGCGAGCTGGGTTCAGAACGTCGTGAGACAGTTCGGTCCATATCCGGTGTATGCGCAGGAATATTGAGAGGATTTCTCCCTAGTACGAGAGGACCGGGAGGAACGCACCTCTGGTGTGCCAGTTATCGTGCCAACGGTAAACGCTGGGTAGCCATGTGCGGAGTGGATAACCGCTGAAAGCATCTAAGTGGGAAGCCCACCTCAAGATGAGTATTGCCATGGCTTAAGCCAGTAAGGTCACGGGAAGAACACCCGTTGATAGGCTCTACGTGGAAGCTTGGTAACAAGTGCAGCGGAGGAGTACTAATAGACCGAGGGCTTGACCAAATAAACTTAATTTATTGTTTTTAATTTATATAATTTTCTATGCAGTTCTCAAGGTTCACACTATCCTGGTGTTCATGGCGATGTGGAACCACTCCGATCCATCTCGAACTCGGTTGTGAAACGCATCAGCGGCGAAAATATTTAGGGGGTAGCCCCTTGAGAAAATAGCTCAATGCCAGGTAAAAATATTTAAAAGGGTTTACTCTTCTTGAGTAAGCCCTTTTTTATTTTTGGCATTTAGGACACCAATGGGTACTTCTTCCAGTAATTTTTTGTCTTTCAATTAAATTTCCACATTTACGACATTCTTTTCCAGTTCTCCTATAAACATTTGTCTGTAAACCAAAATTTCCATTCTCTCCTTCCAAGTCCCTAAAATCGCTAAATGTAGTCCCCCCAGAACCAATACTTTTTTTTAATACAGTTACAATTGATTCTTTAAGCTTGATTAATTCATTCTTCTTTATTGTTCGAGCTTCCCTAAAAGGTGAGATGCCAGCAGAGTATAAACTTTCATCAGCATAAATATTACCTATACCTGCCACTATTGTTTGATCTAATAAAATAGCTTTTATAGATTTTGTTCTTTTTGAAATAACTTTCTTAAGGTAATTTGCATCAAAGTCTTTAGAAAATGGTTCTGGTCCTAATGAACCTAATCCTTTTATTATTTTGTTAAGCGATAGGTCTTTATTAATCCACCACATTTGGCCAAAACTTCTTACGTCAATGTACCTAAGCTCATTATTATTTTTATCGAAAAATCTTATTCTTGTATGTTTACAAGGATGACTTGAGTTTTCAATAAATTTAAAATATCCAGTCATTCTTAGATGAACTACAAGAAATCCGTTATTTGGGAATGCAACAGTTGAATCCCTACAGACTTCTACTTTTTTAATAATAAAGTTATTAAGTTTTTGCTCTAAACCTCTGCGAACTGTCTCTACTTCTGGTAATTCAGGCAATTATTTAAGCTTTCTCTAATTCACTTTCAGCGAAATTATTTGTATTTGCTCCACCATCAGTTCCGCTTATCCCAGCGTAATTTACTTTATCGAATCTGACTACACAGTTATATTTAATGCCTGAGGTATCAACTGAAGCAACTTTACCGATTTCATTATACCAATATGATTCTGGTCTTTTTACTCTTACGAGATCTCCTCTTGAAATAGCCATTACTATTAATTTAACTTTTTGTAGAATAACTCATCATTAATATTCTTAGACAAATTATTCACACATATTAATTAAAAGTTTTAACAAAAATCATTTATTAAATTATTTTCGAATTCTTCTTTAGCAGGCTTACTTCCCATCCATTTTCTGCCAGGTATTCTTACATCTAATTCATTTTTATCACAATTGATTGAAATAATCAGTTTTTTATTTTCTTGATTTAGAACGTTTAAAACTTTTCTACCTTTAATATCTTTATATGTTTTACTTTGGATAATTATAGGACCATAAATTTTTTTATCTAACTCAATTAAGTCATTATTTTTTTTATTTTCAGTTGTTTCATATTTTTCTGAATTAATTGTGTTCTTTTTTCTTATTGTGAGCTTTTGACCAATTTTTATTGAATCAGCATTATTGATATTATTAATCTCTATCAGTTCTTTTACTTTTAAATTATATTTGTTCGATATGTCAGTAAGATTTTCACCAGTTTGAACAATATGATAATTTTTAATTAAATCTGATTGTTTTGTAAGATTTTCAGAAGATTCGGAGATAATAAGATTTTGGCCAACAAAGATATAATTTTCATCTTTTAAGTTATTCAATTTAATAATTAAATCTTTATTAATTGAATAGAATTTTGAAATACTTGATATTGTATCTCCACTTTTTACAATATGAATTTTTTTTATTTCAGTTTTTTCTTCAGTAATTGATTCTTTTCTAGCAATATTCTCAATTTTATTTTTTGCTGAAAATATTTTTTCTTCTGATTTTATCAATGAGTGATTAAAAAAATTAATAAATATGGCAATTACTAAAAATGCAAATTTCATAAAACTCACTATTTATTTAAAGATAATCTTTAAATTTAAAATCGCTAGGTTTTTGAAAACAATTTAAGTAATTTAAACCTGAAAAATAAACTTTAAAAATTTCTTTACTCTTTCATAGGGGGGATACCGCAGATTTGAATCAAATAAAAAACCTTTAAAAGTAATAGATTTTTGATTTGAAAAATTTCGAAAACCTTCTTCTCCATGAAATTTACCAATACCACTTTGCCCAACGCCTCCAAAGGGTAAATTTGGAATAAGGACTGGCAACATCACATCATTTATACAAATTGTTCCAGAGCTGGTTACTTTTGAAATATGATTATGGATTTTTTTATTGCCTCCAAATAAGTAGATTGCTAAGGGTTTTGATGTTTGACTAATCTGTTTTAAAGCTGATTCTTTATCATTAATTCCAACTACAGGAAGTAGTGAACTGAATAATTCTTTCTGCAAAATATCTGTTTCATTTAATTTAGTTCTCAAAATTGTAGGAGATATTTTCAACTTTTTTTTACTAAAAGTCCCCCCAAATAAAATTCTTTTTTCTTTTTCATATTGTTTGAGAATTTCTACAGTTGATGTAAATTGTTTTTTCTCCAATTTTGATAGGTTTTCGGAAATAATTGGATTATCTCCGTAAAAACTTACTATGTATTTCTTTAATTTTTCTATAAAAATATTTTCAATTTCTTTATCTACAAAGATATGATTCGGAGCCATGCAGGATTGACCAGAATTAAAAAATTTACCCCAAACAATTCTTTTTGCAGCCACTTCTAAATTTGCATTCTTGAAAACAATTACAGGATTTGTTCCGCTTAACTCAAGAGTTAATGGAGTTAAGTTTTTTGAAGCTAATTTCATTATAGATTTTCCAGTTTCAGTACTTCCTGTAAAAAAAATGTGGTCAAAATTTTGTTCAATTAATTTTATGGATTGTTTATTATCACCCTCTACTGTCATTAGGACATCTTTACGGAAATATTTGGAAGTAAGCTTTTTAATAAGTTTTGAGGTCGCAGGACATTTCTCTGATGGTTTTATAACTGCAGTATTTCCTGCTGAGAAAATATTTACCAATGGCTTTAAAATATAAAGTAATGGATAATTATAAGGACCAAGAATTAAGACACACCCAAGAGGTTCATAAATAACTTTGGAGGATGATGGAAAAAGATAAAAAGGTGTATCAATCTTTTTTGGTCGCATCCAAGAATTGAGTTTCTTTTTTATAAGTGAAATTTCTTCTTTCACTAAAAGGATTTCTGAAAGCCCTTCAATTTCAGATTTGCCGAGATCAACAAAAAGTGATTTAATTATCTCTTTTTTATTTTCATCCAAAAGTTTAGAAACTATATTGATATGATGGATCCGCCATTTTATATCTTCAGTTTTACCAGTGAGAACTGTATTTTTTAATTTATAGATGTCTTCTAAATGAAATTTATCAGAAATTTTCATTTTTTACCTTTGAATAGTATTAAATATATCAGAGGATAAATTGTAAATAACTAAGGTTTTTAGGCAGTTCAATCAAAGCGAATGATTTATGAGAAATAATCAAATTTATTAATATTGCTTTTAAAAATTCAAATTTTTCTTGGTTAGTATATTTCTATGAGGGAAAATTTTTCAATTAGATTGATATCTATAAATGAAATACCAGAAGTCACAAACTGGGCAAGGTTAGAAGGATTTTCTCCTGGAATGGATGATTTATCAATTTATAGAAATACAGATAAACAAGGGGTATGGGTAGCTTGTCTAGACAATAATCCTATAGGCTCTATTGCGTGTATAAAATATAATTCCTCGTATGGTTTTATAGGTTTATTTATCGTTAAAAAAGAATTCCGAAATAATGGATATGGAGTGAGATTATGGAAACATGCCCTCGAATATTTGAAAAATGTTGATTGTATTGGTCTTGAGGCTGCCCCAGATAGATTAAATGATTACGCAAAGTGGGGGTTTAGAAAATCTTCCATTACAAATCGATGGAAATTAAATGGTTCTCAAGATTTGCCATTGAGAAATTTCTATAAAGATCAATTTCATTCTTTTAAAGTTGTCCCGGGTAATAAAATTTCTTCTGAAGCAGTCTTAATTTATGATGATCAAAGAGAACCTAGTCCCAGACCACATTTTCTAAATGACTGGTTGAAAAATTCTCATGGTAATGTCAGTGCAATTGTCGATAATAATGGGATGTGCCATGGATTTGGCAGGATAAGACCTTGTGTATTGGAGGATAATGAGCAAGGCTGGAGAATTGGCCCACTTTTAGCGGATACTCCACCACTTGCTGAATTATTAATAAGGGAGTTAGTTGGTGATTTAGATGCTCAAATCTTATTGGATTGCTCTAATCTGAACCCTTATGCAAATTATCTTTTATCAAGTTTGGGATTTGAGGAAATATCAAAAACTTACAGAATGTATAAAGGTATTCAACCTCCCTGCCCTATGAATCAAGTATATGGACTTGCCTGCTTGGAACTGGGATGATTTCCTTTAAAACGTTCATTTCCCCTTTTGTTTCTGTAATACTGAAAGAAGTTTGTTTGATTAAGATTAACTTCCAGAAGGTTTCAAAATTTTTTCTACAATATCGGCGTTGATTATAGTGATCTCTCCATTGTCAATATTGGCAACTTGAAACAAGGTCCATGAATTTGGATTTCTAGCTCCTCCAATACAGTCGATAACTTGACCGACCCAATAATTTTCATTCTTTTCCTTAGTATCTTCGCAATTTTCTTTTTTAATTGCGACATAATCACCAGGCCTAACGAAAAGAAACTCAGGAGTTGCTGAGCTCACAATAAATAACTAATAGTATATACGTACTATAGTAAGTTATTAGTTTTGTTGCTGAACTTTGAATTATTTAGCAAACTAGGGGTAATTCAAAAATAAAATGGAATCAACTGAAATTGCTATATTTTCAACATTATTGGGGTTAATTTTAGCTTTAACTGACGCTTATATAGAACGAAATATTCCTGGATAATAAATACTTCTAATTCATTTCTTAAATTAAATAAGATTTAAGCTGGTCTAATATGTCGGCACGGTTGGAAACTAGTTTTGTAAAAACTAAATATATCAACCCTCCCATTGCGAGCCTTCCGTTAATTTTCTCTAACTGCTTAAGTTTTCTCAACAAATTAATCTTGTGGTTAAACAAAATTTAAAGGGTATAGAAAATAAAAAAGTATTGATTACTTCAAAATTAAAAAAAAATTATAGAAATATTATTTCAAACACGAATTAAATTTAAAGCCAAGCTTCTTTCATCTCAAGATAAAGTCTCTCGCTCTCAGCAGAATTAATTTTGCTGTCTGAATAGGATTGTTGCTGTTGCTGTTGTTGCTGCTGAGTTGAGTTAGTATTAGGATTTTGGACTTCGCTCATTAGAGGGGCTAAATATTTGTGTTTATTCTCTCATATTTAGAGCTTTTTTTGTCAACTTAAATTCTTAAATTTTATTTAAATTTTCTACGCTTTTAATTTTCCTGTTTTGAGTGAATTTATTTCGCTACAGTAGTTTTGGTATATAGGAATTTAACTTCCCAATATACAATTCCTAGGAAGATAGCACTTGCAATAATAATTTCAGAAATGGCTAACATTTTATTTTTCAATACTAATTTAATTTTGGTATCAATTTACACAGAATGCAATAGGTACTAATTACATTTTAGATTTTAAAAAATCTTATTTAATAAAATAACGCGTCGAAATAATATAAAATTTTAAGTTAGATACATATTTTTTCCGTGGGAAATTTCATAAATTCAACAACTCTTATACCTTTAATACCTTTAGTAACCTCTTTTTTTATTCTTATTTTATTGGCAAGTTTTAACAGAACACTTAACAGGTTAACAAAACCAGTTACTGCACTGGTTGCATTATCTTTATTAAGTTCTGCTTTTATAAGCTTATTTGACTATTTTAAGAAAATAGAAGAAGAATTAGTTTTATCTGAATTTCTCAAATTTTTTGAAGAAAAAAATTTAGTTATACATCTCAATTTAGTAAATGAAAAAATTATAATTTTTTTCTCATTAATAATGATATTAATTATTGGAATATCTTTTTATAAATTGCCTAGAAAAAAAGGTTACGTCTCATTAATGATCAGCCTAGGATTAATTTCTTCTTCGGTGATACTCTCAATATTGCTAATAGATTTCTCAGCACTAATCTAAACTGTTGTAAGCATTGACAAAGCTTCGTTAAGTTCTTGGACATGATTTAATTCATCTTGAGCAATTTCTTTTATTTTTTGATCATTTGGATTATCTATTAAATATTTGGAATAAGTTTCAAATGCATGTTCTTCGATTTTTATGTTGACATCATAAGCATTAGCTGGAGAGAGGAAATAATAAAAAACCATGATCCAGTAATAGACAAGCACAAGGTGTCTCGCAAAAAATCTATCAATCCAGAACCTATCTCCTCCTCTTTTCTCCATTTCTTTAAGATGCTCAGTTTCGTTAATAGCTTGATAAAAATGTTCTTTCATTAAAATCATTGTTTTCTCATTTTTAATTCCTAGGGATTCTTTAAAATGAAGAACTGAAAGAAATGCAAAATAAGGTGATCTAGCTATAACTTCTAAAACCCAAAATCTTTGTAAAGATCTACCAGAGTATATGAAGTCTAAGAAGTTAACTGTGCTATTCAAAATCAAAGAATTTAATTTCTTCATAGATTTAGTTTTTCTTTAAGTATAATTACTCAGCCGCTCGAGGACTATGATGTATTGAAGTAATTAACCAAAAATTAATATTTATAGTCTAAAAATTGTTACTTCCATTGAAATATTTTTTTTTCATGCATTAATTGGATAGATAAAAATTTTATATGACAACTACTGAAAAAATTGCAAATGCCAAAAAAAGGATTGATGAATTAGAAAGACTTATAAAATTTTGGAATGATTCAGACCATGATGAGGCAAAAATAGTAAATTTTTCAAAGAACATTGAAAATAAAGTTGCTTAGATTGTGAAGATTAAGGCTAATTAAGTTTATCTACTTAAAGTGATTTAATATCTTTGAGGTTTCGAATATTGTTTAATTTATAAATAGAGCAATTAAACCTATTTTCAAAAACTGTAAGGAAGAAATAATCTAAAAGAAAAATAAATATGAAAACCTTTTCAAAAAAATATTTAGTTCCGATTAAATTTATACCATGGGTTTTTTGGGTATTTATATCTTTTATGAGTTTATATTTGTGTAAGATAGCCTGGGTAAATTGAATAATTAATGGATCTAGCTTCTCCTTAGCCAACCAGGAGCACCGCCAAACCAATCCGATATATCATCTTCATTAGGGTTGAAATGATTTTCTTTATCTAGTCCATCTATCCCAAATGATTGTAAGAGGTTATCAATCCCCCCATCATTTTTCGTACCATTCCTTCTAAAACTGTTAGCTTTTTTCAGCCAAAGAGAAATTGTAGAGTTATGGTGTGCAAATTTCTCGACATATATTCTTTCTTCTAATGTAATTGATTTATCTTGAGCAATTCTTTTAATTATTCCTTGGATTTTTAGTCTTTTTGAATTACTAAGAAGCATTTTGCGATCAATTCATTATTCTTTTTATAGGAAGGATTACTAAATATATCTTGTCAATGTTAATTTCAACAAATTAACTATTTTAAGAGGTTTTTAAGCAATAAAAGTCTTAAGACACTAAAAAAAGGGATCAATAAGTTACTTATGATACTTTTATTCATTTATCAAACTTATAATTCCCACAAATTAGATAAAAAAAATCAATCCATTCTCAAAGACATTTTAAAATTTAAGAAAAGTCGACTCAGTTGTTGCATAATAGTAAATCTGTACTACTATTAGTACAGATGTATTGTTAAGACATGAAAGTGATTTCATCTTCTCCTTATGCCCCTTTTAATTCAAAAGAGTGGAATTCTCTAATAAGCAAAAATGTAAAGTTTGAAAATACTCCAATAAAGATTCAAAAAAAATTTTATAGAACTTTTACTCTAAAAAAGACTGAAAAAGATAAACTTTTGCAAGAGAAGAATGCATTGCACCAACAAATGCAACTCGTATTCGGATAGAAAAATATTAACTAACAATCTTTTTATTGAATATTATTTTACGAGATCCAATTTTTTGTTAGATTAGTAGAAATACAAGAAGGATTTAATTTGGCTGTTGATCGAGAACTTTTAAAAGAAGTTACCCAAGAACTTTGGAATACCGTAAAAAAACTAAGACCTGAAATAGATCGGCAAACTCGACTTCAATTAGTTTTAAAGGCCTTATTAACTATTGGAGATTTACCAGATCAAATGCAAGCTGCCATGGTAGTAGGTGTTTGCGCAGAAATGGATAAAAGTGATGTTGATAATGTTGAATCTAATTCACAAACTAAAGATTCAAGCGGAGTTGATACTTCTACAGGCAGAAAAGTAGTTAGAAGAAGTTCAGCTAAATAAACCTTAAACGATCATCCTTTAATTTTCTTTGATTCGTTTTTATTAAGTCTATTGAATAGGTAATATGAAATTACAAGTAAGAGAGGAACGAATATTGAATGTAAAGTCATCATTAATTCTGTTTGGCCCATTCCTATAAGATTTGACTCGTTTGGAAGTTGTTCTGACCAAGTGCCAACTAAATGCCAGGCTTGAGGAATTGATAAGAAAAACATATAAGAGCTATAAGTTAAGTTTATGTTCAGATAAAGATTATCATTATTGAACGTTTTTGCTTTCTTTATTCTTATTTCTTAACTAAGTATTTGTAGAGTTATAAAAAATAACTTGATTCATAAATTTATTTTCTTAAGAAGAGTTTTAAACTCTTTTTTACCAATAATTTTTTCAGCTGCGTAAGCGCCACTTGCTGAAACAGCAGGAATTCCAATACCTGGAAATGTACTTGCACCGCAAGTAAATAAATTTTTCACTGGAGTTTTGCAGCCTGGGAAAAGACCTTTTGCTGCAGATAATGCAGGGCCGTAACTACCGCAATAGGTATTGGTGAATTTTTTATGAGTGATTGGGGTTCCTAGCATCTTTAAATCAATCCTTTCATCTATATCAGGGATGAATTTTCGCACTGCATTAAGGAATATTGAACATCTTTCTTCTTTCAAATTTCTATATTCTAATTCCTTTGGATTTAGGTTTTCCCAAATTTCCCAAGGTTCATTTGCGGGAGTATATCCATGAAGAACATGTTTTCCTTCAGGGGCCATATTTTTATCTAAAACAGATGGGATTGAAAATACAGCTATATTTCTTTCTGCGGTTATACCTTTTTCCCACTCATCAACATGTATCGCATGTATTGGCAAATTTTCAAGACCATCAGCATCAAAACCTAGATGTATATGAAGGAAAGAATCACATTTATTAGGGTTCAAAACTTTTGTATTCCATTTTTTTGAAATTTCATTTGGAATTAACTTTTTTAAATTCCAAACATCAGTATTCGTGACAACAGATTCACAACTATAACTAGAACCATTATTCAGAGTTATACCTGTGGCTAAATTTTTATTGAAGTTAATTGTCTTTACTCTCGAAGAAAGAATTAATTCTCCTCCATTTTTTTTAAATCCATTAATTAAAGCTTTTACGATAGATTCACTACCTCCTTTGGGGTATTCAAGGTATGAATTTGGTTCAAACCATTCGTTAAATAAAGTAGCCATCGCAGCTGTATTTGTATCATGCATTGACATACCACTTATCAAAAAGCTCAATAAATCAACCCAATTTCTGAGAAAAGGATCCTCTAGATGATTATTTACTAAATTCCCAAAGCCTTTATTAATTTTTGGTATTTGATTGATATTAGGTAAAAATTTTGAGGTTAAATTTATTAAATCTAAGAAATTTATTGATTCGGGAGAAAATGAGAGTAAAGGTATTTCATTTATTATTTGGCTAAGAGGTTTTATTCCGGAAATAAATGATTCCCATTCTTTAACAGATTTCTCACCTCTTAAAGTTTTAATTGTTTGTTTAAAAGGTTCTTCCCCCACATCAAGATTAAAATTGCCTTCTGGGACAATTACTTGCCAACCTTTGTATTGAAATAGTTCAACTTCTTCATCAAGTAATTTAAGAATTTGCCCTAGGGGATTAGTTGTCGGCCATTTACCTATTCCACTCCACAATGAAGGACCTGATTCGAAAGTGTAACCATTTCTTTTGAAACTGTGGGCAACACCACCTGGCTGGCTATGAGCTTCACATATAAGTACTTTTTTGCCTGATAAAGCGAGAATCGAACCGCAACATAATCCCCCTATTCCACTACCTACTATTACAACATCGTACTTTTCCATTAAATATTTACTTTACTCTTCTCGCGCAACTAACTAGTTTTAGACAAATGTATTAGTTGAAGTTGTAATACTTAGTACAACAGCTAGGAAAAATATGTAAGGGACTGCTTTTAGAGGGATGTATCCTTGGCTTTTAGAAATAAAATCCATTAATTTAGTTACTTTATGTAAATATATTAACGAGATCTTGTTACTTATGTGTGCCAAAAAATTATTTTTTTGGAAATATATTGAAACAAAGAAATCTTTTTGGAGAGATTTTTTAACTAAGAACATTTTTTATGAAGTTATCTTAGTATTTGATTCTTAGATTAAGATCTATTATGAAACACTTTCCTGATATTAATGAGATAAAACTATTAGAAAAAAATTCCCAAAAAAATGGTAGCGGAATTGTATATGAGGAATTGTTAGGAATATGGAAGTTTAAGTATGTATGGGGAAAGGAGTCAGATGAAATCAAAAATATACCCAGTTCGATTCTCCAAGTATTGTC
>LULW01000742.1_pt1 | contig 18581 bp, 17 predicted proteins | sample 729531 | NCBI WGS metagenome assembly LULW01 (sample SAMN03860279, study PRJNA289734) | marine metagenome | biome: seawater column; feature: ocean; material: water; isolation source: Red Sea water column Station 108 - depth 10m | place: Saudi Arabia: Red Sea | collected 2011-10-15 | depth 10 m | reverse complement strand
TTCTGTACCTCTTCTAGGGCATATAATTATTGAATTTTGATAGATGTCCTTAACTTCCCTTGCGTCCAATAATTTTAAAATTTTTCTCTTGTTGGATTGATAGGATTTTTGAGTGATTTCTAGGACAAAAAGATCAGTAATAGATTTTATCTTGAGAGAATGATTAGTTTTCTGAAACTTTATTATTTTCTTTGTTTTAAAAGAAGAAAAAGTGCTTTTTCCTAATAATAATACTTGATGCTTAGTATTTTCTTTTGAAGGCATTGGAGTTTGCAAAGCTCATTATAACTTTTTTTAAAAGCAATTATTAAGCGGCAATTAATTTTTCTTTCAATACGGATATCTGGTCTCTAATATTTGCAGCTTCTTCAAACTCCAGCTTGTTTGCGTGTTCTAACATTAAAGATTCTAGTTCATCAATTCTTCTAGCCAGCTCTTTAGGAGAGGAATAGTCTTCCTCAATTAATTCTTGCGCTTCTTCAATAAATTTTTTACCCGGAATATTTCTTGCTCCCTCCATAATATCACTGACACTTTTAAGGATACTTTCCGGCTTGATATTATTTTCTTTATTATATTTTTCTTGGAGGCTTCGTCTGTGTTCTGTTTCTTTTATTGTCCTCTCTATTGAGCCGGTCATTTGATCTGCATATAAAATTGCATGCCCGCTTTTATGTCTAGCTGCTCTTCCTATAGTCTGAATTAACGAAGTTTCAGATCTTAAAAAGCCTTCTTTATCAGCATCCAAAACAGCTACTAAAGATACCTCTGGAAGATCAAGACCCTCTCTTAACAAATTTATACCAACCAGAACATCAAACTTTCCAAGTCTGAGATCTCGCAATATCTCGACCCTTTCGACGGTATCAATATCAGAATGCAAATATCGAACATCTATGTCTTGTTCATACAAGTAACTGCTTAAATCCTCTGCCATTCTCTTAGTTAAAACAGTCACTAAAACTCTTTCCTTCTTCTTAATTCTCTGATGAATTTGGTCAAGCAGATCATCTACTTGATTTTCCGCAGGTTTAATTTCTATCGTTGGATCAAGCAATCCTGTTGGCCTTACAATCAGATCAACTGTTTGTCCTGAATTATCATTTTCATAATTTCCAGGAGTAGCTGAAACAAATATTCTTTGACCGGATAAACTCTCCCACTCATCGAATCTTAACGGACGGTTATCTAAAGCACTTGGAAGTCTGAAACCATACTCAACTAATGTTTCTTTTCTTGATCTATCTCCTCTATACATTCCGGTTAGTTGAGGCAAAGTAACGTGAGATTCATCAATAAATACTAGCGCATCCTCTGGCAAATATTCGTAAAGCGTAGGAGGAGCCTCACCTTCCTCTCTTCCAGAAAGGTATCTGGAGTAATTTTCAATTCCGCTGCAAAAACCTAATTCCCTCATCATCTCCAAGTCATATTTTGTTCTTTGCTCAATTCTTTGGGCTTCTACAAGTTTATTATTAGCTTCAAGATAGCTGACCCTTTCTTTCATTTCACTTTTTATCTTATTAATAGCATTCGCAATAACTTCTTTTGATGTTACGTAATGGGTCTCTTCCTTATCTGAGTCTGCTGGAAAAATATCAATCACGTCGCCTCTGACTCTAAAAGTAGCTCTTTTGAAATCTACTTCATTTCTGGAATATTGAAGCTCAGCAAGTCTTCTAAGAATAATTCTTTGGTCTATTTCATCCCCTACATCTAAATGAAGGACCATTTGCAAATATGATTTTGGATCACCCAATCCATAGATAGCTGAGACTGTGGCGACAATTACAACATCCCGTCTCTCCATTACAGCTTTTGTTGCTGAAAGTCGCATTTGTTCAATGTGTTCATTTATAGAAGCATCTTTTTCTATAAAGGTATCTGACACTGGGACGTAAGCTTCAGGCTGATAATAATCGTAGTAAGAGACAAAATATTCAACTGCATTGTTTGGAAAAAATTCTTTAAACTCGCCATAAAGCTGTGCAGCTAAAGTTTTATTATGAGCCATGACGATGGCGGGTCTTTGAAGATTTTGAATAACGTTCGCCATAGCGAATGTTTTTCCTGAGCCAGTTACTCCCTTTAGTGTTTGATTTAATAGACCCGAATTAATTCCTTCAACCACTTTTTGAATAGCAACTGGTTGATCTCCAGAAGGCTTAAATGCTGAAACTATTTCAAATGGTTTACTCATATTAGATGTTTTTGCTTATAATACCCTCTTTTCCGCGATAGCTCAGTTGGTAGAGCAAGTGACTGTTAATCACTGGGTCGCAGGTTCGAGCCCTGCTCGCGGAGCCAGAATTTTATGCCATTATACGATCCCAGATCTGACAAACCTTATAAATTAAGTCGTAGCAGAATTGAGAATTTTTCAAAGTGTAAAAGATGTTATTACTTAGAAGAAAAATTAGGAGTAAAAAAGCCAGATTCTTTTCCATTCAATTTAAATAATGCAGTTGATCAACTCTTGAAAGATGAATTTGATTCTTACCGAGGTACAGAAAACAATCATCCGATATGTCTTATTTTGTTTACTGCAATGGTATAAAAGATTCAAAGGTTTTTGATAATTGCTTAAATTTTGAAGTTAAAATTTTGCCATACAAAGCTAATGATTCATGGGTAACTCCTGCTTTGAAGGAAATAAAAAATTGTTTGAATAGCGACGAACTTCCAGAAGAGTCAGATAGATGTGACTATTGCGCATATAACAGAAAAATTAAATTATTTGGTTAATGTCAATATTAATATCATTTATCTTTCTTTCTATTGGGCTAGTAGGTCTCATTTGGGGTGCTGACAAATTCATATCAAATTCTTCGATATTGGCCAGAAAAATTGGCATTAGTGATTTAATTATTGGTTTAACTTTAATTGCTCTTGGAACGTCAGCACCCGAAATATTTGTAAGCATTTCATCTGTGCTTAACGATACTCCTGAGATTGCATTAGGAAATTCAATTGGATCAAATATCAGCAATATAGGTCTTATATTTGGATTGAGTTGTTTTGCTTTAGCCTCCAAAGCTATACCTCTTGATTTAAGAAATATTTTTCTATTCATTTTATGCACCCTCATTGCAGGTTATTGTCTTTTTGACTTAAGGCTGAGCATAGGGGATGGAATTTTATGTATTTGTCTAATAATTTTATTTGTATTGAATTTATTAAGATCTGAAGAGGCTGATATTGAGGTCAGTAATCAAGATTCAGGGTTAATGAAAGTAATTTTCTTTACCATTTTGAGCCTTTTGGTACTAATAATTGGTTCGGAACTCACTGTGACTGGAGCTGAATCGATAGCAATTTATTTTGGATTATCTGAGGTAATCATTGGACTAAGCATCATAGCTGTGGGCACAAGTCTCCCCGAACTTGCGGCAACCGTTGCCGCAATAAGACAAGATAAATCTTTGATAGTCATAGGAAATGTTCTTGGATCTAATTTTTTAAATATTGTGGTAGTGTTTCCAATCATTGCATTTGGCAGCAATGAAGTATTTGATGGTGTAATTTTCACGAGGGATTTCTTGATTATGAGCGTTTTTAGCGCATTGTTTATTCTTGCTCTTGTGGTTGGTAGACAAAAAGATGGTCTTTCCAGAATTCTTTTTTACGGCTTTGGATTAATTTTTATTTTAGGGTATTTAATTTATTTGCTTAATTTATTCATCTAAAGTCACCCTTTTCCAGATAGTTTTTTCTCCAATATCTTCAAGATTAATTCCCTTAGCTTTTAAATCATCTCTAATCTTGTCTGACTTAATAAAGTCTTTTTGATTTCTTGCAAGATTTCTTTCAGTTATTAAATCTTCTATTTCTTCCTCCGTTATAAGTACTTCAGATGAAATAAATTTAAAATACTCGTCTGGCTTTGATTGAAATAATCCCATTACACTCCCCGATGAAATAAGAAGATCAGCTATAGATTTAGATTCATTTTTATTATTAAGAAATGACTTATTTAATTTATCTAATATCTTATGCAGAAAAGAGATCAATTTAGGAGAGTTGAAATCATCTTTCAAACTTTCAATGACTCCCTCATCGAGAGGAATATTTTTAGTATCAGATAAATCTACTTTTCTTAAAGCATCATAAAATTTATCGAGTGTTTTTTTACTTTCATCAAGTCCATGAAAAGAAAAATTCAAAGGATTCCTATAGTGAGTAGAAAAAAGAAAAAATCTAATCACCTCCGGGTGATATTTTTTCAAGATGTCTTTGATTGTAACGAAATTTCCTAGAGACTTTGACATCTTCTCTTCCTCTATAGTTAAAGGTCCAGTGTGCAACCAGAAGTTAGCAAATAATCCATCATGGTTGCATTTAGATTGAGCATTTTCGTTTTCATGATGAGGAAATTTAAGGTCTAAACCTCCTCCATGAATATCAAAATTTTTTCCCAAATAATCTCTACTCATAGCCGAACACTCAATATGCCAGCCAGGTCTTCCTTTCCCCCAAGGTGAGTTCCAAGAAGCTTCATCAGAGGAGATTTTCCAAAGCGCAAAGTCAGCTGGATTTTTTTTAGTATCATCTATATCAATTCTTGATCCAGAAACCATATCTTCGAGATTTCTATTCGATAACTCTCCATAATTTTCAAAAGACTCTACGTCAAAAAAAACATCTCCGTGTTTGGTTGTATAAGCAAAATTCTTAGAGATTAAATCATCTATGAAGGAAATTATGGAATCCATGTGTTCAGTAACTTTTGGCTCAACGTCTGGTGACAGCATAGACATAGAGGAAAAATCATCATGCATTTCCTGAATATACTTTTCAGAAATAGCTGAAGGAGAGGTATTTTCAGATTTTGCTTTAGCAATTATTTTGTCATCTACATCAGTAATATTTCTTACATAATGGACATCATAGTTAATAGCCCTAAAGGACTTAACTATAAAATCAAAGGATAAAAAAGTTCTAAGATGTCCAATGTGGCAAGAGTCATAAACTGTCATTCCACAAACGTAAAGTGATACTTTTCCTTCTTTTAATGGATTAAAACTTATCTTTTTAGAACTTTTTGAATCAAATATCTTCATTTCAGAGAAGATCAATTATAGATTAGAATGATATCTAAAGAGGAAATTATGAATAATATTATTGTAGTTCTTGTCACAACGATGGGCACTTTGGAAATTGAACTTTACGAAGATGATGCGCCGATAACAGTTAAAAACTTTGTGTCTTACGTTGAAAGCGGTTTTTTTGAGGAAACAATCTTTCATAGAATAATTCCAGGTTTTGTTGTCCAAGGAGGCGGTCATATTTCTGGAATGGAACAAAAAGAAACTCAGGAACCAATTCAAAATGAAGCCAATAATGGTTTAAAAAATGATAGGTATACATTATCAATGGCCCGAACCAATGATCCTCACTCAGCAACTTCACAGTTTTTCATTAATCTTCAAGATAATATTAGTCTAGATTTTTCCTCTGAAACTCCAATGGGATGGGGATACGCTGTCTTTGGAAAAGTCGTAAAGGGTCAAGAAGTTGTCGATGAAATGGCAACAGTGCAAACAGGAAGCTTTGGACCTTATCAGGACGTACCAAGAGAAGATATAAAAATTCTGAGTGCATCTCTAAAACAATAACTCATTCATGAGTGCGGTTCTAATATCTGATTTACATTTACATGAATCGGACCTTGCTTTGTATGACAAATTTGAGAGGTTTTTATCCTCGATAATTTATTTATCCTGGGTGATTTGTTCGAAACTTGGATTGGTGATGATAATGAATCCGAGTTTAATAAAAATGTCATTGAAATTTTAAAAAAAGTATCGACTGATGGAATAAAAGTTTTTCTAATGCACGGTAATAGAGACTTTTTAATTGGAGAAAATTTTTGCTCATCTATAAAAGCGAAACTTCTTTCTGATTATCATATTTATGAAGATGGAGCTTCTAAGATACTCCTTCTTCATGGAGATACCCTTTGCACTGATGACGTTAGATATCAGGAATTTAGAAAACTTGTTAGGGATGAGAGTTGGCGAGATGACTTTTTATCTAAATCTTTACAAGAAAGATTTGATATTGCATCTGGTTTAAGAGAAATGAGCAACGAAGAAACTGGTAATAAGAAAAATGAAATTATGGATGTTAATCGTGAATCTGTCTTAAAAATTAGTAGTGAATTTAGCATAAACAAAATGATTCATGGACATACTCATAGACCCTTCATTCATAAAGATGAAAACCTTGTAAGAGTGGTCTTAAGTGATTGGGAAAATGAGGTTAACTATGCAACGGTAATTGATGGAGAGATTTCTTTAGAAACTTTTTAAGCTTTTTTCTGCTCGAGAGGATCTTTAAAGTACTTTGAATAATGAGCATCAGATAAAGCTAAAAGTTCTTCTTCTAAATCTCTCTTAAGTATTTCTAGGTTCATGCTTTCATCATGAAAAGTTATTCCAAAATCACTCAGATCTTCAAAACTTTCACTTACAAGTTTAATTAAATCGAAAATTTGGCAGTACTCATTAAGATCTGTTTTTATTTTTAAATCTAATTCGGCGATTTTTGTAGATAGTTTTTTTGAGTTTATTTTTTTTATTTTTGAATAAATAATTTGAGTTTTTAAAGATTCCAATCTCGTCCAAATTGCATCTTTTTCATCTTCGTCGTATTTATTCCAGTTGATTACCTCGAAGTAAAACCTTTTGCACCCCCTACAAACTTCGTCTCCATATGTCGTAGAACATATTCCAACGCATGGGGTTCTAGTCTTCTTCTGCATAAAGGGTATACTAGCAACTTTTTTAGGGGTTTATGTTAGAAGCATATAAAAAAATTGAAAAAGAAAGAGCCGAACTTGGCATTCCGCCAGAACCACTCGATGCTGAACAAACTGCTGATCTTGTTGAGCTAATCAAAGAGAACTCTGATGACGGAGAATTATTACTAGATCTGTTAATCAATAGAGTTCCTGCTGGAGTAGACGATGCTGCCTATGTAAAAGCAGCATTTCTTAATGATATCGCCACAAAAAAGATCACATGTGATTTGATTGATCCCACAAAAGCTACTTTTTACCTAGGAACTATGCTCGGTGGTTACAATGTTGAACCTCTTATTAATCTTCTCGATGATGACGAATGTGGAAATGAGGCTGTTAAAGCACTTTCACAGACTTTATTGGTTTTCGATGCATTCAATGACGTAGCAGAAAAATCAAAAGATTCTTCGAATGCAGCAAAAGTTTTAAAATCTTGGGCAGAAGCAGAATGGTTTACATCCAAACCTGAAGTTCCCCAATCAATAACTACTACTGTTTTTAAAGTTCCTGGCGAAACAAACACTGACGATCTTTCTCCTGCACCGGATGCTTGGTCAAGACCAGATATTCCATTGCATGCTTTGGCGATGTACAAAATGCCAAGACAAGGTTTGTCTAATGATCCTCTTGGAGAAATAAAAAAATTAAAAGAAAAAGGTCATCCTGTATGTCTGGTAGGTGATGTCCTTGGTACTGGATCTTCTAGAAAATCGGCTACAAATTCAGTCTTATGGCATATGGGAGATGATATTCCTTTCATCCCAAATAAAAGAACAGGAGGCATATGCATAGGAACCAAAATAGCTCCTATTTTCTTTAATACAATGGAAGATGCCGGCACTCTTGTTTTCGAAGCAGATGTTGAAAAAATGGAATCTGGTGATGTGATAACAATATTTCCTCACGAAGGAAAAATTGAAAATGAGAGCTCTGAAAACATATCGTCTTTTGAACTTAAGTCAGAAACTTTTCTAGATGAAGTAAGAGCTGGCGGAAGAATACCGCTGATAATTGGTAGAAGCTTGACTGATAAAGCCAGGGACTTTTTGAACTTGCCAGCAACAGATGTATTTGTGAGACCAGGGAAAGCAGATGAATCAAACGACGGCTATACTCTTGCTCAAAAAATTGTTGGTAAAGCTTGTGGTGTTGAAGGCATCAGACCTGGCACCTATTGTGAACCAATTATGACTACAGTTGGTTCTCAAGATACCACTGGACCAATGACTAGAGATGAACTTAAGGAACTAGCTTGTTTGGGTTTCACATCTGATTTAGTTATGCAGTCTTTTTGTCATACCGCTGCATATCCTAAGCCTGTTGATATAGAAACACAGCACACTTTGCCAGAATTTATCAAAACGCGTGGTGGAGTTGCTTTGCAACCCGGAGACGGGATCATTCATTCTTGGTTAAATAGAATGCTACTTCCAGATACTGTTGGAACTGGGGGAGATTCCCATACTAGATTCCCAATAGGAATTAGTTTTCCAGCTGGATCTGGACTTGTAGCATTTGGAGCAGCTTTAGGCGTGATTCCTTTAGATATGCCTGAATCTGTCTTGGTAAGGTTTTCTGGAGAAATGCAACCTGGAATAACTCTTAGAGACCTTGTAAACGCTATTCCTTATGCAGCTATTCAAAAAGGTCTTCTCACTGTTGAGAAAGAAGGAAAGAAAAATATTTTCTCTGGTAGATGTCTTGAAATTGAAGGATTACCAAATTTAAAAATTGAACAAGCTTTTGAGTTGTCCGATGCTTCTGCAGAAAGATCTGCATCTGGATGTACTGTTCTTTTAGATGAAGAACCAATTTTAGAATATCTAAAATCAAATATAGTTCTTTTGAGGTGGCTGATCTCTGAGGGATATGGAGATGCAAGGACCTTGGAAAGAAGAGCTCAAAAAATGGAACAATGGATTCAAAATCCTGTCTTACTTAAACCAGATAATAATGCCAAGTATGCAGCCACAATTGAAATTGATCTAAATGAAATAAAAGAACCTCTTTTAGCTTGTCCAAATGATCCAGACGATATAAAAACACTTTCTGAAATTGGAGAAGATAAAATTGATGAGGTATTCATCGGTTCTTGTATGACAAATATTGGCCATTTCAGAGCTGCTGGAAAACTTTTAAAGGATACCTCTTCGCTTCCAACAAGATTATGGATTTCTCCTCCCACCAGAATGGATAAGTTTCAACTTGAACAGGAAGGCTTCTATGATATTTTCAAAAAAGCTGGGGTAAGAACTGAAGTTCCTGGATGTTCTTTATGTATGGGTAATCAAGCAAGAGTTGAACCTAATGCAACCGTCGTATCAACCTCAACAAGGAACTTTCCAAACAGACTGGGTGATGGCGCTGATGTATATCTTGCTTCGGCGGAACTTGCAGCGATTTCATCTATTCTTGGAAAACTTCCCACGAATGATGAATATCAGAGTTTTATGTCTGAAATAAACACTATGTCAGCTGACATTTTTCGATACATGAATTTTAACGAAATCAAGAGCTATAAAGATGCAGCTGATAATGCAAAACTTCCAGCTGTGACTATCGAATCTAATTAGATTTTATTTGAATCAGATCTCAAGACCTCAAGATTTTTCAAGTAATCAGAAGAAACTTGATCATCTAAATATTGACCATCAAAGATAGAGGTTTCAAAATTTTCTATCTCTTTATTTCCTTCTTTAGCGCTTCTAATAAGATCTTCTAAATTTTGATAAACCAGCCAATCGGCTCCTATATATTCTGCAATTTGATCTTCATCTTTTTGATGAGCAATCAACTCGGTAGTTGCAGCCATATCAATTCCATAAACATTTTGAAATCTAATTGGAGGTGCTGCAGATGCAAAAAAAACTTTTTTTGCTCCAGCTTCTCTAGCCATTTCTACTATTTGCTTACTTGTAGTTCCTCTAACAATTGAATCATCTACAAGAAGAACATTTTTGCCTTCAAATTCCATAGTAATTGGATTAAGTTTTCTCTTAACAGATTTTCTTCGCATCTCTTGTTTGGGCATGATAAACGTCCTTCCGATATATCTATTCTTCACAAAACCCTCTCTGTAAGGTAAACCAAGTTTCTTTGCTACTTCGTTTGCTGATGTTGTGCTGCTTTCAGGGATGGGTATAACTACATCTATTTCGTGTTCAGGATACAGACCAAGTATTTTTTCGCCAAGGTAAGTGCCCATTCTTTGTCTAGCTTTATGAACAGATACTTTATCAATAACTGAATCAGGTCTAGCTAAATAAACGTATTCAAAAATACACGGGCTGTGCTTTGCTGCCTTTTGACTTTTGGATCTGCTCATTTTTCCTTCTTTTGAAATAAAAATTGTTTCACCAGCCGCAATGTCATCAATGATTTTAAAATCAAGTGCGTCAATTGCTGCGCTTTCGGAGGCAATCATATATTCTGCCCCCATAAGATCCTCATCCCTCTTACCTATGATTAAAGGTCTTATTCCGTGGGGGTCTCTAACTGCTACTAATCCCACATTGTTGATCATAATTATTATTGAGTATGCTCCAGATAATCTTGATTGCATCCTTGTAACAGCCTCGAAAATTTCTTCTTTAGAAGGTTGAACACCTCCAATCTGTTGCAGCTCATGAGCAAAAATATTAAGGATTACTTCTGAATCTGAATTTGTATTTAAGTGCCTTCTATCTGTCTCAGCAAGTTCTTCGCATAGAGAATCTGTATTCACTAAATTGCCATTATGAACAATACTTATACCGTATGGTGAATTTACATACATAGGTTGAGCTAACTCCCTTGAAGCCCCACCGGCAGTGGGGTATCTAACATGTGCAATACCAATTTTCCCAGTGAGTGACTGAATATGATGCTCTCTAAAAACCTCTCTAACTAGGCCAAGTTGTTTTCTTGAATTTAATCTTTTTTCCTCTGAAGTAGCTATACCAGCTGCATCTTGCCCTCGATGCTGAATTACTGTGAGAGCCTCATAAAGATCTGAAGCAACCTCGTTTTTTGAGACAATCCCTACTACACCGCACATTTTTATTGAATCTTTTTGTTTATAGAATCTAGATTTTCTTGAAGTGGAAATTTTACCCCTTTAATTTTTTCAGGAACATCATATTCTTCAATTAATTTTGAAATTTCGATGATATGGTAAGAAAAATAACTTTCCTCCCACCATTCTTTATTTGCTAACTCTTCCTTTGAAATCAAAAAAATAAATACTAAAACAACTAAGGCTCTCAATGCTCCGAAAGCTGATCCTAAAAACCTATCAAAAAATGAAAGACCGATAAGCTTCATTCCTTTTGAAATAATATTTCCAATAAGTCTGAATATAATAAAAGCACAAATAAAAATAATGATTGAACTTAAAATTTCTTTAGTGAATTCATTAAGGTTATTTAAAGGCAATACCGAAGATAAATTTAGTCTAAAGAAATATGCAAGAAAAATTGAACCTACCCACTCAACCACAGAAAATATTTCTTTTATTAAACCTTTAAAAGTTCCTACAACAAGAGAAAAAATAAATATTCCTGCCAATAAGAAATCAATCCAATTTAAAGAAATATCTCCTTCAAGAATATCCATGATTGATTCTACATCATACTAAATTTGATTCTAGAAACTCTCCGACTAAATAGAATGATCCATAAATAATTATCGCATCGAATTCATTTTTATTTTTTATTTTCTTATAAGTAACTTCTAGACTTTCACCGTAAGAACCAATACTTTCATTATTTACTGATGCTAAGAATTGCTCTGGATTAATTAATCTTCTTTCTTTACATCTAGGAAAATGCCAACAGTCAATTATTTCTTTAAGAGGAGAAATAAGATCATAACTATTCTTTGAAGATGCGAAAATTGCAGCAGTTTTTTTACCTTCAATTTTTTTTAGGAGTTCTTTTTTTAATTTCTCTAATGCAGACAAGTTGTGGCAAACGTCTAGCAAGATATATGGATCTTCTGAGATAACTTCACATCTTCCTTTAATAGAAAAAGAATCCAAAGCTTTTTGAATTTGGTTTTCTGAAATCTTGAATCCTAAACTTAAGAATGATCTTATAGCGATCGCTATAGATGATGAATCTATATTTTTTAAAGAATTCGGTACATGGGAATTGCCAAAAATAAATTTTTTATTTTCTTTAATGATTCCAGCTTTTTCTTTTGCAATATTTTCTATTCCTTTCCCTAAAATTTCTTCATGATCAAGTTGAACGTTTGTAATGATAGATAGATCTGCATTTAAAATATTTGTGGGATCTAACCTTCCTCCAATGCCAATTTCTACAATCCAGAGATCAATATTCTCATCATTAAAAATTTTCATCATAGCTAAAGCTAGGTACTGGAAAAAATTAAGTGGGATATCTCCTTTGGCTGCTTTTACACTTTCCAAGGATTTCAAAAATAAGTTGTCCGATATTGGCTCACCATTTATTTTTATTCTTTCGTTAATTCGAATTAAATGAGGCGAGGAAAAAGTACCGACTTTTAAACCTTTCTGTAAACCAAATTGAGTTAATATTTCACCTGTGGTTCCTTTTCCATTGGTGCCAGAAATAAGAATAATCTTTCCTCTGGGTTGAATGTTGAGAAGATCATAAACCTTCTGAGGATTTCTAAGGCCCTTTTCAGAGCTATCTTCAGAAAAGAGGAATTTGCTTATCCAAGCTTCAAGCTTCGTCAATCTTTGGAGATAATTTTGATACTAAATTATAAATTTTTTCTTTTAATTCGGATCTAGACACAATCATATCGATCATTCCATGCTTTAAAAGAAATTCACTTTTTTGAAAACCTTCAGGTAATTTAACCCGTACAGTTTGCTCAATGACTCTTGGTCCTGTAAACCCAACCTGAGCTTTCGGTTCAGCTATATTTACATCTCCCAACATGGCAAGACTCGCTGCGACGCCTCCATAAATTGGGTCGGTAAGTACTGATATGAAAGGCAGCTTAGCTTGCTTAAGATCATTAAGAGCAGCAGCTGTTTTTGCCATTTGAAAGAGAGAAATAAGAGATTCTTGCATTCTTGCTCCTCCACTTGTTGAGAAGCAAATAAAAGGTAGCTTCTTTTCGACTGCGCAATAAACTGCATCAGTAAATTTTTGACCTACCACTGAACCCATTGATCCGCCCATGAATCTGAATTCAAATGCTGCGGCGACCATTTCTCTGTCTTTGACTTTACCGTAAGCGGATATAATGGCTTCCTTTTCGTTAATTTTATTTTTAGATTCAGAAATTCGGTCTTTGTACTTTTTAGTATCTTTGAAATCTAGCCAATCCTTGGTTTCTATGTCTTCTGAAATTTCTTGATACTCATTATTATCAAAGAAATAGCTCAATCTATGCCTTGCTCCAATTCTTATGTGATGGTCGCAGTTCGAGCAAACATAAAAATTTTCTTCTAAATCTGGTCCATAAATTATCTCATTACAATTTGGGCAACTCTGCCAGAGCCCTTGAGGGATTGGACTAGGTCTTTCTTCAGGATTTTGTCTGATAAAGGAAGGAAGAATTTTATCAAACCATTTTTTCATTTTTTTCTAACATCCCTTCTAAACTTTCTTAGAGACTTTTCTAAAAAATTCAGTGAGTCATTCAATCTAAAATTATTTTGCTGAACAATATCAATTAATCTACTTCCAATAACCACACCATCAGATATTTTTGACATTTTTTGAGCAATCTCCCCTTCTTTTATTCCGAATCCTACCACAACAGGAAGTTTTGTTTTTGATTTGATGTATTTAACGTTATCTTGCACTTCTTTAAAATTTGAAAGTTTAGCTCCTGTTACTCCCCTAAAAGAGACATAATAGAGAAAACCACTAGAAAATTTCACTATTTTTTCGATTGTTTTTTTGGGTGTTGTAGGAGAAATTAGCCTGATTAAATCCAAATCAATATCTTTAAGTTTATTATAAAAAAATTCGCTTTCTTCGTAGGGCAGATCCACAATGATCAAACCATCAACTCCAGCATTTTTTATTTTTTTGAACAGACTCTCTCCTTGAGAGAGAAAATTATTCATGTAACCCATGAGTACAATGGGCTTATCTTGATTATGGATTCTCAACTCCTTAACTAAAGATAATATTTTTTTAAAGCTAATATCGGAGCTTAATGCTCTCTCATGAGAGCGCTGAATAACAGATCCTTCAGCCATAGGATCCGAGAAAGGAACTCCAATTTCTATGATGTCTGCATGAGATAATAAGCTGAGAAAAACTTTTTTTGAAAAATTTAAATTATTATCGCCAGCTACATAGTATGTTATTAATGTCTTTGACTCTTGATTTTCTGCCCTTTCAAAAGAGTCTTTGATTCTTCCCATTTTAGATCAGAAATTTATTCCATCAGCTTTCGCCACTGATTGCATGTCTTTGTCTCCTCTGCCAGATAAATTGACAACCACAATGTCTGATTTTTTCAACTTTTTAGCATTTTTAGACACCCAGGCTAAGGCATGTGAAGTCTCTAACGCTGGCATTATTCCTTCAACTCGACTTAAATCATGGAAAGCTTTAAGAGCCTCTTTATCTGTAGCTGCTTCATAATGCACTCTGCCCATATCTTTCAAGAAAGAATGTTCAGGACCTACCCCAGGATAATCTAGCCCAGCTGAAACTGAATGGGTTCCCAAAATTTGACCGTCTGAGTTTTGCATTAAATAAGTTTTCATTCCATGCAGCACTCCAGGAGATCCATCGCTTAAGGGTGCAGCATGCTTACCTGAACTTAACCCAGATCCTGCGGCCTCGACTCCAATTAAATCTACCTCTTTGTCCTTAATAAAAGGATAAAAAATTCCCATGGCATTAGAACCTCCTCCAACGCAAGCGACTATTTTATCTGGATACCTTCCAAAAAGGGTTTTTGATTGTTTTTTTAGTTCTGTACCAACGATCGAATTGAAATCCCTAACAATCATAGGATAGGGATGAGGGCCGGCTACACTTCCAATGATGTAATGAGTATCGTCTATATAGGAAACCCAATCTCTCATGGCCTCATTCATTGCATCTTTTAATGTCGATGTCCCTGAAGAAACCGGACATACTTCTGCTCCCATTAATTTCATTCTATAGACATTCTGTGCCTGTCTTTCGATATCCTCAGATCCCATAAAAATTATGCATTCTATTCCATGACGCGCGCACACAGCTGCAGTTGCAACGCCATGTTGTCCTGCTCCGGTCTCTGCAATAATTCTTTTCTTGCCCATTTTCTTTGCTAAAAGAACTTGGCCAACAGTATTATTAATTTTGTGAGCCCCTGTATGATTTAAATCTTCCCTCTTGAGGAAAACTTTGGCTCCATTGAGTTTATCAGTCCATCTCTTTGCAAAATATAGAGGCGAAGGTCTTCCTACAAAGGTTTGCAGATCATTGGTTAACTCTTCCTGAAATTTTTTATCGTTTTTAATCTTTTTATATAAAGATTCTAGTTCTTCTAATGCAGAAATTAAGGTTTCTGAAACGTACCTGCCTCCAAATGAACCAAATCGTCCATTTTTGTCAGGATAATTGTAATTATTAGTTTTATTTGCCATTTTTTTTCAAAACCTTAAAAAAAGTCTCAATTTTTTCTATATCTTTTATTGCTTCCTTCGACTCTAGTCCAGAATTTACATCAATTCCAAAAATATTATGCTTTTTACTTAACAAATCAGAAACGTTACTAGAATTAATGCCTCCTGCAACGATTATTTTTTCTTTTTCTGTTTTTGGAATAAGCTTCCAATCAAAAGCAATCCCTGTTCCACCCTTTTGAACTGAATTACCCGAATCAATTAAAAAAGCATGAGCACTAGAGTACAAATCCATATAGTTTTTCCAATACCTTAAGTTATAGGCATGAAATGCTTTAATGTATTTTCTACCAAATGATTCACAAAACCCAGCCGGCTCCTCTCCATGAAATTGAATTATTGAATTAGGAAATTTTTCAATAACTGTTTTAACTTCTTTCTCACTGGGATTAACAAATACAAAAACTATATCTAGTTCCTTATCTAAATTTTCCTGAATTTTGAGTGGTACATCCAATTCAACAAACCTGGGTGATTTTTCATATCTAATAAACCCAAGTGCATCAGCTCCTAAATTTGAACAAAGCAATCCAGATTCTGTGTCATTTATTCCGCAAATTTTTGTATAGATACTCATGTTTTCAAAAGATAAATGAACTATGTTCAAAATTAATACAGGGTATCTTCATTTCTTTAGGATATTCGGGGCCAAAATAAAATAAACCTTTGGACGTAATTGTTTTACCTGCTAAGTTTCTGTCTTTAGCAGCTAGGATTTTTTTCATGATATCTGGATTTAAATTATCATCGGATATCATAATTAGGGTACCCATAATAATTCTTATCATATTATGTAAAAATGCATTCCCGGTAATATCAAAAAAAATAAATTCTCCCTTCCTTGAAATTTTAATTGATTCAATATTTCTAAAAGGACTTTGAGATTGACATGAAGATGAACGAAAAGAACTAAAATTATTTTCTCCAATCAAAAATTTAGAAGCTTTTTTTAACTTACTAACATTAATTTTCTTTTGAACAGATAAAGAATAATTACTCGAAAAAACAGAACCGGTTGATCTTTCTTCAATGACGTACCTATACCTTCTTTTAATGGCTGAAAATCTCGCACTGAAATCTTTATCAACTTTTTTTATCCAAATTGCCTTAACTTGAGGACCCATTAAGGAATTAAGCCCCTTGAGGAAAGATTCATCGGTTCTACTTTTGCTTGTCTCAAAATGTACAGTTTGATTCAGCGCGTGGACGCCGGAATCAGTCCTTCCTGAGCAAATTGTTGATATTTTCTGATCAAGAAATTTTGATAGTGATTTTTCAACGATATCTTGTACGGTTGTGTGACCCTTTTTTTGTCTTTGCCAGCCTTTTAAATTTGTACCTATGTACTCTAACCCAAGCGCGTACTTCTTAACTTCCTTGATCATTTATCTTTTGAAGAAGAGAGTCGGCTTTATTTTTTTGTTCAAAATTAGGGCTTAAATCAAAAACCTCATAAATAATAGCTTTTGCATCGTATGCTTTCCCCATTTCGATATAACTAACGGCTAAATTTAATCTTGCATCAATAGGGTCGCCAACCTCTGCATACTCATCATTGAGCAATTCATGCGACTTATTTTTAATGAGTGAAGAAAGGATTTGGTAACTATTCCAAGCTGCTCCTTTTCTTAAATTATCAGAGACAATCCAAAAATTTGCTCTATTATCTTTCCATAAATCCTTTCTTAATCTGCCAATAAAAACTTCATTGGATTTTTCAGCATGAGTAACTGGAGTTGGGAAAAAATCTTCATCGGAATCACACAGTATGAGTCCATTTTGATTATTAATTGAATCTTTAACTTCTTCTAAATTAATTTCTTTTTCTGTTTCCAAATGTATGACTTCTCCATGACCTCTTTGAACTGGAACTCTTACGCATGTTGCTGATACCTCAATGTCATCAGAAAATATCTTCTTTGTCTCGGTCGTAAGTTTCATTTCTTCTTCTGAATAATTATTTTCTAAGATATCGCCAGCAAGAGGCAATGTATTGAAAGCTATTTGCACTGGGTAAACATTATTAGAATGTTCTTCGCCATCGAGAATTTTTCGAGATTGTTCTTTAAGTTCTTCAGAGGCTGATTGTCCTGTTCCTGATACTGATTGATAAGTAGCGACGTCTACTCTTTTTATATTAAACAGATCATGAAAAGGCTTTAGAGCAACTACCATTTGGGCAGTGGAGCAATTTGGGTTAGCAATTATTGCAGGCAAATTAAGATCTTCTAATCTAGATCCATTTACTTCAGGAACAATGAGTTCAAGATCGTCTCTGTTTCTAAAAAAAGATGAATTATCTATGACAGTGCAACCTTTCTCGATAGCTTGAGATGCGTGAGATTCAGCAACTGATGATCCGGCTGAAAAAAATGCAACGCTAGCTTTACTAAAATCGAAAAGTTGAAGATCTTCAATTTCTATAATTTTTTCAAAATATTTAATTGCTTTACCTGCAGATTTAGATGAAGCAACCAAAAAAAGATTTTCGGCGGGAAACTGCTGTTCTGCAAGGATTCTCAAAAATTCTCTTCCAACCGCGCCCGTGGCACCTACTATTGCTAACTTAATATTAGACATGATCGATAATTATTTTTGTTAATTCTCTAGTTGAACAAATTTTACTATTCTTATCAGCAATATCTTTAGTAGCGTATCCATCATTAAGAGTATTTGAGACTGCACTTTTAATCTTTTCTGATATTTCTAATTGATTAAGTGAATACCTAAACATCATCCCAACTGAAAGAATCATCGCGATTGGGTTTACTGTTCCTTGTCCTGCAATATCAGGAGCACTGCCATGAACTGGTTCATACAACCCTTTATTTCTTTTATCCAAGGAAGCAGAAGGAAGCATTCCGATAGATCCAGTAAGCATTGCAGAAATATCAGAGAGGATATCTCCAAATAAGTTGCTTGAAAGAATGACATCAAATTGTTTGGGGTTTTTCACAAGCTGCATGGCAGCGTTGTCGACAAGCATATGACTTAATTCTATATCTGGATAATCTTTCGATACATCTATTACAACTTCCCTCCAAAATTCAGACACTTCAAGAACATTTGATTTATCAACTGAACAAACTTTTTTGTTTCTTAAGGATGCAGAATCAAAAGCAACCCTAGCGATTCTTTCAACTTCATGCCTTTCATAAATCATTGTAT
>LULW01000475.1_pt2 | contig 18832 bp, 20 predicted proteins | sample 729531 | NCBI WGS metagenome assembly LULW01 (sample SAMN03860279, study PRJNA289734) | marine metagenome | biome: seawater column; feature: ocean; material: water; isolation source: Red Sea water column Station 108 - depth 10m | place: Saudi Arabia: Red Sea | collected 2011-10-15 | depth 10 m | reverse complement strand
ATCACGAAGCTGTTCAAAGATTTGAACGAGTATATGAAAAAACATTCAATCCTAATTCAACTGCACAATTAAGAGATTTATTTTTTAGTATAATAGGATTGAAACCAACTAAAAAAACTGATACAGGAGCGTACTCTGTAGATAAAGAGGTATTACAAAACTTAAACCATCCCTTATCTGAGGCTGTTCTTGAACTAAGAGAAAAATCTAAAATGGCTGGAACATATATTTCCAACATAAGAAATGGAGTAGATCGCGATGGGAGACTTCGTAGCGGTTTTAATATTCATGGTACCACTTCTGGTCGCCTTAGTAGTAGTGGTAACCTTAATTATCAAAATATACCTAGAGATAACAAAGACATAAAAAAACTGTTCAAAGCTAGACCAGGATATAAAATTATTCAATGTGATTTAGGAACTGCAGAAGTATACTATGCAGCAATGTTAAGTGGAGATCAGTTTTTACAAAAAGCGTTTATTGATAAACTTGACTTTCATTCCTATGTTGCGAAGCAAATGTTTAATCTACCTGTTGATGTTAGTGAAGTAAAAAAGCAGTATCCTGCGCAGCGTCAATACGCAAAAGCAATTACCTTTGGGATCATGTATCAAGCAGGTCCTGCAAAAATAGCTGAGACAGTTAATAAAGATGCTAAATCAGGAGAAGAAATTAGCACAGCACAATCAAAACAGTTTATACAAAAGTATTTTAATGAAGCAAAATCTTTGAAAAGATTTATTGACGCTTCTAACCAGCAAATTGAAAATTATGCTTATATCTATTCTTGCTTCGGTCGAAAACGTAGACTTCCAGAAGCTAAATCTCCAAACAGAGGTGTGTCTCAACATGCAATTAGATCAGGTGTCAACTTTTTAGTGCAGTCTGTTGCCTCTGATATAAATGTGCTAGGAGTTATAGATCTCATACAGTGGATTGAGAGAAAAGGATATACAGATGATATTCTTCCCTTTACAGTTGTTCATGACTCTATTGTATCAGAAGTTAGAGATGATTTAGTAGACGAATATATAAAAAACGCTCGTGAGTGTATTCAAAGAGATAGAGGATTATCAATTCCTAATTGCCCCATCAAGGTTGATTTTGAAGTTGGACCTAGCTGGGGAGAGTTAACAGAGCTATGAAGTGGTATGATTATCCAATTTGTATAATAACTGCGTACATCTTAACCGGTGCCACACTGATGGGGGATATATTTTATTTTATTATAACATATCTCAGTTATCTTTATTACTGTGATTTTAGAAAACAGTATGAAATATTCAAAAATTGACTTTCCTTTCTTCGGTTTAATAAAAAGCAAATCTTGATCATAGAGTTCATTTTGATGTAACTTGTAAAAATATTCAAGACTTAGTATATTCAAACCCTAAATGGGGTATGGATTACAAGGCTATGCCTTATGATTTAACAAAACAAGAGATTGTACCTGCAAATTGTGGTAAAGTTGTAAAAGTTAGAAATAATAATGTTTGGATAAAAAATGTGTCTTATCCTTTTACAATCCCGACATATGAAAACCTATCTATAAATGAAGATATTTATGCTACTTTAGTAAAAATAAAAAATGAGTGGTATATAAAAGAGTTTATGTTTGAGCCTAAAAAGATTACCTATATAATATTATGAATAAAGCAAAAGTACAAAAGATAGTCATATCAGACAAAATATATATCTATAAAGAGGGAGTTTTTGACGCTGATCATTTAATATCCCTATATACTTATGATAATGGTGATGATTTTCTATCTACAATTTCTGAAGATGATGATTACTACATAGTCCCATCAAACTCATACCACAAATTAGAGTGGGAAGAAATTGAAGATCAGAGAAACTTTGTTCAAACAGATTCTGATTTAAACTTTATAGGTGAGTTAAGGTGGGAACAATCAGAAGTTGTTGATAAGTTTTTTTCTCGTGGAAGAGCTAGATCTGGTATATTACAAGCTCCTTGTGGATGGGGTAAAACGTTCACAGGCTGTGAAATTATCTCTAGAAATAAAACAAAAACTTTAGTGCTTGTTCACACAAAGCTTCTTTTTAGGCAGTGGATTGAAGAACTTGAAAGACAAATACCAGGAGTCCAAATAGGTAAAATAGGTGATGGTTTATTTGATGTACAGGATGTTACAGTCGGAATTTATAAGTCAGTTTATAATCGTAGAGATGAGCTTTCAGAAAAGTTTTCAACCATTCTAGTAGATGAAGCACATTTGTGCCCAGCAGAGATGTTTTCTACTGCTTTTAACTCTCTAAATGCAAAAATAAAAATAGGGATCAGTGCAACACCTAGGAGAAAAGATGGAAAACATGTTTTTTTAGCAGACTATTTTTCCCCTTTCATGGTAGAGGCAAGAGATCCACGCAAACTTCAAGATCCAGTAGTATTAATAAAACGAACAGATTTTAGGTTTCCAGTAATTGATCCAAAACGTGATTGGTCGCGCCAGCTGAACAAACTTTGCAGTAATCAAAAGTACTTGGAAACTATCGCTAATTTTGCAAAAGGCCAGATAGTCACTGGTAGATGCCCTCTAATACTTGGAGAGCGTGTGCAAATGTTAAAAGATTTACAGGGACTTATACCTGATAGTGTATGTTTAATAGGAGAATCAGATGAATCAACTAGAGAAGATGTTCTTCAAAATGTTGGAGGAAAGTACAAATGTGTCCTCTCAACTAGACTTTTTGATGAAGGTATTTCTTGTCATCGTCTGGATACTCTTTACCTTACTTGCCCTTCTAATAACCCTATTAAATTAGAGCAGAGAATAGGAAGAATTATCCGTGAACACCCAGATAAAAGTGTACCAATGATAGTCGATTGGTGGTTATCCGGTGGTATTGTTGCTAGACAACAGACTAATCGATTAGAATGGTTTAAAAAACGTGGATATTACATACTTTAATCTTAGTGAAATACGTAAAAAAGCAAGACAAGATCAAGCTGCTATATTAATCTTGACCTTTGCTCAAACAAAATTGTATAATCCATATACAACTACAGGTTTAATGAAATCTCTTAAAATCAATCATGTTCCACCTTTTTTAATTATAAATGGAACACTTGAACAAAAAAGAGTATTAAAATGTAACTATAAGACTAGAGAGCCAATGAGTTATTTTAAAAATCCTTGGTTTTTAACTCAAAATGTTAGCACAAAAGATAAAATTGACTATTTACAGCTTTTATCTATGAGAAGAATTAGTGAAAATGTAGACTATATACCACAAAACTACGTTGTATCTAAAATCACTAATCCATTTATAGAGATAAGAAATGATAAAATATATTTTACACAAGAGTCCTCGGTTTCGAGGAAATCCTACACTTAAGAACCAACGTTCAACAAAGGAGAAACAACATGGTCTCATGGGATCAAGCCAAAGGTAAACAAGCCTCTGGAAATCAAAATAAACTAAGAGAGATAGAGAGATTATCTCTCGGTATCGGAGATACAAAAGTAAGACTAGTCGGGGAAGTTATGCCTAGATACTGTTATTGGGTAGTAACTACCGAAGGTAAAAAAATGCCTGTTGAGTGTCTTCAATTTAATAGACAAACTGAGTCATTTGACAATTCTGCACAAGATCCTTTTAAGTAATAGATAGAGCTGATGGTAAGATAAAGTTATTTGATTTACGCTCAACTATTTATTCTCAAATCGTAGATTATGCTACTAACCCTGATTATGGAAATCCAGCTGGGGATGATAGTGGTTATGATATTACTATTAAAAAAGAAAAAACGGGTCCTTTACCTCAAAATGTAAAGTACTCTTGCTTACCTGCACGTAATAACTCACCTTTAACTGAAGAAGAAAAAGGACTTGAATTATACGATTTAAGTAAGATCTATAAGCGTCAAACTTACGAAGATCAAAAAGAATGGTTGATGAAAAACACATCTTATTTTGCTGGTGACGTCTCTGATGAGTTTAAGCCTGCTGAGGATGTGGATGACCTAGCATGAAAAAGTCACTTTCAGAGCTAGCTTCTAGTAATACAAAGCCAGAAGCAAAAAGAGTTGGTGCTTTTAAAAACATCGAAGGTGATCAAGCTACAATTGATTTAGAGATGTTAAGAAAACATAACATTTTCTTTGCTACTCCTTGTTATGGTGGTGTGCTGACTGATCAATTTTTTCTTAGCATGTTTAGACTATCTCAAACGCTTATGCATCACGGAATAAACTTTAGGGTCACAACATTACGAAATGAGTCATTAATAACTAGAGCAAGAAACATTTTAACAGCGATGTTTCTAGAAAGTGAATGCACACATCTAATGTTTCTTGACGCTGACATAGAGTTTATGCCTGATGATGTGTTGCGTGCTCTTGCATATGATAAAGACATCATGGCTGCTGCATATCCTAAAAAAGCATTGCCAATTCAATACGCAATTAATTTTAAATTTGCAAATCCAGAAACAAAACAAATCAGAGTTGATAATGGAGCCATAGAAGTTCTTGATGCTTCAACTGGATTCTTTTTGATAAAAAGAAAAGTGATTGAGAAAATGATGCAAGAATACCCTGAACTTCATTATCGTAATGACTCTAATATCGATCCAAAGTTTAATAAATATTGTTATGCATTGTTTGACACAATATTAGACCCTGATGATAATCGTTATCTATCTGAAGACTACACATTTTGCAGAAGATGGCAAAAACTCGGAGGAGAGATATGGTTAGACCCTAATACTAAACTTAATCACGTTGGAACATATACTTTTGAAGGAGATGTTTCAAAAATAATTAATCGTGGATAAAGTTGTAAGTTTAGAGTATGACAACCCGGCATTTCAAGCGGAGGTTGAGTGGGACATAACTCAACGCTGTAACTACAGCTGTAGTTATTGTGCAAGTTATAATAACACTCAACCTTTTTATTTTAAATCACTTACTGAGTATATTTCTTCATTTAATTACTTGAAGTCGTTTTTTGGTAACAAAAAAATCAGACTAACTTTTTTGGGTGGAGAGCCAACTCTTTTTAAAAAGTGGCCTGAACTAATAAATTGGTTAAATGAAAATGAATTTGTCCCTCATTTAACAACTAATTTATCCATACCCGTTGAAAATTATATTCATAGGCTAAAAAATATACAACCATTTGTATCAGCTAGTTTTCATCCAGAATATGCAGATAAAACAGAGTTTATAAGAAACATTATAGCACTAAAACGTAATAACTTACTATTAGGTGTTAATGTATTAGGGCTTAAAGAAAAATGGGATTATTGTGTTGAAGTGTTTAATGATTTGAATAAAATTACTAACACTGGAATGACGAGAATAAAAAATGAATTTACAGGTACTCTAAGCATTGTTGATGATTTTATTATTTACTCAAAGGAGCAAGAAAAATACTTTCAGAAAAAAGAGCAGATTGATAAATATATGAAAGTAAAATTAAGCAGTGGTAAAGTAATAAATCCTTCTATAAATGCTATCAGATCATCAAACTTAAAAAACTTTAAGGGCATGTTATGTGCCATAGGACAAAACAGAATAACTATTAAACCAAACGGGGATGTTTACCCTAGTGCTTGTATGCTGAACTATCCTAAAGCTAAAATGGGTAACATATATAAAAAGAATATAAGATCTGTAACAAAGTCTATTATATGTCCTTTTAATATATGTGCTTGCGGGCCTGACATTAAAATTTCAAAGGAGACTTTAAATGACTGATCAAGTAGGATTAGCTAGATTTTATAGAGAAGGACATGAAACTTACGTATTAGAACAAGAAAATATTGATACATATTGGGATAATAATTATGATCTAGACGATCCAAAAGGGTGGGAACAAAGATACATACACGAAACGGTACTAATATCAAATGTGATTGATAAACACGGTGTAAAGAATATTTTAGAGCTAGGATCTGGGCCTGGAACGTTAGGAAATAAAGTGTTAGATAAGTATCCTAATATAATTTATGATAGAGTAGATGGGTCTAGTGCTTTAGCTGCATACAAAAGAAGGCAATACAAAGGAAGAAAATTTTTAGTAAAAGATATGTGGGATTCATTCGACACGGATGGATTAGAGAGAGAATACGATTTAGTTGTAATGAACGATTTTTTAGAACACATAAGAAATCCTAGTTTAATAATTGATACCTGTAGGAATAAACTTATGACTGAGCCATACTTCATGTTTATTTCGGTTCCAAACTGGAGTACAAAGCATCATTTCATATACCCAGGTTTATTTGATTTTGATAATTTTTGTAAATTTATGATGTTTGAGGGCTTCTCACTATCCGATCAGAATTGGTATTTACTATTTAAACTTAATACATAAAAAAGACGTAGCTGTGACGTAAAAATAAAACTGCGGAACTACGTTCCACGCTATGGCACTACGTGCCAGACCTATCAAATATATGTTCAAGCCTTGTTCAACAGCTCTTCACCTGCGGTGTAACCCTGTTCACTAGCTACAGAATAAATTAGCACAAATTTTGACTATGTGCAAATCTAAAAACGAAAAGAATCTGTGTAATGACAAATACGTGTGCTGCTTTTTGGAAACATACAAATATCAGAGGGGGTAATAATGTCTACCCTTGCTGTCGTTTTAAACATCCTGTTGCAAAGTTTGATGGCGACTTGCACAAAGTTTTACACTCTCCACAATATCAATCACTGAGAGAGGCTGATGCTCTCAAGCTTTCAGGATGTTCAAAGTGTGCATATGAAGAGTCTATTGGTAAAGAAAGTTTAAGACAAAAGTTTAATCAATCTTTTGATACTAATAGTGTAGCTCTAGAATTTTTAGAAATTGGTTTTGATAACATATGTAATTTAACTTGTGACGGATGCTATAGTGAGTTTAGCTCTTCATGGAGTAAAAAACTATTTCCTCATGCTCCAAAAAGTAAACACTACACTAGTATTAATGATATACATTCAGTTCCAGATAGTATTAAAAAGGTAGTGTTTTTAGGTGGCGAGCCTTTAATGACTTCAAGACATAAAAAGTTTTTAGATATGGTAAAACACCCAAATAAGGTTAGTATCACTTACAACACAAATGCAACTTTTATGCTAACAAAATCACTGATTAGGCTATTAAAAACTTTTAAAGATGTGCATTTTATCGTAAGCATAGATGGGTATAAAGAGTTGAACGATAAAGTTCGCGGTGGAAGTAAATGGAGCGACATACTTAAATTTATTGATCTTGTAAAACGTAATGATTTTTCTATGAGTGTTAATAGTGTTCTGCATTTAAACAACTGGCATGGGATGGCTGATCTTGAACAGTTTGTAAACACTCTTAACGTAGAATGGGATTTAAACATATTAACCTACCCTGAAAAGTTAGATATTAACAACTACAGAAATAAACAAGAGATAATAGATTCGATAAAACTTACTAATATTCCTAATAAAAACTATATACTAAAACATCTTATTACTAATTCAATTTAATAAATAGAGTGACTAACTGCTTATTTTGATATATAATACTTAGAACAAAAAATATAGGAAATAAAAACACATGACAAAAATACTATGTTCAGCCGACTGGCACATAATACTACATAAAAAGAAAGTTCCGTATGATTGGCAAGTCTCAAGATTTAAAGAGATGTTTCGGAAACTTATTGCGCTTGAACAGCGTTGTGATGTACACATTATTGCTGGTGACATATTTGATAAAAAACCGGAACCAGATGAAATCTGTTTATTTTTAAGCTATATCAATTCAGTCACAATTCCCACCTACATCATCCCCGGAAACCATGAAGCTACTAAGAAAGGAGAGTCGTTTTTTGAATACTTTACGCAAGAAAATGCAATCAAAAATGAAAATGTTCATGTCTTTACTAGAAATGGAAACGCACGCGTTGGTGACGCAAATTTCTGCTTCTTCCCATATGGCGAAATGCAAAAAAATAATGTCCCGCCTTATGTTAGAGGCGAGATTCTTGTTACCCATATTCGTGGAGAGGTCAAGCCGCACATTACGCCAGAGTTCGATTTTGAGAGACTTAAAAGCTGGAAACTCATATTGCTGGGCGACTTGCATTTTAACCATCGTTACGGTGATACAAATGCTTATTATCCTGGTTCTCCTCTAAACACAACATTTGACAGAGATGAATCACGACAGTATGGAGTAGACATATATGACTTTATAGATGATAGTAACTATTCTCGTGAGTTTTATGATTTAGATTTACCAAAGCTTATAAGACGAAAAATCTCTGTTGAGGAAGAGTTGAAGCCAGACGTAAAAAATCATGTTGTGTATGAGGTGGCAGGGTCTCTTGATCAATTGGCAAAAATTGAAAACTCAGAACTGCTAGACAAAAAAATGGTTGAAAAACCTCGTGAAGATAGCAAGCTTGATATAAAGAATAAAACACTACATGAAGAACTTGAGATATATCTTAACTACATAAAAGTATCAGATGTCGATTCTGTTATTAATGAATTTAAGTCTTTAAATGTCAGTTGATTTATCACTAAATCGTGTTTATTGGCAGTATGTACAAAACAAAACACATTTGAGACCAAAACATGACTATCTCTGCTCTGCTATGATTCCCTCTATTGGAGTTAGAGCAACTGTCCCTATTTACTATCGTAGAGGTAATACGATCAGAGACGATTTAGTATCTCTAGTCAAACAGTTTGCTAAACGATACCCTGATAATCGATATGTTATTTCACTAAGCGGAGGTATTGATTCAGAGGTAACTGCAGAGACCTTTTATGAATTAGGAATTCCTTTTAGAGTGCTAACACTAAAACTATTTGAAGGTTCTAATTATCACGATATTATGTGGGCAGTCAAATACTGTAGGCAACGGAATCTCAAACAAAAAATAATAAATCTTACTATAGACAAAATGCTACAAGAAACCATTCCAGAAGGTGTTGAGCATGGTCAGTTTACTCATTCATATTCTCAAATTGCTCTAACTGAACTGTTTAATCATATTGAAGAGGATGAGATACTAATTAATTCTGGACACAACCCAGATTTTCACACAGAAATTGGTGTTGGGTGGTGGGAAGACTCTCCTAATATAGTAAAATACTCACTCGCAAAAAAGCATAAATTTTTTACCTTTACATCTCTTGAGCCAATATTTTGTCACTACGCTGCTAATTATGATAAAAATCAGCCTGGAGATAAGGATAATGACTTTTTATATGCTAGTTTTCCATCACTTCAGAGAAGAGAAAAATTAACTGGGTGGGAGCATAATTCAAATATCATTGGTCTTTTACAAGATAGAATTAGATCTTGTGCAGCGTATAAACATCAATCATTTATCACATGGGAAACATTTACTCTTGCTTATATGAGAAAAGTTTTTGTTCAAAAAGGATTACAAGGAAAATACTATGAGTAATATAACACTTTCAAACTTACAATTTTCTAATATGTTTTCATATGGAAAAGAAAACTCTCTAGATTTAAATAGATCAAGAATTACACAATTAACTGCCCCTAATGGAAGTGGTAAATCATCTATAGCCATGATAATTCAAGAGATTTTATTTAATAAAAACATCAAAGGTATTAAAAAAACTGATATTTTAAATCGATGGACGAAAGATAAACAGTGGACAGGATCTATAGAATTTGACATTGATGGGGCAAGTTACTCTGTTGCTGTTCAGAGAAGTGGCGCATCAACAAAAGTTCAACTTTTAAAATGTGGAATTGATATCTCAGACCATAAAGTTTTAGATACTTATAAAAAAATTCAAGAACTATTGGGAATAAACTTTGAAATTTTTTCACAGTTAACGTATCAATCATCTGTTGATCTTTTAGAATTTTTGAAGGCAACTGACACTAATCGTAAAAAGTTTTTAATTAATCTTTTTAACTTAGAAAAGTATATAATGATAGGTGATAAAATTAAAGTTCAGGCACAATCACTTGATAAAGAGTTTTCTATACAAAAAGGTGAATTGAAGTCTGTAGAAGATTTTTTAAATTCAACCATAGTCCCAGAGAAAAAAGCATTCGCAAAAGTGGTAGAAGTGGATCCAACCATACAACAAAGAATTGGAGTATTAGAGCAAGAAGTAAAAAATTATAAACAAACATGTATGAAAATTGATAAAAACAACATGTATAAAGATGAAATCGCTCAACTAACATTTCATTCAGGTATGAGAAAACCAGAAGAATTTCAATTTTATGATGAGTATCAAACACTTAAGAGTGACTTAATAGTGCTTAAGTCTCAAATTGAAGCAGACGAAAAAAGCTTAGATGAAATAGATTTAACTGATATCTGTCCTTCTTGTGGACAGCAAATGGATGTTTCACATTTACAAAAGCTAAAAGAAGAGCTAAAAGAAAAAAATAAAAAAGATCATGAAACTTATAATAACGCTATGGTTAAAGCTAGTGCTTGGAGTTCTGAAATTACTGCTTATAATAATGAGCTAAGAATATACAATGATAACCAGAATACAATAAAAAAATTTGAACAACTGTCTCAACTGTTTGATAAGTCAATTCAATCAGACTATCCAAATATTGATCAGATCAATGCTGAATTAGATGATTTAAAAAACACATACTTGAGACAAATTACAAAAGCAGAAGAAGACAATCGGTACAATGAATCAATTGCAGCACATAATGCCAAGGTTGATGCTCTAACTGAACAAAAAAATGAATTTTTAATTAGACAAAAAAGTCTAAAAGATAGTATATTATCTAAATCAAATAAGATAAATTCTTTAAATATTCTTAAAAAAGCTTTTTCAACTTCTGGAATTGTAGCTTTTAAGTTAGAGAATTTGACTAAAGAATTAGAAGTTTCTATAAATTATTACTTATCTTTACTGAGTGATGGTCAATTCCAAGTAGAATTTACTCTTGATAAAGAAAAGTTAAATATCTCAGTTATAAACAACGGGATCAGCACTCCTATTGAAACTGTATCAGGTGGTGAGTTTAGTAGGATACAAACTTCTATACTTTTAGCTATAAGATCTCTACTTTCAAAACTAGGTGGAAGTAGTATAAACCTTTTATTTTTAGATGAAATAACTGGTGTATTAGATGATGAAGGTAAAGATAAGTTGATAGAAGTTTTGCAAAATGAAGATGATTTAAACGTGTTTTTAATATCTCATGATTTTACTCACCCTCTAATTGATAAGATATCGATTGTTAAAAGTGACAATATAAGTTCCATCCAATAAGGCATAATAATGATACAAGTAACTAAAAGAGACGGCACTTCAGAGCCAATAACTATTGACAAGCTGCACAAAGTAGTTTCATATGCATGTGAAGGTATTGCAGGAGTATCGGCTAGTGAAGTCGAGATTAATTCTCAAATTCAATTTTTTGATGGAATTAAGTCAGAAGATGTTCAAGAAACACTAATAAAATCAGCAGCTGATTTAATATCAGAACAAACTCCTAATTATCAATGGGTCGCTGGTAGACTAATCAATTACCATTTAAGAAAAATGGTGTACGGACAATTTGAACCTTGGACACTTTTTGATTTAATCCGTTTTAATGTTGATGCTGGATTTTATGACTCAGAGGTACTAAAATCTTACACCAAAAAGGAATTAGAAAAACTTAATTCTTTCATAAAACACCAAAGAGATGATACATTAACATATGCAGCTATGGAGCAGTTTAGAGGTAAATACCTAGTTCAAAATCGTGTTACAAAACGAATTTATGAAACTCCTCAAATGGCATACATGCTTATAGCTATGACTCTTTTTCAAACCTACCCAAAAGAGAGTAGATTAAAATGGGTAAAGGATTACTATGACGCAATTAGCACCTTTGATATTTCTCTACCTACTCCTGTTATGGCGGGTGTACGAACTCCACAGAGACAATTTAGTTCCTGCGTCCTTATTGAAACAGACGATTCTCTGGACTCTATTAATGCTACCACTAGTTCTATTGTCAAGTACGTAAGTCAAAAGGCAGGCATTGGTATAGGTGCTGGAAATATTAGAGCACTTGGATCTCCAATTAGAAGTGGTGATGCATACCATACAGGAGTCATTCCTTTCTATAAATTATTTCAATCAGCTACTAGGTCATGTAGCCAAGGTGGAGTTCGCAATGGAGCTGCAACTTTATACTATCCAATATGGCATCTAGAAGTAGAGGACTTACTAGTTCTTAAAAATAATAAAGGAACTGAAGATAATCGTGTAAGACACATGGATTATGGGGTACAATTTAATAAGCTCATGTATGAAAGACTATTAGAAGGTGGTGATATTACTTTACTATCTCCTAGTGACGTTCCTGGATTATATGATTCTTTTTTCAACGACTATACAAAATTTAAAATGCTATATGAAAGAGCAGAGAAAAACCAAAGCATTCGTAAAAAAACAATTAAAGCAATAAGCTTATTCTCACAATTCATGGAAGAAAGAAAAAACACAGGTCGCATTTATCTAATGAATGTTGATCATGCTAATACTCACAGTTCTTTTAATGAAACTGTAGCACCTATTAAACAATCTAACTTGTGCTGTGAAATTAACTTACCAACTAAACCACTAAATGCTTTCAGTGATGATGAAGGAGAAATAGCTCTTTGTACATTGTCAGCTATAAACTGGGGGAATATTAAAAGTATTGATGAATTTGAAAAACCTTGTGAATTAGCTGTAAGGGGACTAGATGCGTTATTAGACTATCAAAACTATCCTGTCAAAGCTGCAGAGAGCGCAACAATGAATAGGAGACCTTTAGGTGTTGGAATCATCAATTTAGCATATTGGTTAGCTAAAAATGATATAACATATCAAAATCCAAACTTGAGTCTAGTTGATGAATACGCAGAAGCATGGAGCTTTTATTTAATTAAGGCTTCAGTTGAATTAGCAAAAGAAAAAGGAGCTTGTCTTAAATCCGAAGATACTAAATATGCTAAGGGCATAACTCCTAATATGACTTATAAAAAGGATCTTGATGAATTAGTAGACCACGAAGAAAGATTACCGTGGGATAGTTTAAGAAGTGATCTACAAATCCATGGGATTAGAAATTCTACGCTCATGGCTCTAATGCCTGCTGAAACATCTGCTCAAATCAGTAATGCAACAAATGGTATAGAACCCCCTAGATCTTTTGTATCAATAAAACAATCAAAAGATGGAGTGCTAAAACAGGTAGTTCCTGGTATTCACAAATTACGTAATAAGTATGACCTACTATGGGATCAAAGATCACCTCAAGGATATCTTAAAATATGTGCAGTATTACAAAAATATATAGACCAAGGAATATCAGTAAATACATCTTATAATCCTACATTTTTTGAAGATGAAAAAATACCAATGAGCACAATGATTCAAGATATGCTTATGTTCTATAAATATGGAGGAAAACAACTATATTACTTTAATACTTTTGATGGGCAAGGTGAAATAGATATTAATAAAATGAATAATGAAAATAAAAACAGAGAAGATTTTGAAACACAGGAAGAGTATGATGAATACTGTGAGAGCTGTGTATTATAAAGGATAATAAAATGAGCGTACTAAACACTAATAAAAATGATCATACTAAAGCAAAAATGTTTCTTGACTCGGAAGAATTGGGAATGCAAAGATTTGACACATTGAAATATAGAGCATTTGATAAGTTAACTGATAAGCAGTTAGGATTTTTTTGGAGACCTGAAGAGGTTGATATACTACGTGATGCGTCTGACTTTAAAAACTTATCAGAGCATGAACAACATATATTTACATCTAACTTGAAAAGACAAATAGTTCTAGATTCTGTACAAGGTAGATCTCCAAATCTTGCCTTCTTACCTCTTGTTACTATTCCAGAATTAGAAACTTGGATTGAAACATGGGCTTTTTCAGAGACTATTCATTCTAGATCTTATACTCACATAATTCGTAATATATATCCAAATCCATCAAAAGTTTTTGATGAACTGATGGATATTGAAGAAATAGTAGATTGTGCAGAGTCAATATCAAAACACTATGATGAATTATTAGAGCTTACACAATGGTATCAACTATTTGGAGAAGGTGATCACAAAGTAATCTCAGAAGGCGATACTCTCCTTACAGATGGTCAACCTGAGCTAGTACAAATAAGACAGCATAAAAAGAAAGTTGATTTGTATGACCTGAAGAAAAAATTATATTTATGTATTGCAAGCGTTAACATTCTAGAGGGTGTTAGATTCTATGTTAGCTTTGCTTGCTCATGGGCATTTGCAGAACTTAAAAAAATGGAAGGTAATGCAAAAATAATTAAGTTAATTGCTAGAGATGAAAATGTTCATTTAGGGTCAACTCAACAAATACTTAAACTTCTTCCTCAAGATGATCCTGACTATGCAAAAATTGCAAAAGAATGTGAACAAGATATGACAAATATGTTTGTTGAGGCAGTAGACCAAGAAAAAGAGTGGGCTAATTATCTTTTTAAAGATGGATCAATGATAGGGTTAAATGCACAACTACTTCATGATTATATTGAGTGGATAGCTAATAAAAGAATGACAGCAATAGGTGCTAAATCACCTTTTAAGGTGCCTAGAGCTAATCCTCTTCCTTGGACTCAAAAATGGATTAGTGGAGCAGAAGTACAAGTTGCACCACAAGAAACTGAAATCTCTAGTTATATTATTGGAGGGACTAAGCAAGACGTAACTCAAGATACATTTAAAGGATTCTCATTGTGATAGACTTAAACAAATATAAAGACTTTGTAAAAGAGGTTACTTCAAATGAGTCAAACTTTACCAGTTTTTTTAGTGACAATTTAGTGAAACTTGAAACTGAGTCTAAAGTTAAAATGGCTTTGTTACTTACTGGCGCAATCGGTCTCTCCTCTGAGGGTGGTGAGTTTAGTGAGATAGTAAAAAAGTGTATATTTCAAGGTAAGCCCTTAGATGAGGATACTATATTTCACATGAAACGAGAATTAGGAGATATAATGTGGTATTGGATAAGCGCATGCCGTGCTCTTAATCTAGACCCCAACGATGTGATAGCAGAAAACGTTAAGAAGCTTGAAGCTAGATATCCTGGCGGAAGTTTTGATGCATTTTATAGTGAAAATAGGCAGAACAAGATATAGCTTACAAAGTTTTGAAGCATTCTATATTACGTAAAAGTAAAAATATTGAGATTATCCCTCTCAAACAAAAAGAGCTTAGAAACAAAAAAATATACAAAAGACCTATTGATCCGCTTAGTTCGACTGAGTTTACTTTTACACGATTTTTAGTTCCTTTTTTACAGGAATACAAAAATTGGGCATTATTTATGGACTGTGATATGATATCGTTAGTTGATATAAACTCTCTATTTGATATTGCTGATAAAAAATATGCGGTAATGTGTGTGAAACATGACTACTCTCCAACTCTTAAATTAAAAATGGATAATAAGGTTCAAAGTTTTTATCCACGAAAAAATTGGAGTTCATTGATGTTATTTAATTGTTGTCACCCCAGTAATAAAAAAATTACTAAGGAACTTGTAAATAACTCAAATTTTTCAGGACAATATTTTCACAGACTATCATGGCTAAAAGACGAAGAAATAGGAACAATAAGCCATGAGTACAACTGGTTAGTGAATTGGTATCAAGAACCAGTAGATGGTAAGCCTAAAATTTTACACTATACTGAAGGCGGTCCTTGGCTTAATGAATATAAAAACACGGATTATGCTGAAATTTGGCATAATGAATTAGAATTACTTAAGGTGGATAATTTATATGATAGTAATTTGGTCTAAAGATACCTGTGCTTATTGTGAGATGGCAAAAAGATTGTTAAACCAAAATGGATTAGCTTTTGAAGAGAAAAAGATAGGATATGATTATACTAAAGAAGATTTATTAAATGAAATACCGAATGCTAGAACTGTCCCTCAAATAATTATTGACGATAAGGTTATTGGTGGATATAATGAGCTTAAGAATTATTTGAGTAAAGGAAATTAATGCCTAACGGGAACGGAAATGGTAAAAATCATCTAAAAAGAGTTAGAATTGATGATTTATTGACATTTCAACCTATTACTGAAAATCAGACCTTAACATATGATGCTTATAAAAATGATAAGCATCTATTACTTCATGGAATAGCTGGTACAGGGAAAACCTTTCTTAGTCTTTATCTTGCATTAGAAGATGTATTAGACCCCTCAACAGTTTATGATGATGTTTTTATAGTTAGATCAGTGGTCTCAACAAGAGATATTGGTTTTTTACCTGGTGATGAACAGGAAAAAGTCTCTATCTATGAAGCTCCTTACAGATCAATATGTAGAGAGCTTTTTGGTATAAAAGATTCTTATGACTCGTTAAAACAGCAAAATAATGTAAAGTTTATGAGCACCTCTTTTATAAGAGGTATTACAATTAATAATGCAGTTATAATAGTAGATGAGTGTCAAAATTTAAATTTTCATGAGCTTGACAGCATAATCACACGATTAGGAAAAAACAGTAAAATTATTTTTTGTGGTGATTATACTCAGTCGGACTTAACTAAAGAGTCTGACAAAACAGGCATAATAAACTTTATGAAAATTTTAAAAGAATTACCAGAATTTACAACAGTAGAGTTTGGAATAAACGATATTGTTAGAAGTGATTTTTTAAAATCATATATTATAGCTAAGTATACACTTGGTTACTAAAGGAGAATAGATATGGGTGCTAATGTTTGGTACTGTGACAATTATGAGATTTTCAAAGTTGAAGAAAGAGACAATAATTTAGAGTATAGAGTTACAATACAAAGACTTCCAGAGAGTGTTTACAAAGAAAAAACTATATATTCTATTGCTACTAGTGATGTAGATGAAAATGGTGTAACTAAATTTCCTTCTGGTTTAAGTTTAAATAATTTTTTAGCTAACGTAATTCCTAATGTAAATACTTACATAACAGCTATCGATGCAGAATCTTATACTACTGTAACTTAGAGGAAAAGATGTTTTTAAAAAATATTAAACTAAATTACGACTTAAATTATTTCTTACAAAGAGATCATGAGGAGGTTGGAAAACACTCATGTATCGCTCACCAACAAACTGATAATCCAACTTTATATGATGAGATGGGTGGAATGCCAAAATCGTATGTTTTAGAAAATACAACAATATACCAATCATGGTATGAAGATACATATTTAAAACAAGAACTAGGCAAAAAATTAGGAGTTGACGTTGTATCTATATCCACAATCATGCAACCTTGTGGATCTTCTATACCCATGCATGTTGATCATTTTCATAAAATTAGGATTCAATTTCCTGACGATACGAGAACTAAAGTTAGAGCAAACATTTTTCTTCAAGACTGGGAGCCTGGGCATATACTACATTACAAATTTAAAGATGAATGGTATACATCCTCTCCTTGGAAAAGTGGAGAAGGATATGTCTGGGATAATGAGATCATGCATCTTTCAGGTAACTCAGGTATGCTTCCTAAGTATACTTTACAAGTTTCAGGCTTTTTAGTTGAATAATGGTTGCAAACTATACTAATTTACCTAAAACTGAAGATGAACCTCTAGGTGGTGCTTATGGTATATATGATCCTGAAACTTTAAATTATAGAGATTTACTAATCTCACAACACTCAAAATTTTTCTTTACTCCCCAAAATGCTGAAATTATAAAAAACGAATTTTTTAAAACATATATTGAATGGATGTTTAGACCTCATAATGTAAATGGATTTAAAAAGTTTAACAAAGCATGTTTTACTAATGGAACAAGAGAGTCTTTTGAGTACTTTTATCTAAAATATCTTCCAACAAAAAGACTTAGAATAGCGCGAGGAGAATATTTTTTTCATCAAATGATGAAAGGTATTCATAAAGATTATGTCAAATTTTGTTGGTTGGACGACGAACCTTTAAAAGAAAATGATTTTGTTTTAATCAGCGTTCCATTTTCCGACACAGGTAATGCTCCAGAATTTCTTGATAACATGCTATTAAAATGTGATGAATTAAAAATACCTGTCATGTTAGATTTAGCTTACATAAACTTAGCAAATAATTTAAACCTAAATCTTGAACATAAATGCATAGAGTATATAACCTCGTCTTTATCAAAAGTTTTCCCTTTAGAATTTCATCGAATAGGTATACGTTTACAAAGAGAAATCTCTGATGATCAACTATATGTCGTAAATGAGCCATTTCACAATTATATTAATATTTTTAGTGCTAGACTAGGGTTAGAAATGATGAAAAAATTCCCTCCTGATTTTATATTTGAAAAATATCGAAGTAAACAAATCGAGTTTTGTCAAAAACTAAATTTATCCCCCTCAGCCTGTGTCATATTTGGTATAGATTATAATAAAAAATTTTCACGTTTAAATAGGGGTAACAAAACTACAAGAGTTTGTTTTTCAAGAATTTGGGACGGAAGGATGAGATATGAGTTGTAATAATGACTGGGGAGAATTAAAAGAAATAATTGTAGGGGTAGCAGATTTTGCTAACATACCAGCTCCTAATATATCATTTCTAAAATGTCAATTTCCTGAGTATGAAGAATCATATATAAAACAATTTACAGGATATTTTCCTCAACAAATTATTGATGAACAAAATGAAGATCTTAATACTCTTAGCCAAACATTGGAAAGTCTAGGTGTAACAGTCCATAGGCCCGACACAAGATTTGCAGAAAAAGAAACTATCTCACCAACATGGAGAGGTAAAAATTGGCACTACCATTGCCCTCGGGATCTAACTCTAATTATAGGAAATAATATAATTGAAACTCCCTCTCCCATAT
>LULW01000249.1_pt1 | contig 18859 bp, 19 predicted proteins | sample 729531 | NCBI WGS metagenome assembly LULW01 (sample SAMN03860279, study PRJNA289734) | marine metagenome | biome: seawater column; feature: ocean; material: water; isolation source: Red Sea water column Station 108 - depth 10m | place: Saudi Arabia: Red Sea | collected 2011-10-15 | depth 10 m | reverse complement strand
CTTTTAATTTCTCAACCAGATGCAGGTGAGCAAGCTTTAGAAATCGCTGATACGCTAGTAAAATCAGGCTCTATTTCAGTTATCGTAATTGACTCTGTTGCAGCTTTAACTCCAAAAGCTGAAATTGAAGGTGAGATGGGTGATCATCATGTTGGTCTTCAATCAAGATTAATGAGTCAGGCTTTAAGAAAATTAACTGGTTCAATTTCAAATACAAACACAATGATGATTTTCATTAACCAAATTAGAATGAAAATTGGAGTTATGTTTGGAAGTCCAGAAACAACATCAGGTGGAAATGCATTGAAGTTTTATTCATCTGTAAGAATGGATATTAGAAGAATTGGTGCTATCAAAGATAAAGATGAAATTATCGGAAACACTACAAGAGTAAAAGTAGTTAAGAATAAAGTTGCACCACCATTTAAAGTTGTTGAGTTTGACTTAATGTATGGCAGAGGAATTAGTAAAATGGGTGAGTTAGTTGACCTAGGTGCTAAAGCTGACATTATTGAAAAATCAGGAGCATGGTATGCTTATAAGGGTGAAAAAATAGGTCAAGGTAGAGAAAACGCAAAAACTTACCTTGCTCAAAATCCTAAAGTTGCTGCAGAAATAGAAATGGCAATTAGAGAAAAAGCAGGTGTGATTTCAAAGAAAATTGAAGGAAATCCATTAAGTCCTGAAAAAATTGAAAAAGAGAAGAAAGTAGCTGAAAAAGAAGAGGCTGCAAAAGAAGCTACTCCTTCTAAAAAGAACTAAAATTAAAGGTCATCTTTAAATTATAAAAGGCGCTTGTTATAAGCGCCTTTCCCCCTTTATCCCTAACTAGACATAGAATAAAAAAGCTGTATTTTAAAGTATGGCGGATAAATCATTAAATGAAATAAGAAGTACGTTCTTAAAATATTTTGAAAAGAATGATCATAAGATTGTTGAGTCTAGTAATTTAGTTCCAAATAATGATCCGACATTAATGTTTGCTAATTCTGGAATGGTTCAGTTCAAGAACGTATTTACTGGTTTAGAAAAAAGAAATTATCAAAGAGCTACCACTTCGCAAAAATGTGTCAGAGCAGGAGGTAAACATAATGATTTAGAAAATGTTGGTTATACCCCAAGACACCATACTTTTTTTGAAATGTTGGGAAATTTTTCTTTTGGGGACTATTTTAAAGAAAGAGGAATTGAACTTGCATGGAATTTAATCACTAAAGATTTTGGTTTAGATAAAAATAGACTTTACGTAACAGTTTTTCATGAAGATGATGAAGCCTTCAATTTTTGGAAGAAAATAGCGGGTTTTAGCGATGATAAAATTATCAGAATTTCGACATCAGATAATTTCTGGTCAATGGGCGAAACAGGTCCTTGTGGACCTTGCTCAGAAATATTCTACGATCATGGTGATCATTTAAAAGGTGGTTTACCCGGAACAAAGGATCAAGATGGAGATCGTTTTATTGAAATTTGGAACTTGGTATTTATGCAATATGAACAAGTTTCAAAAGATAAAAGAATAGATTTACCTAAACCATCTGTAGATACCGGAATGGGATTGGAAAGAATAGCTGCTCTTTTACAAGGCACACACGACAATTATCAAACTGATCATTTTAAGAAATTAATAAATTCGATATCAGATGTAACTAAAGTTAAACAAGCTGATAATAATATATCGAGTTTTAGGGTAATTGCTGATCACTTAAGAGCAAGTTCATTTCTTTTAGCTGAAGGTGTTCTACCATCCAATGAGGGTCGTGGATATGTCTTAAGAAGAATTATGAGAAGAGGTATGAGGCATTCTCATTTATTAGGATCAAAAGAACCTATTTTTTACAAAATTTTTGAATCTTTAAAAAATGAAATGTCTGGAAATTATCCAGAGTTAGAGCGATCCGAATCTTTAATAACAGAAACATTAAAAATGGAAGAAGAAAAATTTTTAGTTTTACTTGATCGAGGAATTAAAATTCTAAATGATGAAATTTCCAAAATTGATAAAGTGTTATCAGGTGAAGTAGCTTTTAAATTATATGACACTTATGGTTTTCCATTAGATCTCACAGAAGATATTTTAAAAAATAAATCATTAAAAGTTGACCATCAAAAATTTGATGAGTTGATGAAAAAAAGCAAAGAACTTGCAAAAAAGAATTGGAAAGGATCTGGGGACAGCTCAGAAGAAGCAATTTGGTTTTCAATTAAAGATAAAACTGGTCCTACAGAATTTTTGGGTTACGAGTCTAATCAATCTGAGGGAGTAGTGTTAAACTTAATAAAAAAAAATCAGGAGTCAAAATCATTAGCTACTGGAGAAGAAGGAATGATTATAACTAATCAAACTCCTTTTTATGGTGAGTCAGGTGGACAACTTGGTGATAAAGGCACAATAGTTTCTGGCAATTCAGTATTTGAAGTTGAGGATACACAAAAAAAACTTGGAGATTTATTTGTTCATTATGGATCAGTTAAAACTGGAGAAATTAAAATTAATGATGTAGTTGAAATGAAAATTGATGTTGAGAGAAGAAACAATTTAAAAGCTTATCATTCTGCAACTCACTTACTTCATGAGTCTTTAAGAAGAACTTTAGGTAAGCACGTGATGCAAAAAGGATCATTAGTTGCGCCAGATCGTTTGAGGTTTGACTTTAGTCACATGAAACCGATTACTAATGAGGAATTAGAGACAATAGATAAATTAGTTAACGAATACGTTAAAAATGGTTCTGAAGTGACCACAAGAATTATGACACCTAAAGCTGCAATAGAAAAGGGAGCGCTAGCTTTTTTTGGTGAAAAATATGGTGAAGAAGTTCGTGTCGTTTCAATGGGGAAGGAAAAAGATGCTTATTTTTCAACGGAATTATGCGGTGGAACCCATGTAAAAAACACCGGAGATATTGGAAAATTTAAAACAGTCAGTCAATCATCTATTGCTGCAGGAGTAAGAAGAGTTGAAGCTTTAAGAGATAAACAGCTTGAGGATTTTATTAAGAATAAAGAAAAGCTATCGACTTTATCTGTACAAAAAGATGAGGAGACTATCAAAGATTTGTCATCACAAATAATCAAACTTGGAGGTAAACCGAAAGTTGATAATAAAGATTTAAAAGAAATAATAAAAAATCTTTCAAAACAACTTGAACAATTAAATGTTAATTCAGTTCTTCAAGATAAAACAAAAAATATTATTAATGACCAAAAAATAAAGGATATAAAAGTTCGATTTCAAAAAGTTCAAGATTTACCTCCTAAAGATTTGAGAAAATTAGTTGATAGTGGAAAAAAAGAACTTGGTGATGGGATTGTAATTGTTTTTGCAAGTAGTGAAGATAAAGTTGGTTTAGGAGTTGGTGTCACTGAAAAGCTAGTGGATAAATATGATGCTGTAAAATTTGCAAAATTAGGCTCAGAAATTATTGGTGGCAAAGGTGGGGGTGGCCGAAAAGATTTTGCCCAAGCAGGGGGACAGGATAAAAACAAAATTGATGAGGCTTTTGAAAAACTAAAGGCTTTAATTTAGCTTCTGTTTAAGATTGTTATCAATTACATCCAGAAATTGATTGGTTGTTAAATATTTGCTTGAAGGCCCAACCAATATAGCAAGATCTTTTGTCATGGAGCCATTTTCAACACTTTCAATACAAACTTTTTCAATTGTATTTGCAAATTTGATAAGTTCGTCATTACCATCAAGTTTTCCTCTATGTGCTAATCCTCTTGTCCATGCAAAAATCGAGGCAATTGGATTTGTGGAAGTTTCTTTACCTTGTTGGTGCATTCTATAATGTCTGGTTACTGTTCCGTGAGCTGCTTCTGCCTCCATTATTTTTCCATCAGGTGTAAGCAGTGTACTGGTCATTAAACCAAGTGAGCCGTATCCTTGAGCCATGGTATCTGATTGAACATCACCATCATAATTTTTACATGCCCATATATACTTTCCACTCCATTTCATTGCACACGCTACCATGTCATCAATTAACCTGTGTTCATAAGTAATTTTTGCATCCTCAAATTTTTTCTTGAATTCTTTATTATAGACATCTTCAAATATATCTTTAAATCTTCCATCGTATTTTTTTAGAATTGTATTTTTGGTTGATAAGTAAACTGGCCAATTCTTAATTAATCCATAACTAAAACAGGATCTTGCGAAATCCTCGATTGATTTATCTAAATTATACATTGAGAGAGCAACTCCTGGACCAGTAAAATTAAATACTTCATATTTAATTTCATCTTTACCATCTTCAGAAGTCCATTTTACTTCCATCTTACCTTTTCCAGGCACTTTGAAATCTGTTGCTCTATATTGATCTCCAAATGCATGTCTCCCGATCACTACTGGGTCGGACCAAGAGGGTACGAGCTTTGGAATGTTAGAACAAATTATGGGTTCTCTAAATACAGTTCCTCCAATAATATTCCGGATAGTTCCGTTTGGAGATCTCCACATTTTCTTTAATTTAAACTCTTCAACTCTTGCTTCATCTGGAGTTATGGTTGCACATTTGATACCGACACCAATTTTTTTAATTGCATTAGCGGAGTCGATAGTGATTTGATCATCAGAGTCATCTCTACTTTTCATTCCTAAATCGTAATATTCGATGCCAAGATCTAAATACGGAAGTATCAATTTTTTCTTAATAAATTCCCAGATTATTCTGGTCATTTCATCGCCATCTAACTCTACAATTGGGTTTTTAACGCTAATTTTGCTCACTTATATTTTTATCTTAATAATTGAATTTCGCGATTTTATATACATATTAATGACAAATTATCAAATAGAAGAATATGTTTAGTAAGATATTTCCAAAAATTCACGCTGAAGGTTATAAATTTTTAGTTATAGCCGGAATAATTACAATAGTATTTTATATTTTTAGTAATTTCTTAGGTCTTATTGGTTTAGTCTTAACTATTTGGGTTTATTATTTTTTTAGAGATCCAGAGAGAGTTATTATAGATGATGATAATTATCTTGTTAGTCCAGCAGATGGTGAGGTGATCAAAGTTGAAGAAGTTGATGGGCCTAAAGAACTTGGTCTAGAGAATAAAAAATTTAAGAAGATTAGTGTTTTCATGAATGTTTTTGATTGTCATGTAAACAGAACTCCATGTGCAGGGAAGATTGAGGAAATCTTGTATAAGCCAGGCAAGTTTGTAAATGCTTCATTAGATAAAGCAAGTGAGGATAATGAAAGAAACTACTTTAAAATTAAAGACCCTCACAACAATGATATTATAGTTGTTCAGATAGCTGGATTAGTTGCACGAAGAATAGTTTGTGAATCAAACAAAGATCAAGAGTTGAAACAAGGAGATCGTATTGGCATGATACGATTTGGTAGTAGAGCTGATATCTATTATGAAAATTATGAGCCACTTGTAAAAGTTGGTCAAAAAGCTATTTCAGGTGAGACATTACTTGCAAAAAAATAATATGGAACAAAAAAAACCAAATTTTAAAATTGTAGCAGATAAAAAAAGCGCAAGAATGATTTTACCAAATATGTTAACCCTGATGGGCGTATGTATTGGTTTAAGTTCAATTAGATTTGCTTTGGACGGTAGATTTGAAATAGCAATTATTGCAATAATTTTTGCTGCTTTGATTGATGGCTTAGATGGAAGAATAGCAAGACTTATAAAGGGAACTTCAAAAGTTGGAAAAGAATTAGATTCTTTGACGGATGTAATAAGTTTTGGGGTTGCTCCAGCATTCATAATGTATTTCTGGAAATTAAATACCCTAGGTCGATTTGGCTGGTTACTATGTTTAGTTTATGTAATTTGTGTTGCTTTAAGATTAGCAAGGTTTAATGTTAATTCTAATCAGGAACCTTCCTGGAAAGATAACTTTTTTGAAGGAGTGCCATCTCCAGCTGGTGCAATATTATTGTTAACTCCATTAATAATAAGCCTGAGTGGTTTTGATTATATTCAATTAAATTTTAATATCATTGTTCCAATATTTTTTGTGGCAACATCATTGCTTCTGATTAGTAAATTTCCGAGTTATTCATTTAAAAAAATTGTCATACCAAGAAGAACAACAATATTTTTATTATTTGGTATAGTTCTATTTTTTGGACTATTGTTAGTTTATACATTTAATGTAATTGCAATAAGTTCTTTAGTTTATGTGCTTTTATTACCAATTAGCTTTTTTCATTTTCAAAAATTAAAAAAACAACATGAAAATGACAAAATTCAAGAGGATGATGATCTTGAAGACATACTTTAATGAAAAAAAACACAATAGTTTCTCTTGCTGATGCTAACTATTTTCCTTTATTAGAGGAATTAATTAATTCTATCAAAAGATTCAAAGAAAGTGAGAATGTTGCGATTTGTATTTTAGATGCAGGCTTAAACAAAGATCAAAAAGAAAAATTATCTACTAAAGTAGATGAAATTAAATCTGCAGAGTGGGATATTGAAGTTCCTCAATCTAAAATTAAAGATAAGGAATGGCTTAAAAGCCAAGTTTCAAGAGCATTTTTACCTAAATATTTTCCAAACTATGAAAAATATTTGTGGATTGATTGTGATGCTTGGGTAAATGATTGGAGTTCTGTTGAGCTTTATTTTCAAGCTTGCGACAATGGTAAGTTGGGTATCACACAAACAATAGGACCAGGTTACAAAATTACCTCAAAAGTAAATTGGTTATTTGGAAAATTAGCAATAATCAAATCCCAGAATTTTAAACATGCAATAAAATCAAAAATTGGTATTGATAAAGCTAGAAAACTTGCTTTTGCTCCACATATTAATATTGGCGTGTTTTCTTTGGAAAAAAACTCAAAAGGGTGGAGCTTGTGGCAAAATAATTTATCAGAAACACTAAAGGCTGGGAATATTTTTGGTTCTGAAGGATTAGCAATTAATATGTCAGTTTATATTGATGATCTTGAAACAGAATTTTTACCCTTAAATTGTAATTGGATCACTAGCAATCTTTTACCGAAATATGATGAAAATCAAAAAACATTTGTAGAACCTTATCTTCCCAATTACAAAATAGGCATAATGCATCTTGCAGCTGGAATATGGCAAGATGGTAAAGATATGCGGGTAGATAAAAGTATAAAGATAGAATTAGAAACTTTAGATAATAAAAAGATTAATAAAAGTTTAAGATTTGATATTTAGTTGAAAAAAAATAAAATTTCAAAAAATTGGATTAATAAACAAAGAAGAGATACTTATGTTCGTCAATCCAAAGTGGATGGTTATAGAGCTAGATCTGCATATAAATTAATTGAAATTGATGAAAAGTTTAAAGTTTTTAAGGGTGGAATTTCTGTAATAGATATTGGTGCTGCACCAGGAAGTTGGTCTCAATATGCTTCAAAAGTTGTAAAAAATGGGACTATTATCTCAATAGATTTAAAAAAAATGGAAAAAATTAAAAACACTGTTCAAATTGAGGGTGATTTCACAGAGCCCAATGTTCAAGCAAAAATAAAAAAAAATCTTAACAATTCAGTTGATGTGGTTATGTCTGATATGGCAGTAAATACGACTGGAATAAAAGATGTTGATGCAATTCAAACTGGAGAGTTGTGTAAAGAAGCAATGGTATTTTCAAAAGATGTAATGTCTGAAAAGGGTATTTTTATTGCTAAAATCTTTATGGGCAGATCTTTTAATGAAATTGTCGCACTAGGAAAAAAAATTTTTAGAGAAGTAAAGGTTTTTAAACCTAAGTCGAGTCGCAAAGATTCTAAAGAGAGTTTTATTATTTGTAAAAATCTTAGATAGACACTTTTAATTTAAAAGGAATCATATATAAAAGATTATGGTTCCTATAAAAGAAGCACTTACCTTTGATGACGTTACTTTAGTTCCTAAGTACTCTGAAATATTACCCTCAGAGGTTGATACGAGTATAAAATTAACCGACTCATTAAAACTTAAAATCCCACTTTTATCATCAGCAATGGATACAGTAACTGAAAGCAAAATGGCTATTGCTATTGCAAAATCTGGTGGACTAGGAATAATCCACAGAAATTTAGATATCAAAAAACAAGTTCTTGAAGTTAGGAAAGTAAAAAAACAAAAATTACTAGTAGGTGCAGCTGTGGGAGCAGGACCTAACGAGTTCAAAAGAGCTGAAGCACTATTAAAAGAAGAATTGGATATGATTGTTGTGGACACTGCTCACGGACATACCAAAAAAGTTTCTGAAATAATTAGATTTATCAAAAAAATTAAAAATAAAAAAACAGCTCTATGTGCTGGAAATATAGCAACACCAGATGCAGCTAAATTTTTACTTAAATTAGGCGTTGATGTAATTAAGGTTGGGATTGGTCCCGGTTCTATCTGCACAACTAGGTTGGTTGCGGGTATTGGAGTTCCTCAATTAAGCGCAATATTAAATGTGAGAAACGGCATAAAGAATAAAAATGTAAAAATTATTTCTGATGGAGGGATAAAATACTCAGGTGACCTCGCTAAAGCTTTTGCTGCTGGCGCTGATGCAGTCATGATAGGTTCATTGTTTGCAGGAACTGATGAAACGCCGGGTAAACTCATAAAAAAAAATGGTAAACTATTTAAAAGTTTTAGAGGTATGGGCTCGGTAGGAGCGATGAACAAAGGCTCGGCTGATCGATATTTTCAAAAAAAACAAAAAGACAGTTCAAAGTATGTGCCCGAGGGAGTAGAAGGATTAGCAAAATACAAAGGTAAAGTTGATAAAGTCGTTTTTAAATTAGTTGGTGGATTAAGATCATCTATGGGTTATCTTGGTTCCAAACAAATAAAATATTTAAGATATAAACCGCAATTTGTTAAAATTACAAAAGCTGGATTTTATGAAAGTATGGTTCATAATGTCGATATCGTTAAAAGTGATAGTAAATACTGATGACAAAAATATTTAAATTAATTTGTTTATTATATTTAATAATCAATAGCATGAATATTGCTATAGCGGATGAAAATTTTTTTAATAAAGGTTTAAAATTATTCAAAGATAAAAAATATGAGGATGCTAGGTTTATGTTTGAAAGAGGTATAGTATTTAATCCTAAAGACTCAGATTCTTATCTTTATCTGGCAAAAATTTACAACATTCAAGAAGATCAATATAAAGAAGAAAAAAATTTGGAAGCAACATTATTAATTGAACCTAATAACGAGGAAGCAATATTAATGTCTATGAAAATAGCTTTAGAGAGATCTAATTATTCAAAAGTAAAAGATTTATCTAATACTTTTTCTAAGGTTTGCAAAAAACTCTGTAATGAAAATAAAGAAATTTTAGACACCCTTGCAAATATAGAACCCAAAAAAAATGAGTCTTGATAAGAATTTGGACAAAATCTTAATAATAGATTTTGGTTCACAATTTACTCAGTTAATAGCCAGGCGAATAAGAGAGTCAGGAGTTTATTCCGAAATTATTAGTCATAAAAAGGTTAAAAATAAAAATATTGATAATTCAATTAAAGGAATAATTTTATCAGGCGGACCATTAAATGTTTACCAAATTAATAAATATTCTTTTGATAAAAGGATTATTGAAAATCAAATACCAGTCTTAGGTATTTGTTTTGGTCATCAAATTTTATCAAAACTTAATGGCGGCAGAGTTAAACAATCAAAATATAGAGAGTTTGGATTAGCAAATATTCGCAAAAAGAGGGAAAGTATTTTGACAAAAAACTTCTTTAATAAAAAAAATATTAATAAAGTTTGGATGAGTCATGCTGATCAAGTTTCGAAACTTCCCGAAAATTTTAATGTTATTGCATCAAGTCAAAACTCGAAATTTGCTATTATCGAAAATAAGAAAAAAAATTTTTATGGTGTCCAGTTTCATCCTGAAGTTACTCATACAGAAAATGGAAAAAAATTAATAAATAATTTTATATTCTTGATATGTAAAATTAAAAGAAATTGGTCATCAAAAGATCAAAAGATTAAATTGATAAAAGATGTTCAAAATTTAGTCGGTAAAAATAAAGTAATATGTGCATTATCAGGTGGAGTTGATAGCAGTGTTGTCGCTCAACTATTAAATAAAGCAATCGGCAAAAAATTATTTTGTATCTTTGTCAACACAGGTCTTCTTAGAAAAAATGAGGAAATACAAGTAGTTAAAACTTTTAAAAAAAAATTAAAAATAAATCTAATTTATGTGAATGCAGAGAATGAATTTTTGAGAAAGCTCAACAATGTTTCTGATCCAGAGAAAAAAAGAAAAATAATTGGAAATTTATTTATCAAAATTTTTGAAAGATACGCTAAAAGAATAAAAAATGTAAAATTTTTAGCACAAGGAACGCTCTATCCAGATCTTATTGAAAGTAAGTCAGTGACTGGAAGCCAAACCTCAAAGATCAAATCTCATCATAATGTAGGTGGTTTACCAAAGAAAATGAAACTTAAATTGGTAGAACCATTGAAATTTTTATTTAAAGATGAGGTTAGAAAATTAGGATTAGAATTAAAACTTAGTAAAGAAATTATCTCAAGACATCCGTTTCCAGGACCTGGACTGGCGATCAGAATGCCTGGCATTATAACTAAAGAAAAAATCAAAATTTTAAAAGAAGCTGACAATTATTTTATTCAAGCTTTAAGAGAGCACAATTTATATAATAAAATTTGGCAAGCCTATGCTGCATTGCTTCCAGTCAAAACAGTAGGTGTCATGGGTGATAATCGAACTTATGAATATTTGTGTTTATTAAGAGCAATTACATCTGAGGATGGAATGACAGCTGATTTTTATGACTTCAAAAAATCATTTATTCAAATGATTTCAAATAAAATTGTAAATAGCATAAGAGGAGTAAATAGAGTAGTTTATGATGTTACTTCTAAACCGCCGAGCACCATTGAGCTTGAATGAAAAAAATAAAAAAAATTATAAATAAAAAAAATAAATCTAAAATTGTTTGTCTTACTGCGTATTCAAAAAATATTGCAGAAGAGGTAGATAAATATGTTGATATTGTATTAGTGGGAGATTCGCTAGGTTCAGTATTGTACAATTATTCAACTACCAGAAAAGTTACTCTAACAGAAATGATCAATCATTCTAAGAGCGTAAGACTTGGAGTAAAAAAAAGTTTAATGGTTGTTGATATGCCATTTAACACCTATTCAACACCAAACGCTGCTTTAAAGAATGCTAAAAAAATAATTAAGGAAACCAAATGTGATGCAGTGAAGTTAGAAGGTGGAAAAAAAATAATCCATCAAATTAAAATATTAACCAAAAACAAGGTTCCTGTGATGGGACATCTTGGATTATTACCCCAATCAACCAAAGGTAAATTTAAATCTAAAGGAAAGACCACTAAAGAGATCAATCAATTAATTAATGATGCTTTATTACTTCAAAATAATGGAGTTTTTGCAATTGTCCTGGAGTGTGTAAAAACACCAATAGCAAAACAAATTACAAAAAATTTAGATATCCCTACAATCGGAATTGGTTCATCTGTTCATTGCGATGGTCAGGTTCTTGTTACAGATGACTTAATTGGTTTAAATCAAACAAAAATAAAATTTGTTAAACGATTTTTAAACGTAAAAAAATATATCAATACTGGATTAAGAAAATATGCTTCAGAGGTAAGATCTAAGAAATATCCAACTAAAAAACACTCATATTAAAAATATTTCTTAAATTGTTCGTTGATTGATAAAATTTCTAAGTCTACTAAACCCCCAATTACTAATTGAAGGGCTACTAAAAGAATAAAACCTAAACCAACATAGGCAATCCATAAATGTTTTTGAATATAACTTGCAAGATATGTTGCCATTGCTCCTGTTAAAATTACTGATAAAACCAGTCCAAATATCATAAAGCCAAAATTGCCTTTGGCAGCCCCAACTACACCTATAACATTGTCAAAACTGATTGTAATGTCTGCAAATAAAACTTTATAAACACTTTGAATATAAGATGGTTCTTTAGATTTTTTGGTTGGCGATTTTACTTTCTTTATTTCAAAAAGATCTTTTCTTAAATCATTAACGATCCAGATTAAAAGTAAACCACCTAAAATTTTAATAAAATAAAATTTAAACAAGTAAGTTGCAAATAACGCAAAAATAACTTTAAATATTAAAGCACCAGCCACTCCCCATAAAATAATTTGTCTTCTATGTTTTGGTGCAAAGTTTGCAGCAATCAAACCAATGATAATTGCATTATCTGCTGCCAAGATTATATCGATAAAAATAATCTGAACTAATATGAGTGCTTCTTCTAACAAAGTAAGAGCATAGTATAAAATATTTAAAATAATTCAATTAAAAGTAGTATTATTTTTTTATTGATAATTATTTTAATACATAATGAAATAGTCTTAATAAAAATGGAGGACAAATGAAATTCTTAAAATATTTATCAACTATTTTAGTTTCATTAATTTTGTCAATTAATCTTGCAATTGCAGAGAAATGGGACATGGCTCTAGCTTATGGAGCGGGGAACTTTCATTCTGCAAACGCAGCTGAATTCGCAAAAAATGTTACTGAAAAAAGTGGTGGCAAGTTAACAATTGTAACACACCCTGGTGGTTCGTTGTTTAAAGGTGGAGAAATTTTTAGAGCAGTAAGAACAGGTCAAGCTCAAATTGGTGAGAGATTTATGTCAGCTTTAGGAAAAGAGGACCCACTATTAGAAGTAGATTCTCAACCATTCTTAGCAACGTCTTACGCTGATGCAATGAAGTTATATAAAGCATCAAAAGATGAAATTGTTAAAGGATTAGACGAGAAAGGCTTAGTATTTCTTTATGCTGTACCGTGGCCAGCACAAGGCTTGTATAGTAAAAAGGAAATTAACTCTGTTGAAGATTTAAAAGGTCTTAAATTTAGAGCTTATAATTCTGCTACCATCAGAATAGCCGAGCTAACAGGAATGGCTCCTACAAAAATAGAGGCTGCTGAAATTAGTCAGGCGTTTTCTACAGGTGCAGTAGAAAGTATGATCACATCACCTACTACAGGTAAAAACTCAAAAATTTGGGAAAATGGTGTGAAATATTTTTATGATATTGCAGCTTGGTTTCCAAAAAACATGATAATTGTGAACAAAGATGCTTGGAATAAATTAGATCAGGCAACTAAAGATCTTGTTATGAAACAAGCAGCTTTAGCTGAAAGAAAAGGTTGGCAATTATCAAAACAAGGTAACGTTGGTGACAAAAAAGCTTTAGCTGATGCTGGTATGGTAGTCGGTAAAGTAAATGCACCACTACAAGCTCATTTTGAAAAAGTTGGAGAGACTATGGCTAAGGAATGGTCTCAAAAAGCTGGTTCAAGAGGAGCTGCTGTTTTATCAAGTTATAAATAATTCAATTCTTAAAATTAAGGCCACTTAAAATTTGAGTGGCCTTAAATTGTTATGTTAAAATCACTAGATAGAAATTTAAATAAACTCTATAAATTTTCAGGTTATGTTGCTGCTTTTTTCTTAATTTTAGTAGCAGTTTTTATTCTTATTGGTATCTCATCGAGAATATTTGGTTTTTATATAAGAGGTCTTGCTGAGTATTCAGGTTATTGTATGGCTGCCGCATCTTTTTTTGCATTAGCGTACACATTTGTAGAAGGAGGGCATATCCGGATTACACTTTTTTTAGAAAAATTATCAGGTGCAAAGAAAAAATTTATTGAAACCTGGTGTTTAAGTATCGCAAGCTTTTTTTCAGGATACCTAGCTTTTTACTTCGTTAAAATGTTAATTATTTCCTATAAATTTCAAGAACGAAGTGAAGGAGCAGATGAAATTTTGATTTGGATTCCTCAAACAAGCGTAGCTATCGGATCAACAATTTTTTTTATAAGCGTTTTTCATCAATTTATTTTAACCAATTGGCATGATGTTATTTACCTCAAGACCAGTTGGTGATGCAATGGCCACAACAATATGGGGCACATCTTCCTCTTGGACACTAACCGCATTACCACTATTCGTCTGGATGGGTGAGATTTTATTTAGGACAAAGCTTTCTGAAAATTTATTCAAAGGATTATCTCCTTGGATGCAAAAATTACCAGGAGGTTTAATCCATGTTAATGTTGTTGGATGTGCATTATTTGCAGCAATTTCAGGCTCTTCAGCAGCAACTGTTGCAACAGTAGGCAAGATGTCTATTCCCGAATTAAGAAAAAGAAATTATCCAGAAAAAATCTTACTAGGTAGTTTAGCGGGTTCAGGAACATTAGGTTTGCTGATACCACCATCAATTATATTGATTATCTATGGCGTTGCTGTCCAAGAGTCTATAGCAAAATTATTTATTGCTGGGATTATTCCTGGGATAATGATTGCACTTATATTTATGTCTTACGTAATTATTTGGTCTTTAATTAATAAAAAATCTATGCCAAAAATTATTGAGGAGTACTCATTTTTCGAAAAAATTAAAAGATCAAAACAACTTTTGCCAGTTATAATTTTAATATTAGCTGTTATAGGATCGATATATACAGGGATTGCAACAGCTACTGAAGCAGCTTCATTAGGAGTAGTTGGAGCATTAATATTATCTTACTTTCAAAAAAGTTTAACATTAAAAACTTTTAAATCCTCTTTACTTGGAGCAACTAAAACCTCTTGTATGATCGCTTTTATTTTAGCAGGTTCAACATTTTTATCTTTAGCAATGGGGTTTACTGGATTGCCAAGAAATCTAGCTCTCTGGATCCAAAATATGGAATTATCTCCATATGTTTTGATATTTGTCTTAATGATCTTTTATATAATTTTAGGAATGTTTCTTGATGGTATTTCAGCAGTTGTTTTAACAATGGCAATCATTGAGCCCATGATTAGACAGGCAGGTTTTGATATGATTTGGTTTGGTATTTTTTTAGTCATTGTTGTTGAGATGGCACAAATCACGCCACTGTTGAGATGGCACAAATCACGCCACCTGTTGGTTTTAATTTATTTGTACTTCAAGGTATGGCAAAAAAAGATATGGGGTATATTGCAAGGAGTGCATTTCCATTATTCTTATTGATGGTACTCGCAGTTATATTGGTAGTAATTTTTCCAGAAATAGCTTTATGGATGCCGGAGCAAATGATTAAAAATATAAATTAGTATTTTGATTTTTCGCCAGCTATAACAGCTTTTAGCTGATCATATTCTTCACAATTACAACCCTCTAAAACTCCGAGCCTTTCAACTGCAAGATTATGTCTGTTTGTTGCTACATACAACTCACCAAGATACTCATTGATACCTTTGTGTTTCGGATCAACAGCTAAACCTTGAAGGTAATATTTTTCACCATTCTCAAAATCACCTAGCTTTCTAGTTGTGAAACCTAAATAGTTTAGAGTATCAGCTTTACCAGGTTTTTTTTCATTTGATTTGATTAAAAGCTTTTGTGCTTTTGCATAAACTTTTTTTGCTTTCTCAGTCTTTCCATTTTTTTCATATTTTTTTGCACTTTTTACAAGTAATACAGCTTTGTCATAATTTGTTTTTTTTTCACTTGATCCGCTTGAAGATGAACCAGCTGCAAAAACATTTGTTGTGACAAAGAGGGCAATAAATAAAGGTAAGATAATTTTTTTCATATTAAATAAATTTTTTCCTTTTGTTTAAAGTTTTTAATTCTAAACCATTTTCAACTAAGTTATCTCTTATCAACTTAGCCGTTGCTAATGAACTTAGATTGTCACCATGTATACAAACAGAGTCGATTTCACAAGGTATTTGCTTCCCGCTGTGACAATTAAGCGACTGCGTTTGCACCATCTTTAACACATGTTTTTTTGCTAGCTCAGGGTCAGTTATTAATGCATGAGGTTTCTTTCTCGATACAAGATTGCCATCATCCTCATAATTTCTATCAGCAAATATTTCACAAGCGAACTTCATATCTAATTTCTTTGCTGCTTCTTGCATTTTTGATCCAGTAGGTACGAGATATATTATATCTTTGTTAATATCCTTAATAGTTTTGGCTAAAATTGTAGCTAACTCAATATCCTCACATGCCATATTATTTAAGGCCCCATGAGGTTTTACATGAGATACACTTTCTCCATGAGAAGAAGCTATTTTTTGAAGAATTTCATATTGATCAATTATAAGTTTTTTTATTTCACTTTCAGAAAGATTCATTCTTTCTCTACCAAAATTTTCTGGATCGTTAAAAGAAGGATGGGCACCAATACTCACTCCATTTTTTTTCGAAATTTTCACTACTTGGCTCATGGTTTGCTCATCTCCAGCGTGATAGCCACAAGCAACATTGGCTGAATTTACGATCTCTAATAAATCTGGATCATACTTATTTGAGTGATGTTTTGATTTTTCACCTAAATCACAATTTATATTAATTTCCATACTCATAATTTGTAAGTATAACATGGCATGATTAAAAATATATCAAATCTTGGTGACGCAGCTTTGTATTGTGATTTTGGGACTGAGGTAAACAAAGAAATAAATAGTAAAGTAATACGATATTTTAAAAGTATTCAAAAAGAAAATATTGATGGGATCAATAACTTAACTCCCTCATATAATAAATTAATCATTTCATTCGATCTACGAAAAAAAAATTTTCAAACGATCAAAAAATTAATCGAAAATTTAAATATTACTAATGATGATGAATTAGAAACAAATAGAATTAAGATACCTGTTTGTTGTGATGAAAATTTTTCATTAGATATAAAAAGATTAGAGGAAAAGTTACAAATAACTCGTGATAAAATTTATGAGAAATTTTTTGGTAAGGAATTCTTTTGTTATATGACTGGTTTTATTGCAGGTATGCCTTTTCTGGGCGATCTAGAAAATGAGCTGCAGGCAAAACGTTTGGAAACACCAAGAGTAAAAGTGCCCAAGGGTTCGGTTGGATTAACAGAGCAATTTGCAAATGTTTATACATTCGAAAGTCCTGGTGGTTGGAATATCATTGGAAATACACCACAAGTTATTTTTGATAGCACTAATGAGAATAATCCAAATTTAATTAATCCAGGTGATGTAGTTACTTTTGAGCAAATTACTAAAGAGCAATATTACAATAACAATGAATAAAAATTATTTTGAAATAAAAAGAGCTGGAATAAACACAACATTTCAAGATCAAGGTAGAGGTAACCTTTATCATATTGGTATTCCATTTAGTGGAGCAATGGATAATAGAAATTTTCAAATTTCTAACAAACTTGTTGGTAATGAAGTAAATTTTCCAATAATTGAATTTGCTTATCAAGGTCCTTTGTTAAAGTATTTTGGTGAAAATATTAATTTTGCAATCACGGGGGATGTAAAATTTATAATTAGAAAAAAAAATAATGCTATCGAAGGAAATTGTTATCAATCTTTCACTTTAGAAAATGGTGATGAATTGGATATTATAAGCACTAATAAAGCAAATATTGGTGCAAATAATGGAAAAAAAATAGAAGATGGACAAAAGATTTATATTTTAAATATCAATAAAAATTTAAGTGATAAAAAATTAAATTATATTAATACAAAAATTGAAAATATCAGAGTTATCCAAGGGACAAATTTTGACTATTTTTCTGATGAAGGAAAAAAAATTTTTTTTGAGAAAGAATTTGTAATATCAAAATTATCAGATCGTATGGGTATGAGACTAGAGGGACCAAAAATAGAAAATATTGTTGATACCAATATTAAATCAGAAGGTTTATTAAAAGGTGTTATTCAAGTACCCGCAGATGGAAATCCGATTATTATGCTTTCAGACCATGGTACTATTGGAGGTTATCCTAAAATAGGAGTTGTTATCAGTGCAGATTATGACAAGTTAGTTCAATTAACCCCAGGTTCAAAGATTAAATTTAAAAAAGTCGAATTAGCTGATGCAGAAACATTATTTAAACTATATGACTTGGAGACACAAAATTTAATTTCACAAATTTAATGACTTTTATAAGAAACTTACCCGGACCACTATTAATTTTTTTAGGTGCATTAAGTTTAAGTTTTGGTGGATTGATTGTAAAATCTTTTGAGGGAGCTACATTATGGCAAATTCTATTTTGGAGATCTTTATTTTTTTCTTTAACAGTTCTAGCTTTCTTAATTTTAAGTTATAGAGGAAAAACAATTGAGTCATTTTATAAATCTGGATTACCAGGATTTGTTGGTGGAATTATTTTATCTTTTGGTTTTTGTGGATATGTGTTTGCTATGTACAATACCACTGTTGCTAATACTAATTTTATCATTTCACTACAAATACTATTTCTTGCAATATTTGGGTATTTTTTCCTTAAGGAAAAAATAAATTTAATTACTTTGTTTTCAATCTGTCTGGCGATGACAGGCGTTTTATTAATGGTTGGCAACTCATTATCTCCTGGAGAATTATCTGGAAACCTTGCAGCTTTTACAATGCCAATTACTTTTGCAGTTTTAATAATGATTGTGAGAAAATTTCCCTCTGTGGATATGGTGCCAGCCCAGTTCGTTGCTGGTGTAAGTTCATGTCTAATTGGTTTTTTGCTTTCCACTAAAATCATGATTTCTCCTCATGATATCTTTTTGGGTTTTCTCGCAGGTTTTTTTCAAGTTGGTTTTGGTTTTATATTTATAACTATCGGTGCAAGAACAACACCATCTGCCATGGTAGGAATCATAATGTTATCCGAATCTGTCCTAGGACCGATATGGGCATTCCTTTTTGTAAGTGAAAGACCCTCTGTATTTGGATTAATTGGTGGCGCAATTATACTTTCTGCGGTTTTATTACAATTTTATTCGCTTTTAAGTAAACAAAAAAAAATTGTTTCTGATTGACTTTTTTCCATACATGTAAGATTATTCTGCAACGGGAGAGACTACAGAATA
>LULW01000516.1_pt1 | contig 18900 bp, 18 predicted proteins | sample 729531 | NCBI WGS metagenome assembly LULW01 (sample SAMN03860279, study PRJNA289734) | marine metagenome | biome: seawater column; feature: ocean; material: water; isolation source: Red Sea water column Station 108 - depth 10m | place: Saudi Arabia: Red Sea | collected 2011-10-15 | depth 10 m | reverse complement strand
TGTAGACCTTGTATAGAATATTTTCCACCATGAATAGTTCCACTATTAACAATCTCAGTCCCATCTGTTTTCTGAACTAAAACAGCAATGCCACCGCTAGCATTATCATTTTGAGCTGTATTTATTGTACCTGAATTAGTAATTTTATTTGTTCCAGGGGCGCTTTTCATATTTATGGTATCACCCGTTGCACTTATCAAACCATGGTTGATTACGGTTGTATTTGATGCACCAACACCATTATTTGCACGAACTGCTTTACTTCCACTAAATATAATTGAACCAGTTGACTTAACAGTCAGGGTTTCACTCGTCCCACAAGTTTGCACATCAGTTAGCGCAGTAGTTATTGTTTTAAGACAAGTAGCATGACCTAATGAGCTAAATAAAAAGAATAAAATTATGCTAAGGTATATATTTTTCATTACACCTTTTTATTAATTTTCTCTCCAAGACTTTCTGTAAGTTTGAACTTCACCAGTAGCAGCATCTAAAGTAACAAGGTCAGCAACTGCTCCTAACGATTTACCAGATATATTTGCAAAAATTTTGCCAGCGAAAAGTACAATTTCTGATAAGACTCCTTTACCAACAAATCTACACAAAGTTTTTTGTTGTTCTGTTCTTTTAGATTCTAATCCAATAAACGAGTCATGTGTTCCACATTCATCATCAGTTACACAAATTAATGCATCTCCCAAGTCACATTTGTTTTGAGATACAGATGGTCTATAAACTGGGAAGTAAACCATACCATTGTTTACTTTTGGTTGAGCAGTAACTTTAGCAAAATCTTTTAATACAACATACCAACCTCTGTCTTTGTCTGTCACTCTACAAGAAGTTCCGCTTCTATCATTTGATGTATTTTGACATTTTGTTATATCATCTGCATTTTTTGGAGTTGCGATAGATTTATAGAATGGATAATCTGGATCTTTTATTCCAATCATTAAGTTATTTGTTCCTTTTACTCTTGCATTCAATCTTTGAGCATCTCCAGTTCCAGCGTACAACCATAAATTATTTGTTGTTCCACCAATTGAAGCATCTAATGGTTTATACATGTATCTACCATTTGATTTACTTGCTCCTGCTTTAAATAATGTTGTTATGTCATACATTTTTATAGGTACATTTTGAGGATCTGTACTCATATTTGTTAAATTTAATTTACTAATTTTACCTTCTAAATCAGACAAGTATACAAGTGCTCCTGCAAAGTCAGCACCCCTTGCTTTATCCGGAGTAATAACTGTTAATGATGCGGGAACAGAATTATCAATATCGCTTGCACTAGTATCTTCTACCGTAATTGTCTTTATTAATTGTCCAAACTTATCTTTTGATTGCAGATCAATAACAAATACGTTACTACCAGCTCCTGAGAATTGAGCACCAAAACCTCCACCCATTACAGCGACTGATATATCGTCATCTCTGACATTGTCTCCAGCACCAGCATTAGGTAGTCTAAATATTCTTGGATCTGACCATGTTTCTCCAAGAGTACTGTAGTCCCATTCAGGGTCTGTTACAACTCCAGTACCAACTGCTCCTTGTTTTATATTCACTCCGATCGGTGAGTTGTCTCTTTGAGTTTTGGATTCATCAGCATCAAATTTCATTTTTTTGTTGAAATTAATTTGAGTATTTCCAGATGTATCATAGCTAATTGTAATGCTATTTGTTATATCAACTCCATCTTCAAGAACTGATAGCATACTTTTAGTTAGACTTTTTACTGGTAAAGTCCATTTTGTGCTTTCGTAACAATACTTAGTTTGTGTATCATCACAAGTTTGCTTACTGGCAACTTCATTATCTTTATCTGGAGCATAAACGTTACCTACTTCTTGTGCCTCTAGAAATTCACTTAGAGGATAAGATGTACCTATATAATCATATACAAAAACATTATTTGCATGATCCATTCTGTACACCTGATTATTAATCATATCATTATATATTGAGACTAAATGCTCTGGTTTTGCAGGATCAGTCACATCTAATACAGAGAAACCACTACCTCCTCTTCCATAAGGTACAAACAATACGGTATGCCAATTTGCAGATGTATCATGTGGACTTTGAAAGAAAATATCATGTTGAACGGGAGATCCATCAACACCATAAATTGCATTTGAACCTCCTTTGTTTGGATTAATTTCATTTAAGTTAGTATTCATTATTGTAGGTAATCTTGATGCTATAAATGGTGGCACAAATCCCCACAATTCTACTCCTGAGCCTGCATCTAAAGCATGCAAAACTCCACTATTTGATCCAGCATAAATTACAGGTTTTCTCAATCTCTGAGATTCTGCCCAACTATCATATCCCTTAGTTGATCTCCAATAAGCCTCTTGATTTTCACTTGTAAAAGCTGTTTCTGCAGTTGGTGGTCCTACAACAACTAATTGTGAATGGTAAACATCTCCCATTGGCTTAGCTCTTGTTTCTGTCAGATTACAATCTGCATCATAATCAAAATAATCTGTCCCTCTTATAAAATTAATTAAGCCTTTTAAATCATCATCTGTTCCATCTGCTACACCACTTGTGTTTGCACATCTTTTATTATTTATAGAATTATCAGTATTTTTAGTTTTTCTGTGATAGTCCTGAATATCAAACCCTTTTAGAGTTAAGATACTTTCAATCGCTGAAGAATTACTTTCTACCCAGTTGTTATAATTTGTCGAATAATCCGTTCCAGGAATTGGACTCCATATCTTTCTATTCCCTGGTTTAGGCAGTACATCAACAGCTGACCAGTTACCTTTATCTTTTGTATCAAGATTTCCTTTTTTATCTATTTTTGTTCTCTTAATAGTTCCAGTCCATTCTTTATTTTGAGCATAATCAAACTGTGCTTGATACAATGATCCATCAGAGTTTAATGTTGCAGTAATAGCAGGCGCTGTGAAAGATAACTTAGATGCAATTATTTGAGAAACAGCAGCAGCTAGTTGAGTTTTGAGTGACTCTGCTGTTGGAGCAACAATAGCTTTTGTTGTTCCTCCTGCTACAGCTAGTTCGTTAAAGTACCTCATTCCTCTATTGCTAATTCCTGTTCCAAAAGCAATAGCGAATGTGGGTATCTTATAATTATTAAATAAGTTTTTTGCCATAGCCACAGCTTTAGAGTGATTGTACCAATCACCATCTCCAATAACGAGGACATAACTTTTTTGACAAGGTGAATTTTTATCAATTGGGCTTAAACTTCCATGAAGATAATAGTCTTGAGCTATTTTCATAAATGTATAGGCATCAGTACCACCTCTTGCATTTACTGACGAAATAATTTTATTAATTTGTGCAGCTCCATCATTATGAACTCTTACTTTTAAACAGTTTTGAGTATCACAAGGTTTTGCTCTACCTGTAGTGATGTCACCTGACCACGAACTAAAACCTGGTGGCCATGCTTTCGATCTCCATGAACTTGACCAATAACCAAAGCCAAAATTTACTCCAGATGTTAAATTTGAGTCTGTAACCACTGCTTTTATGGCTTTATGTGCTGCTGCCATTCTTGTAGTTGCAGCATATCCACCAATAGACTTTATATATGTTCCATTTTCATCAAAAACCTGAACTTTTTTTGCATTATATCCATAGGTAATAATCCTATCATTACTATGATCATAACTAATTCCCCAAGGATAATAAAAAAATGTATTACTTGCAGTTGAAACACCCATGTAACGGTATCTGCCTTTGTCCCAATTTAATGTGTATCCAGTTCTTGATGAGTTAACAGTTATTTTACGCATCTTATTATAGCTACGAGCCATAATATAAAGTACATCATTTGTGTCAGGGTCTGCTTCCATTCCATAAACATAGCCTGAACCTCTATCGTAAAAATTTTTACTTGGACTTCCTGTAGGACACAAAGTGCCTCCAACACTAGTTAAAGGAGCACTATAAAGTCGACGACTATAGTGACTGTAAAGAGTATTGTTATTTGCTGCAATAGCATATGAATATCTCCAAGCATTATTTGAAAAACTACAATTTCTTCCACTATTAGTGTTCAGGTTCATTGAATACAAACCACTGTTGGAAGTGGTAAATAAATAATTTTGATAAACTGTTACACCTCTAGGATAACGGCCAGTCGATATACTTCCTAAACAAGCACCATCTGAAAGTCTAATCTTTCTAATTCTATGATCATATAAACTTGCCACATACATGACCCCGTTATAAACATCTGCATTGTAAGGATAGTAAGTTCGACATGACCCACTCATGCCAACTCTTCCATTTGAACCCCAAGAAGTATCAGTCTTACTGGTAGTATAATCTATTTTTCTAACTCCATATCTTGCAAATTGTGCAATATAAATATTTCCTGAACTATCTGTAACACCATCCATCATTCTATTAATTGATTGTGCGTTACTCATTCTCCAACCCATACTTCCAGATTTATCTAAAAGAATTAATAAGTTCGAAGGAACATCAGCTTGAGTTCCAGTGCCTGGTGGTAACAATTTTGCATGCAAGTTTGATGCAAAAAAAGAAAAGAACAGTATCAGGCTGGATATAAAAATTTTAAATTTCATTAATTTTGAGACTCACTTTCTGCCATCTCTTCTTCAAGTTGATTATAGAAAATTCCAAGTAACTCATCATATTTTTTGTTAGAAAGATACATTTGCTCTTCAATAAATCCAAGATCATCCAAAATTCTTTGGTAAACTATAAACTGCTTTGTTTTTTCAAATACTTCATATCCAAGATATGAGGTTGGGGTTTGACCTGTATCAAAGTCACCATAATTTCTTTTTACATATTTCATTATAGTTAATTTTTCAGATTTTTTTGTGTCGCTTTCAGTATTTAAACTAATTAAATTAACCGCAGCTAGTTTGTCGTTTAAAAATCTATACTCAATAGCAACATCTTTTAACCTGTGGTTTGGGCAGACTTCATCAGCAACAGCAATGACCATGCTCAATTCATCTTCTCCAAAATTTTCTAGTGGCATTGCTGGGCCATATTTGTCCTGTATTTTTGAAATATCCTCTCCAAAGTCTAAATCAAATTTACAAGCTGCGTGTGCATGAATTGAGAAAAGGAATATGAAGCTTATTAAAATAATTTTTTTCATAAACGTATATATTATTTTATTTTATTCATATTTTATTAGTTAATAAAACCTTAATTTTTAGGTAAAACTACCACACTTTCTAACGAAACTATCATTCTATCTTTTTCTTTTTCAGCTCCATAAATACCACATCCATAAACTCTATATGCTATACCATTTTTTGAAGCATCAGTTGCGGATAACTTGATACTAGATCCGATTGCTTGCGTACTCGCTGCACCAATTCTTTCTATAAAGTACTCATAGTAATAACTTTTCATTCTAACAGCTTCCTCTTTCTCATAATCTTCACCTTTTATTTTGAAGGTATTATCAAGAATTACTCCAAGATTAAAACTATGAGCAACCTCTTTTTTTGTGGTTTCATTCCTAATAACTTTCATTATAGCTTTTAAAACAAGATGTACCTGTATTTATAAATTTTCGATCAATTGTTGATGTAAATTTATATTTAGCACCTGGATTATAGTTTTGCGCACTCATAGTTCCTAAAAAAGGAGAGGTATGATCTTCTGGTAAATTTGCTTTCGAAGTATCTCTAGTGCTTTTTCCATCCCATGGTCCACTTTTCTCATTTAAAATATATTTCTCACCTTGTAGAAGTGCCATCTCTGCGGCATAAAATGTTTGTTGATATTGATCACTGTTATTATTGCTTTGATGGTCACCCGATGAAATTAATATCAATGCCCCACCCATTAATGACATTGCCAATAGCAAAACTAATGACAAAACCATTGCAAATCCTTTTTCTGATTTTCTAATTATCATAGTCCCATATTTCTTGTGTGCGCTGATACAACTAAAGCTTCTCTTAAAAACTTATCTGTGAATTTCTTATTAGATTTTTGACCTAAAAGTCTAAATGGTCTTTCCTGCTCTTTTCTAAAAAACTCACCTTGAGATCTTAGAGATACCATTATATCAACAACTTTAATCTTGTTACTATCGCTAAGTGTTTTAGGAATTGGATTCATAACTTTACCCCTGCTATCAATTGGAATAAAAATTAATTCTTGAACGTAATCAACTACTAATTCGTCTTTATAAAGCAAGTCATCAGTTGATTGTGTTGGTGCCGTCCAGCTAGATCCATTCCATTCATATTTTGATTTATAAATAGCATATGCATTAATTTTTTTGCTTGTTTTTTTGTCTACAATATTTGATGCTTTACACTCGTAAACGACTTTGTATGTTTTATATAAAAAAACTGGTGGTTTAGCGTTAGGATTTTTAGGATCTCTAATTCTATCACCGTAAGTTATTTCAATTTTATCACAACCGCTACCTGGAGCTTTTGTAATTAAAATTGGAACGTAATTTGTTGGGGTTTTACTGACATCATCAAAATATCTAAAACCTGCAATTCTTATATCTCTCACTAACATTCCAATCATATCTCTTCCTGTCTGACTAATTTTTGCTCTATCAATTACTTGTGAATAACTATTATTAACTGCGTTGTAAGATGTAAACATAGCAGCCATCATTATCATTGAAATCACAACCCCAATAAGAATTTCAATTAGCGTTACTCCAGTTTCTGAATTAAATTTTTTCATCAGTTCATTTGGAAATATAAATATTTCTTTTTTCTAACAGGATCACCTTTCGCGTCTGTTCCTGTTGTTGGCATTAAAATTTCCATTCTGCCGATATAAGTTTTGTCCCAAATATCATCATTACGATAATCACAGTTTGGTCTACTCTTCCCATTTTCTTTTACGTTATTTCTACAAATCTCATAAACTTTTAATTTTTTTATGTCTTTAGTTGTTGTTGAGTTAATACTTGTTGGTTGGCATTTAATTCTGTCGCTTGATACTCTTAAATTCCATTTTTGGGTTTTATTATCAATTGCAATATCTGTACCTTTATAAGGATTACCTGTTATATTTTGTCTTTTTCTGCATTCTGCATTTTGCCAAGCGTAATCATTCTTATCCGTTAAGTTAGCTAGATGTTCATAAAGTTTATCATCACCTTTTTTTGAATTTGCATCTCCAATTAAATCTTCTGCTATCATAGCAGTTATATAATTAGATTTTGTTCTTTCCCCAGAAACATCAATTGATCTAACTGAATAATTGACCATCTGAAAAACCGCTATAAAACCTATTCCAACAATAGCCGTTGCAACTAAAGCTTCTAAAAGCGTTAAACCCTTTTCTTTTAATTTACTGTCTATTCCAATCACTTCCATTCCATTTAAATTTACTTACATTACCAAATCTTGACCATTTTACTAAATAGGCTGGTTTTTCAAGAGCCTTTCCTTTTGTAGGACATTTGTTTCCATTTTTTTTTGCGTTCTCATAAGTGCAAATAACAATGTAATTAGGAGTAGCGCTACCTTCAACAATGATGTTAACGTTACTTCCTTTTGAAAGAGCATTGGTTGCTTTATAATAATTTCCTCCTTTACCAAAACATATTGCAGATGTTAATAGAAAATGAACTGCAATTTTAGACTCGCCAATTACATTTTCCTCAGGATTGAAAATTTCGTAATACTCACTAAAATTTGTTCCCTCAATATTTTTACGTGGTTTACCAAAATCATCCCAATAACCTGATGAGGATACTGGACAATTAATTTGTCCATTCTGCAATTTTTGTTTGAAATTTTTATCTCCCATTCCCTTTGATACAAAAATTGAGCTTTCTTGGTTTTTAGAGCCTGTAAATGTTTGTACCATTAATTGGCTATAAGCTAAGTTTCCTCTTTGCGTTTGTGTTGCAATATTAGAAATCATGCTTGCAACTTTTTCTGTTGCAGCTCTTACTTTTCGTTCTGTGCTCCATTTTGAAAAACTTGGATACGCTACACCAGATATGATTGCTACAATTGCAATAACAACTAGCAATTCTAAAATTGTAAAACCTTTAATGTCCTGATCTTGCTGCACCTGGATCTATCTTACCCGACTTTACTAATTCCTCCAGTGATTTTTCCATAGTGATCATTCCATCACGCACAGCAGTTTGCATAATGCTTGGTATTTGGTGAATTTTTGCTTCTCTTATTAAGTTCTGAATTGGCGCAGTGCACTTCATGATTTCAAATGCACCAACCCTACCAGCACCATCTCTTGTTTTTAACAATCTTTGGGTAACTACCATTTTTAGTGATGTAGAAATTTGAGCTCTAATTTGTTCTTGTTGCTCTGGAGGAAAAACATCAATTATTCTATTTATTGTGCTTGGGGCACCACTTGTATGCAAAGTTCCAAAAACTAAGTGACCAGTTTCTGCAGCAGTAAGCGCTAAACTAATTGTTTCAAGATCTCTCATCTCACCAACAAGAATTACATCTGGATCTTCTCTTAACGCAGCTTTAAGCGCTGCTGCAAAAGATTGAGTTTGTTTTCCAACTTCTCGATGAGAAACAATACTTTTTACATCTTTGTGAATAAATTCTACTGGATCTTCAACAGTTATAATATTTGATGTTCTTGTTTTATTAATTTCATTTACGATTGCTGCAAGTGTCGTTGATTTACCCGAACCTGTTGGTCCAGTTACAAGCACCAGTCCTTTATGGAAATCTACTATATCATAAAGAGCTTGCGGTAGACTAAATTGATCCATATCTGGAATTTTACTTTCAACTCTTCTTAAAACTGCAGCTGGTCCACTAATCGTTTTATAAAAATTTGCTCTAAATCTTAATCCGCTTAACATGACTGCAGAGTCTAACTCATGAGTCTTTTCAAATTTTTCAGCTTCGTGTTCGTTACAATTCATTGAGATTAAATCTTTTAGATCTTGAGCTGTAACATTTGTACCTTCAACTTTTACGATTTCTCCAGTTTGTCGATATGCTAGTGGAGATCCCGCTCTAATATGAAAATCAGAAATTTTCTTATTATCTTTTGCTAACTGCTCTAATTTTTCAAACATTTTAATAGTTTATACTTTAGTACAATAAATTGTCATTAAATTACTAATAAATATTTGCAAAAACCCATTTCAGACACTTTGCTTGAAAGTTCGAGTATTAGTTGATTTAATGTAAATATATAATAATGGTTTAATATTATTACTTAATTAAAAAATGAAAAACCCTTTTGCTAATTTATTCAAAAAGAAATCTAAAGAAGGTGAACAAACACCCGTTCCAAAAAAAGAGGAAAAAAAGAAAAAAGAAAGTTTTTTAGGTAAGTTTTTTAAAAATAGGATTGGAAAATCTGCAGTTCAAGGAGAAGAAATTGTAGGTGTTGAACTTTCACCAACAGAAATTAGATTAGCACAACTAACAACTGATAAATCCAACAAATGGGTTTTAGAAAAATTTTTTATTCACCCAATTGAAGGTTTAGATAAAAGTGCTACTGTTTTAGATAATCAAGATAAGTTTGGAGACGAACTTAAAATTGCTCTTCAAAAATCTAAAATAACTACGACAAATGCTGCGATTGCTATTCCTGTAACCAGTGCAATTATCAGAGTTGTAACAGCACCTTTAATGACAGATGAAGAGCTGAGTAAAGCAATAGACACAGACTCTCTTTGGGAAAACCTTGTACAATTAACAGATAACTTAAATGATTATTCAATTTTTCATCAAGTAATAAATAGAGATAAAACCGCAAATACAATGGATATTTTATTCGTTGCATCCAAACTATCAGATATCAATAGTTATACAGCAATAATAAAGAAGGGTGGATTAAATGCAGTTATAATTGATGTTAAGTGTTTTGCTCTTAAATCCGCAGTCGACCAAATGAATCAATTAGCTGGCTCAATTGAGGATGCAAACTTAACTGCAGTTTTAGAATTTGGATTAGATGAAAACTATGTAATGATTTTGTATGAAAATAATCCAATCATCACAGATATATTTATAAGATCTCAAGATAGAAATACTCTTCAAAATTCAGATAATCAGGAAGAGATGGATGCTTTAGTTAGAAGATATGTGACCCAAGTTAAACAAGCGGTGCAAGATTTTGAAACAAAGTATGAAAAAAGAATTAGAAACCTGAAAGTAGTATCAAATTTAGAAAATGTAGAAACTTATCTTGGCACTTTTAGAAAAAATTTAACAAATACAGGATTTAATTTATTAGATCCAATTAAAGAAATAAAAGTTCCAGCACAACTAGAAGAGAGCGTTAAGTTAGATAATAGGTCTTATCTTTCAACTGTTATTGGATTGGCGTTTAGAAAACTTGATGTATTTGGATATTACAAATTTGTAACTGCTGTAAAAAATATAAATCTACTTCCTAATAGAGATAGCATGATAGCACAGAAAAAAGCCAAAGTATTTTCTAATTTTGCTTTCAAAGGCGCAATAGGAGTTATCGCAATAATTTATATAGTGTTATTTGGCCTTTCTTTTTGGCAAATAAATACATTGAATAAACAATTAGTTGGATATGATGATATTCTTCAAACACATGAACTTAGAACATTAGAAAAAAATAAAGTAGAAAAAGAATTAGCTTTAATTTTAAAATCTTTAAAAATTAGTAAATCAATAAAATCAAACAAAAAAGTGAGTTTTAGAGTTCTGGCTCAAATAGCCTCAGCTGTTCCAAAAAGAGTAAAATTCAATTCAATAGAATACAACGGATCAAATCAGATTATTATACAAGGTACAGCATCAAGCGACCAAGATATTTTAAAGTTAATAAGTAATTTAAATAATAAAAAACTAATAATGCAAGCACAATTAGCTACAATGACTTTACCAGATGGTCAAACTGCTGGAGCCCCTACAATGAAGGGATTTAAAATAGCTTGTATTCTGGAGAACGCATAATGGATTTGAAAAATATAGATTTAAAAAATATAAATGTAAGTGATATAGCTGCAAAGTTAAAAACTGTTGATAAAAAAACTCTTATTAAATTTGGAGCTGGTTTTTTTGCAATTATAATTTTTTTAATTGGGTATTACTTAATCTTAAATCCAATTGTTAAAGAGAAAAAAGCGTTATACGAAGACAAGGTTTTAAAAGAATCTGAAATCACTCAATTTGAGGATGAGATAATTACAAACAAAAAAAGATTAAAGAAACTAAAACCTCAATTTAAAGAAAGTTCAACATTGTTTCACTCAAAAGCTGAAGTTGAAGGATTGTATCAAAGCTTAAGTAGATTTGCAGGCATAAATGGTTTGACGATTTCAAAAATAGAAAAGAAAAAACCAAAACCTATTTTAAAACCTGGTGTTGCTCAACAAGCAGAAGAACTGTTAAAAAAATCTGATATCTCTTATTATCAGATACCCGTCGAATATGAGATAAAAGGTAACTTTTTAGGCTACATTAAATTTAAAAGATCAATTGCAAAATCCAAGAAAATGTTAAATTTTGACAAGGAGACTATAAGTATAGTACAAAACGATTCAACTGGAGCGATAATTGCAAAAGGAGAACTTACAATAGTGGGAATACCGGATGAATTCTTTTAAAAAAATATTATTCTTTATTTTGTTTTTCTGTATCCCAAACATTGGTTTTGCAGATAATCATTCTACAAATGCTGAACTTGTCGAAAAGGCAAAAGAGATTACAAAAACTTTAGAAACAAAAGTTGAAGAAGAAGAAGAGGATGTTCCTTTGAATGATCCATTTGCTGGAAACGAAGGATCTAATTCATCTTTAAATCCTGAAACAGGAGAAGAAAGAGATCCAATGAGTTTATATAATTTTAAATTATCAGGATTAATATCAGGAGCAAATGCGAGCTATATAAGTCTTACAGATGCATCAGGGGATGTAATGACTATTACACTTGGTCAATATCTTGGGAAAGTAAAATTAATTGACTTAAGATTAACAGAAGCAATCTTTTTAAAAGAAGATAAATCATACATAATTATAGATTTTAATAACCAAATAAGAGAGGCAGATGAATACTAAGAAAATAATTACATCTGCATACTTAATAATATTAGCAATAATTTTAAATAGTTGTGGTCCAAATTCTAAATTTAATCAAAAATATAATAAACCTTTTAAACACAACACACCTTTAATTAAAAATGATATAAGACAAACAGGTCAAGCAGAAATTGCTAAAACCTTAGAAATGGGACCCAAGCCAGTTGATGGTGATGCGGTCAAATTAAAGAAAAGAAGAAAAATAACATCAGAAACACAGAGAAATTATCTTTTAATTCCTGAAAGCTACCCATTACTTAAACAAAGAGTAACTTTGAAATTTAAAAATTTAGATTTTAAAGAAACAATGAAAATGATGGGTAAAATTGGTGAAATTAATGTTTTAGTAGGAGATGAGGTTGCTGGTGCAATATCAGCTGAGTTAGTTGATGTGCCATGGGATAAAGCATTCCAAGCTCTTTTAGACATGAAAAATTATGCTTCTGACATAGATGTTAATAGCAATTTAATAAGAATTCACTCTCCTGAAACATTAACTGCACAAGAAAATTATAAATCTGAAAGAGCACAGGCAGTCAAAAATAAAGTAGAATTAGAAGATAGTGTTGAACCAATTATATCTGAAATTTTTAGATTATATTATATATCTCCTGAGTTAGCAAAAGCTACAATTGAAGAATTATTTCAGACTGGTTCAGGAGAAGCATCAACATCTCCTATAAAAATTACAGAAGAGACAGCCACTAGATCAATTATAGTCAGAGGTAAGGAAAGAGATTTAGATACTGTAGATAAAGTTCTGACAGAAATAGATATTAAAACTGAGCAAGTTCTTATTGAAGCATTTGTAGTAAAAGCTACTTCTGAATTTGAGAGACAACTTGGAACAAGACTAGGGGGATATTACCAAAGACAACAAGAGCAAATTGGTGGAGTTATTGGTACAACAAGCTCATCAGGAACTTTAGATGATACATCTGCTGCACTTGTTCAAACAGCTAAAGATAGTTTAACAAATTTACCTGCAATTGGAGCGACGAGTGGTATTGGAGTATTAAAAAGAACAGGATCGGCTGTATTAAAAGCTGAAATTACAGCTTTAGAAAAAACAGGTATAGTAGAGACAATTTCAAATCCAAAAGTATTTACAATCAACAATCAACCAGCATCGGTTACGCAAGGTAAAGAAATTCCTTACGAAACAACATCTGAAGGTACAACATCAACATCATTTAAAGAGGCAGCATTAAAACTTCAAGTTACACCTAGCATTATTGGAGATGGTAATGTGTTGTTAGACATTCAGGTAAATAATGATGATGCTGATACTTCTCAGTCAGAACCTCCTATAACTAAGATGGAAATTACCACGAAATTATTGGTTGCTGATGGAGATATTGTTGTAATTGGTGGAATAAAATCAAATAATGTGACAAAAGCAAATGAACAGGTTCCAGGTCTTGGAAATGTCCCTGTAATTGGTAATCTATTAAAATATAAAAAGAATGAAGACAATTTGGAGGAATTGCTTATATTTATAGCACCAAGAATTTTATAATGCTTAAAATTAGTAGAGAGTCTGAAATAAATTTAATTAATATTCTAATTGATCAGGATATTATTTCTGGAAAGGATTTAGTTGATATCAAGAAAGCCTCTTCAGAGGGGGAAAAATCTCAAATAGAAGCAGTATTTGAATTAAAGTTAACTGACGAACAAAAAATTTTAGATCTTTTAGTAAATGAACAATCTCTAGATATAATCGATTTATCGACTGTTGAAATCACTGATGAAATAAAATCTATTCTTCCTTCAAATTATATAAATATGAATTTTATAGCCCCATTCAAAATTGAGGGAAATATTTTACATATAGCAATTCCTGACAGTTCAAAATTAAGTTTGATGCGAAATTTAAAAACTATCACAAAAAAAGATATTGAATTACACGCTGCTAAAATTTCAGATATTTCATCGTATATAGACAGATTATTAGCTGATGGTGAAACAACAATGGAGTCTATTCAAAAGGCTAATAGTGAAAAAATAAAAACTTTTGATTATGATGTTGATGAAAATGCTGAGGTATTAGAATACAGATTTTCATCAAGAGTTAGATATAGATTGGACGGTATCTTAACTGAACAAGAGCATTTTGCGAAATTTCTTCATTCAAATTATGGGGCAGTAGTTACACGTTTTAAAATTATGGGTAAACTTGATATTGCTGAAAGAAGGTTACCACAAGATGGAGCTATACCATTTAAAATAGACGGAAAAGTAGTTGATCTTCGATTATCTATTTTACCAACTGCAAACAATGAGAGAATTGTAATGCGGGTACTTAACAAAGATGCTGGAGACATAAGTTTAGAACAATTAAATTTTGAGGAAACAGATCTATCTAATTTACGAAAAGCAATTCATGGAACGCAGGGATTAGTACTCGTAACAGGACCAACGGGTTCAGGAAAAACAACAACCCTTTACAGTATTCTTAAAGAAGTTTCTAAACCACATTTAAATATTTTAACTGCTGAAGACCCAGTTGAATATGAATTGGATGGTGTTGGACAAGTTCAAATAAAAGATGATATTGGTTTAAATTTTGCTGCAGCACTTCGATCTTTTTTAAGACAAGACCCAGAAATTATTCTTGTTGGTGAGATGCGGGATAAAGAAACTGTCGATATCGGATTAAAGGCAGCACTAACAGGACACTTAGTATTTAGCACTTTACACACAAATGATGCACCAAGCACAATTACTAGATTACAAAACATGGGAACCCCAGATTATTTAATAAGCGCAGCTGTTTCACTCGTATTAGCACAAAGGCTAGCAAGAAAAACTTGTACTGAATGTAGAGAGCCTGATGAAGATATTACTCCAAAAGCTCTTGCTGACTTAGGATTTACTGTAGAACAAGCATCAAGAGCAAAAGTTCAAAAGGGTAAAGGATGTGAGAAATGCAAAGGTAGTGGATATAAAGGACGAATGGGAATTTATGAAATTTTAAATGTTACAAAACCAATTAAAGAAGCAATTTTAAGAAAAGCAACTACTCCTGAGTTAAAAGAAATTGCTGCCAATGAAGGTTTTAGAACAATGCAAGATATGGGAAGAGAGCTTATTTTAACAGGAGACTTGAATTTTAGAGAATACGATAGAGTTCTATCGATGGATTAAAAATGTCATCCGAAACATTTTCATATAAAGGTATATCTGCAGGTAAATATATAGAGGGTGAGATTGAGGCAATTAATCAAGAGGAAGCCTCGTTTAAACTTAAAGAACAAAAAGTAATAATCACAAATTTAACAAAAGTTAAAAAGAAAAAAGCAGAAAAAGATAAAAAAAAGGGTGGTGGATTTTCATTTGGAAAAAAGAAAGTAAAGCCAGAAGATGTAATGATTTTCTCCAAACAGTTTGCAACAATGGTAAAAGCTGGATTGCCAATATTAAATGTGTTGGGAATGTTAAGAGATCAAATTGAGCATCCCACAATGAAAGAAATTATTGAAGATGTTAGAAAAAATCTTGAAGGTGGTATCACTTTATCAAAGTGTTTTGAAAAATACCCAAAAATATTTGATAATGTTTATATAAATCTTATCAAAGCAGGTGAAGCCAGTGGTAAATTAGATGTTTTCTTGCTTAAATTAGTCGACTCTCTTGAGAAAAGAGAAAAAGTAAAAAAGAAAATTAAAAGTGCATTAACCTATCCAGTGGTTATGTTTTCAGTCGCCATAATAGTTATGGTTTTCATGTTAATTAAAGTTGTTCCAGTATTTGCTAAAATGTATGATGGAATGGGTGTTGCATTACCAACACCAACTGCAGTAATTATGACTGCAAGTAATTTTATGAGAGGCGCTGGTGGTTTAACTTTAGGTTTGGTGCTACTTACAATATTTATTATTTTTAAATACACCACTACAAAGATGCCAGCAGTAAGATATAAATGGCATCAACAAGTTCTTAAAATGCCAGTATTTGGTGATATGATTTTAAAGTCTTTAATAGCAAGAATTTCATTGATCATGGGAAACTTAAGTGCTGCAGGAGTTAATTTACTTGAAAGTATTGAAATTGCTAAATCAGTCAGCAACAATGATGTAGTAACACAAGCATTAGAAAATGTTAAAAAAGGAGTATTCTCAGGAGACACATTAACAAAACTTTTTTTAAAAGAACCAGTATTTCCACCAACGTTTAGCCAATTAATTTCTGTTGGAGAGCAAACAGGAAATTTAGATGAGATGTTTAGTTCTGTCTCTGCTTATTACGAAGAGGAATTTGACACCGCCGTTGATAACATGTCTAGTTTAATTGAACCTATTATGATTGTATTTATGGGAACAATGATTGGTGGATTAATGATTGCGATGTACTCACCAATATTCAACGTTGGTGCGATTATTGGAAGTTAATAATTTATTTTCTTTGTTAAAATTAAATGATTTATCCAAGGCTTTTCACCTTCTTTAAAAACTACTGCGTCCATAATTTGTTGTATAAAAAAAGTTCCTAAACCACCTGGCTTAACATCATCAATTTTTCTGTGCCGAACATTTTCTTTATCAACAGGCCTTCCCTTATCAAAAAAACCTATCTCTAATTCACCGTTGTTTAAAGAAATTTTTATCTCCATTTTATCTTCAGTGTCTTCACCTTGATAAGCATGCTTGACAATATTTTGTGCAGCCTCAGCAATCGCTAGGACTAATTCATCTTTTAAATCTTGTTCGATATTTACTTTTTCAAATACTTCTCTAGAAAATGATCTTACGTCCTTCAAACTTGCAGAACTAACAACAAAGTCTCGTTGTTCTGAAATTTGTCTTAGTGCAACCATTATTTATCCTAAATTTAATATTTGTTCGAGTTTTGCCATCATAATTACTTTTAAAACTGATTTACTAATATCTTTTAAAATTACTTTTTTTCCCAACTCATTCGCTTTTTGATGACTCTCAATAAGAACAGAGATGCCAGATGAGTCCATATATTGAACTTCTTTTAAATTAAGATGAACTTCTTTCTTTGCCTCAATTAAAGGCATTATAATTTCTTTTGCTTTTTCAGTTACATCCATGTCAATTTCACCATCAAGGTGAACAATGGATACATCTCCTTCTTCTGTAACTTTATATGACATAAATCTTAATATTTATTAAATTTCTTAGCTAAATCAACAAAAATGACCCAATTTGATTACTTTTAAAGTGTAGATATTGTCTTTTAAAATATATAAATTATATGTATATACATATTTTTATTTACGATAGGATCAAAACTTATGAAAAAAAATAATAAAGGTTTTACACTTATAGAATTATTAGTTGTTGTAGCAATTATCGGTATTTTAGCAGCAGTTGGAGTTGTTGCTTATTCTGGCTACACATCAGGAGCAAAAAAATCAGCGGTTAAATCTAATCAAGCAGCTATAATTAAATACGTTGCAGCTGAGTTAAAAAAATGTGAGCTTGGTGAAACAGATGTAATGTCAAACAACTTAAAATGTGATGACAGAAAAAATGGCGGTGCAGTTGCCACAGGAGTTAATGGCGCATTAGGCAATGAATTTAAAAATCCATATAAAACATCTAAGTCTGCAATAACTTCAACAGCTTTTTCTGATTGCAAAGCAACAGGAAATGAAGGTGAAACTTATGTAACGGATGATGGAACTACAGTTACTGTAAAATCGTGCACTAAAAAAGATGAAGACATCTTATCTGGTACGGTTACCATAGAATAATAATAAATTTCTTATGACAGCCAAAAGCAGGGGTTTTACACTCATTGAGCTTTTGGTTGTCGTAGCAATCTTAGGGATTATAGCTGCTATTGGAATAACAAGTTATAATGGTTACGTTTCATCAACTAAGAAAAAATCAACTGAGAATGTACTAAGACAAATAGCGCTAGCTCAAACCGAATATTACTCAGACAATCAAATATACTATTACAATAACACCAGTGGTGACTGTACAGCTACCGTCAATACATCTCAATCAATAGAAACTGATTTATTGGGTGGTTCGAAAACAATAATAGATCCAAAAAATAAAAAAGCATTAAATGGTTATTGGATTTGTATTTCTAATGATGCTTCAGGTTTTAAAGCAAAAGCTATAGAGGAAAATAACCGTAGTGGGTGTAAAATAGAATTATTCGCTGATACTAGAGTTGATAGAAATAATAAGTGTTAGTTTAAATGAATTTAGAGCCAATAAAAAAACTAATCTCTAATTTCTTAAATTCTGAAACAACAAAAAATCAAAAAATTTATTACACACTTAGTTTAGGCTGGATAATATTTATCGGTTATTTAACCTGGTGGAATGGACTAAGGAATCCAAGTTTAGATAAAAGTTTTAGATGGGATGAGTGGATTTGGTTTGGTCTAGTTCCTGCTTTATCACCTTATTTATTCTATTATATCTGGAAGAAAAAAGAGTAGTAAACCTATTTTGAGCACCAGAATTATTTAATGTATAGTCTTTTAATAATAACCTAAGGAAGAAGAATGGAGAATGTAGATTTGGAATCAGTAAAATCATTTGTTGATACCCTTTGGGTTATAGATTGCGCAATTTTAGTTTTCATAATGCAAGCAGGTTTTATGTGTATGGAAACAGGTCTTTCAAGGCACAAAAATAGCATTAATGTTGCTCTTAAAAATGCTGCTGACTTTGGTCTTGCGGTTGTAATTTTTTGGCTATTTGGTTTTGGTTTGATGTTTGGAAAAAGTTTTAATGGCTATTTTGGAACCGATTTATTCTTTTTTAAAACTGATCAGGCCGAATACATGACATATTTTGTATTCCAAGCAATGTTTGTTGCAACAGCAGCAACAATTGTATCAGGCGCTGTTGCTGAAAGAATGAAATTTAATGGATAT
>LULW01000581.1_pt1 | contig 18984 bp, 23 predicted proteins | sample 729531 | NCBI WGS metagenome assembly LULW01 (sample SAMN03860279, study PRJNA289734) | marine metagenome | biome: seawater column; feature: ocean; material: water; isolation source: Red Sea water column Station 108 - depth 10m | place: Saudi Arabia: Red Sea | collected 2011-10-15 | depth 10 m | reverse complement strand
CCTTCAGTAATACAAACAATCAATTCCATTTGAGCATCAATAGCTTCAATAATTGCCCCTGCTGCAAAAGGAGGAGGGACATATATTACAGTGGCGTTAGCTTCGGTATTTTCTTTAGCCTCTTTAGCATCAAGCTTTGCCAGATATGCGGAGGTACTGAGGAACCAGCGTTGTTGTGTTTTGATTTCGGCGTCGTATGTGAGCCAGTCATCGCGGGATTGCAACACCGCCTCAAGGTTCGGGATGTTCTTGAATGCTTTTTGCCAGCGATCAAAGTCCTGATCTTTGAGTTTTATTGTGTTGCCGTTGAATCTATATGTCGAACTCGTCATTGTTAATTTGTTCCTTTGTTGCGATTTTGAAACGATTGATGTCGTAGTGGTTGACAGGCTCCGAGTCTTGAAGATCACCCCTGTCTGTCCTGCCTCCCCACTCGACGCGATCAGGCATAGACTCCACCAAACTCAAGTAGCCCACGGTTCCGCATGACCACTCGACAATTAAAAATACATCCAGTCCGGTGGCTGATGCAAGCGCTTTCGCATCTGCGACCTTGTGGCTGCTAATCATATACGTTGGGAAGGTGCCGAACTTGTGGGTTCGCGTCTTGATTTCCCCGAAACCTTCGACCTCTCCGTTGTCGTTCACGAATGACAGGTCGATTGCATAAAACTTTGGATTTTGTTTTGCGATGATGTCCCACATCAACCCTAGCCTGTTTGCTAAAGCCTTTTCTTTTTCACGATTGTTTGTTGTCTCGTATGTTGGCCTCATCACTTTTCCTGTGTTGCGATTCAGATCGGATGGTGAGAGAAGGACGCTCCCCCCAAACCCCCCACAAAAAAAATGGAGAAGCTGGAGAGAGAATTGTCAGATCGGACGGAGCCGAGCGTGGACATTACCGCCAATTTGTTTCGCGCCCTTGCGGTCTTACCCCCTTGCGCGTTCTTGCTTTATCAAAAAAGCACAGTCACAATGCCTTTGTCAACTCTCATCACAAGTTGGCTCCTTTGTTGCGAAAGGACGGCCCATCTCAGACCAACAGCTGAGGTGGGCCATTTTCGTCATGCTCAATCTCTTTGATCCAGATCTCTGCACGAGGGTTTTGTTTATCCAAAAAACGGCAGCTGCTGATCTGTTTAAACTGTCTGTCATTTGCGTAGATCAAGCCCTGCAAGGCATCGAGCAGGATGCTGGGATCGAGATCTTGTCTCCGGCTGGGATAGTAAATGTCTGCGTGGAATGACAGGTCGCCCTCAAGCATTTGCTCCAGTGGTTGAACTTGGGCCTTGATGTCTTTCTCAAACTGAAGTGCGGCTTTGCTTTTGATAAAGCGTGGTCGGCCACCAAAGGTAACCAATCGTCTACTGTTTGCTTTGGATTGTGTGCTTCCAAAAATAACAAGCTTGACTTTTCTATTGGCCATGTGTTCTCATCGTTATACACCTATTCGCAACAGGGTATCATGCATTACACAAATCAACTCGACCTTCCTGCGCCTCTCGCAGCTGCGCTGAAGAAGGACACCTACAGCCGAGGCGATGCCTCGTACTCCGCGACAGGGCTGCTACGCCCACCTCGCATGGCTGCGCTATTCGATGACCCAGACAACATTGTTTTCAGAGATGTGTCTGAGAACCTGTGGACGCTGTTTGGCACAGCGGTTCACGCAATCCTAGAACGGGCTGCTTGGTTGCACCCCGATTATATCACCGAGGAGCGCCTGTATTGCTCTGTAGGCGACGTTACGCTATCGGGCGCTATCGACGTACAGTATGTACAACCGGACGGTACGCGAGTCTTACAGGACTACAAGACACGAAAAGCGTATGGCGTGATGAATAACGACAGCGATGAAAAACAACTCAACATATACGCATACATAGCAGAAAAAAACGGTATCAAGGTCAGCGGTCTACAGATCATTAACTTTGTTAAAGACTGGAGCCGACACGAGGCCGAGCGCAAGCCTGACTACCCACCACAAGACATTTATATCCAAGACATCCCACTCTGGCCCCTTGAAAAGACGGAGGCGTTTGTGAAAGAACGCATCGCTGCACACGAGGAGGCGAGGGCTGGCAATCTGCCTGACTGCACTGACGAAGAGCGTTGGTTGCGCGATGACAAGTTTGCCGTGATGAAAGAGAAAAGAGTACGCGCAGTGCGTGTGTTCGATTCGCAAGAGGAAGCGGAGACATTCGTAGCCGCACAGAAGGACGCAGACAAACACAGCATAGATCATCGTCGTGGCACTCCGGTGCGCTGCGAACAGTTCTGTGATGTGTCTGACTACTGCGACCAATTCGCAACGTTTAAACAGGAGAGTGAGAGTGACTGATCAAGCAAGGCATAGACCCAATACACTTGTTCAAGCTTTGGTAAAAGCTCAGAGCGAGATGGCCACCCCGATAAAGGACAAGGTCAACCCGCAATTCAAATCAAAATACGCTTCACTTGGCAGCATCATTGATGCGGTCAAGGGGGCGCTGAACAGCAACGGCATTGTCTTTGTTCAGAAATCTACCCCCGTAGATGACGGCATCGCAGTGGAGACAATCTTCTACGGATACGGAGAAGAGATTGGAACTGGGCCTGTCCATGTGCCTGTGTCAAAGGTAACCGCGCAGGGGTATGGGTCAGCGATGACCTATGCAAAGAGGTATTCACTTGCGATGGCTTGCGGTGTGGACGCCGACGAAGACGATGACGGCAACGCAGCAGAACAACAGGCGCCGAAGACTGATGTTGTGAAGCCAAAGCCGAAAGCAAAGAAGGAACAACCGAAGGCCGATGAATTTGACGCATTCAAATCAGACACCAACAGGTGCATTGATGAATTTGCGCAGTGCCGCAACCCAGACGAGGCTCAAGTAGTGATGCAAAACTTCTACGCCCCGATCAAGATGAAGTATCAAGATCACGAGGGATTCCCAGCGTTCCGCAAAAAGATTGAGGAGCGACTTTACCAACTACAGAACCCACAAGAAGGAGATTTTTGATGGCAGGGTATGAACGAAAGGATCTGCAAGGCGCAGCATTCAAGAACGAAAAGAAAGAACTTGATTGGCACGCTGATTATCGTGGCGACATTCTTGTTGACGGTCACGACTACTACCTCGATATCACCAAAAAAATGAGCGCGAAAGGTCAGCCTTACTTACAAGTAAAGTTGAAGTCGAAGGGCCAGTCTGCCACCCAAGCAGCGACAGGTGCAGCAGGGGCGGCAAAGCGAGTCATGGATGACTTTGATCTATGAGCAAGATCAAGGGATTGGTGATGGATCTGGAGTCGAAGCTTTCCGATTCCCAGACCGAGATCCGCAAAGCAAGGAGGAAGCTAAGAGGGCTAGGTGTGACCGTCGAAGAGATACACCAGCCAAACCCAGACGTTGACGAAGACATATCCACTAACCTCAACGAGCGCATTCGTGATGCCAAGGTTGTGTTACAGGGATTGGAGTCTTTAGTCGAAACAGCAGAAGCAATGGTGAAGGTTTTTGGAAGAGAAGACTTGGTCGAAGAAACTAAGAAGCCGTAAGCATCTGCAACGAGTGCGTGAAGAGGGTTGTCTGGTTTGTTATCGGCCAGCCCAAGCACACCACCTTACCTTTGTGGAGAAGGATGGTTTGCGAGGTATGCGTAGGAGCGGGGATCAACACGCCGTCCCCCTGTGTGACGATCATCACAGGCAACTCCACGCGCATGGAAACGAGCAACGATGGTGGGCATTGCAAGGCATAGACCCCATGGCATGGCTCGATGTGTTTAAACGCAACATAGGAATGAGAGATGACAGCGAAGAAGAAATACTACACGACGAAGAATGAAATCATTAGCAATCTTCAGAACCAACTGGCCAAACAACAAAAGGCGCACGAGAGCGAGATCAAAAAGCTACAAGATGAAACTCTTAGGAAAGAACAAACCAACGCTTACATGACCAGCACAATAAAGAAATGGTCATCCCTTAGATTCAAGGCTGATGATGTTTGGGAGTTGTGTAACGCGCTTTCAGCAAACGATGTGACCACAATCTTGCACTGCTTCAAGGACAAGATCATTTTCTACTACGAGGAAGCAGAGGGAATAGATATCTTGGAGCTAGATACAGAAGTAGATTGCTTCCACGCACAAAGCGGTGACATAGAAATACGTTTGGTTGCCAGCGGAGATGACGATGACTGAGTTAGCAGAACACTTTGAGGCAAAGAAGTACGCATATCGCCAGACTAAGGATGGCATGGTTGTGTCCTTTGTCATACACCCAGATGATGTGCCGAAAGAAATGGCCACTGCTCCTATTGGTCAACGGTACATTGTGGCTTGTGCAAAGATAGACGATTACGAAAACCCCATACGCCCACAGGCTACGACGGATGGTGAACGGGCGCTCGCAAAAGCAAACCTAATTTGCAGGGACGCAAGTTATCAGCGATGGGTTCGTTTAAACAAAGACGAATGGCCGTTTGTTAATCAAGATCTTGACGATCAAGAATATGCAGCAGCAGTGATACGGTCAGTGTGTCAGGTGTCTTCGCGCTCTGAACTCAAGACAGATGAACACGCCAGAGAATTATTGGAGGATCATCTTATGCTTTTTCAAGAGTCAATATCGTGAGTTGGTATTCAGAAAAGCTACGTAGGCTGCGATTAGATCAGGGTATGTCGCTGCAAGAGTTGGCTGACAAGTCTTGCCACGCAAAGAGTTATGTCAGTCAAGTCGAGTTAGGCAAGAGAAAACCTAGCTTTGATGTTGTGGAGCAACTGGCAAACGCGCTAGGCGCCAAGGTCTACATACAGCTAGAAGAACCAGAGCCGCCACCAGCGGTTGCACCGAAGCGTAGAAAAAAGGAATCCATTGTAAGTAGGTTTATGTAATATGAAGTTGGCCTTAGGTTTCTAACATACCTACTCCAGAGGCGATGCCGTATCGCTCGGCCACAAACGGCGAATAGGCCACAGGCGTTGGTTGAGCTTCGCCTATGCCAAAGGGTTCCCGTCCCCTTGGCCGAAGGCGGGACTTTTTAGACCAAGGACTATTCCTCCTTTGTGGCGCTCGCCCGTCAGCGTGGTCGAAGGCGGGACTTATTATTAGGAGTGGAGATGGATAGATTTGTACAGGCAATAAGATCACAAGAGGCTTACATGAAGAAGCCTAAGCCTAGAAAGGAACAGTTACCCACAGATAGGCGTCCACCAATGAAGGACTCGCAGATCGTGCAAGCACTCACTCTAATGAAGATGGGACTATCACCTAGCCATATTGCAAAAGAATTAGATGTTCCTGTGCAAACGGTTTATAACGTGCGGCAAAGATATCAACTGATCAAGCTAGAAGACGGAAAAAATTGGTACAGATATCTTGGGGTCTGATTACCTACTACTGTGTTTTATGCACCCGTGGTGAAAGAAACACAATTATAGGTAGCGTTTAAACGTATGTTGTAGAGGATAATGTATACGATCACTTGCCGAACTTTTGCTTCTGTGATTTCGGTGGTGACTTCCTGCTGCCACCCTTGCTCCAAAATAGTTTGTTCGCCCAGAAAGCTGCTGATGTTTTTCCCTTCTTGATGTTCTTCGCATGGCGAGCTTTGAAACTCTTGCGAGCTTCGTCACTGTAATTGTGACCCATCTTTTGATCTCCGAAACGGATGATCTTCATTTTCTTTCCGTCACGCACAGCTACGACACCCTTTTTGGTGGGATGATTAGGCGTTCTCTTGGGCTTGTTTAAACCTGTAAGGCCAACCTTTTTGAGCCTATTCTTTTCTGCATCTGTCAAACTCATTTGCGATGCCTCGCTGTTTTCTTGGCTATCTTCTTGGGCTGTGCGCTGTGCTGCTTACCCTTCTTAGTATCCTTTCTTTTCTTGCGAGATGTGGCTGCGTACTCCTTGGCAGACAAAGACTTGATCGCTTTCTCTGGCAAGTATCGCTCGCCCGTAGCCTTCTTGCCTTGGGTGCTAGGCTTGCCTGACTTAGTGCGCCACTTCTGCTTCGTCCATTTCTTTAGGGCCTTCTGGGATTTAGCTAGGGCCATTACTTCTTCTTCTTTTTCTTGCCCTTGTTGAGCTTGTCGAAGTCTGCCTTGGTAATCTTATCTCTAGGCTTTGCAACCTTGGCGAGCTTCTTTTGTTTGGCGCTGTACTTCTTGAATGGCATATAACCTCCTAAGACTTCTTGGCGTTAGCTCTGCGGATAGCGTCCTTACCTTTACGCGCTATCTCAGCTTGCTTCGTTTTTCCTGCCACCTTTGCCCGTTGCTCCAGTACAGTGAGTATCTGGATCTTACGAGCGAATGGCTTCTTTATATTCTTGACCTTCCTTACAGTGTCCCTAGCGTCTTTCTCTGTAGCAAACTTTATACTGACTGTGTCTTTCGGATTCTCATCCGTGTACAATCTACGACCTGATCCTTTGGGCTTCTTGCCTGTCCCCTTCTTAGGATCTTTCGCCATTATTTGTAACCACCACCAGCAGCTTTATAAGCTTTCGCCAACATCTGGGCTTTACGCGCCGACCACTGGCCCGGCTTTCCGCCCTTGCTCCCGGCCTTGATGCGATTGAATTGTCTCTTGCGCATCTCCGGCTTGGTGTAATTACCCGCCTCGTTTACACGAGACTTAGACTTCTTCTTTGGCTTACTGGTTTTTCCGCCCTTCTTGTAGCGTTTAAACATACTCACCTGTCCTGATCATCTCGGTGATCTCGTTTGCTCTGTTCCCTACCTGTGTTGCCCAGCGAGAATCCATAAACTCATCAGCTGCTATGTCAAACTGCTCTCGTGACATGGCTTCCAAAGCGTTCACAAAGCCCCTAAGTCTAGTCAGTCCCAGATTAAAACAGATATCTATCATCGCGTCTTGTCGCGGCTCGTTGAGCGCTCTGAACCAGAAGTAATTGTCTTCAAGCTCTTCTCGTGTACTCAATCTCATCATCAGAAAGCCCTAGCCCAGACTCGGCTATATTTCTCCCAACTCCAATCGTTTCGTACCCAGCGGAGCATAGGTACACATGACTGCGCACACCCTCATGGCGCTTCAGCATCTCTATCAGATTGCTCATCTGAATCCTCCTTATCTAGCTTCCGGTAATACTCGATTATGGATAAAGCCTGACGTATGTATCTTTTTACTTCCGCCATATTACCAGAAAGATTCTCATAACCCTTTGATGTTAAACCATAAAATGCATTAGAAGGTGCGCTGCCCTCGTTTAAATCGTCTAAGTATTCTTGCATTGTAGCGGGAGTAAGGACTGTCCATTCGACTGGCAACGACGTAATGCGATTCGGCATAGGCGGATGGTAAACGGGAGGCCGCTCCATAACTCTGACAACCTCGACGGGGTCAACTTGGGGGGCGGCTGGGCTGTTTCCAAAGACGCTACAACCGCTCAGTGCGACTATCGGTAATAGCTTCCAGATCATCCAAAACCTCTCGTGTTCCCTTGTTAATAATTTTTTCAATCAGCTTGGGCTTACGCAGAGACAGCACATCCAAGTTGTGCTTTGCGAACTTTTTTCTGATCGCGTCCACCTCCAACATGGCTGTCTTGTTTTCTTCGGCTAGTATACTAATCCTTTCTTGTATAACCTTGTTGCGCTCAATTTGATCCTGCATCTGCTGGTTCTGCGCTTCCATCTCTTTCTTTAGTGTCTCGACGTTAGCTATGGACATACGCAGCGATGATTCCATCGCATCTTTCTCTGCCTCTGCCTTGTCGTAATACAGCTTAAAAGAGCCAAGAGAAAGGGCTAACGCAATCCCAAGACCAGCACTGATCTGCCACATCATTCTTTGTCCTCTCTTCTGAGTCGGGCGTCGATTGCTCTAGTGTTTCTTGCGGCTTCCAAAATTGCGCCATATTTTGCAGAAAAACTTTCCAACTGGGCATTGTAGTTGGCTACCCTCCTTCTTCTTTCTTCCCTAGATAAACTTTGATCTTTCACAACCCGACTTCTTGCTGCGAGTATTTTGTTGCGCTCAGAAGCCAAATAGCGAACTGACGCAGAGATAGCTGTCGGATCTACCGACGTAATGTTTAAACCGATTAACCGCATCAACGCTTGATCTAGCGTGTCTACCGGGACACCGCTCGCTTTCTTGCCTCCCCGCAGCGCAGAGTTAAGCTTCGATACAGCGCCATACTCCGTGTTCAAGAATCCCGGCAACACATACTGATTTGCTGCCCAGAACATAGCGTCAGTCAGCTGGCCTCTTCTGTAGAATGGCCTTTCAATGGCGCCAGATATATAGAAAGGATCATCCGGGTTGACAATCGGACGCTGTGTAAACGGGTCAAGATTTACTGTCGCGCCAAACAACGACCATGCTGGGCCTCCGAACATACCCACAGTTGTCAACATATCTTTTGGATCGAATCCCGGCTCTACTGGATTTTTAACACCGGCAATTTGCTTACCTGTGCGCATCGCTGAATCGCTCAAGCTAATCAAGCTGCCCCAAGGATACAGATAGCTTGTATCTAAGAATTGTAGCCGCCCGTTGTCATCTCTAGTGGGCAGTGGCACAAGGCCGGGGTTGCCTCGTATGTAATCAGGCATGGAGTTCTTGATGTCTTCATAGTCATCATCGTCTATATCAAACAGCGACATGAACGCAGCTGGAAGTGCATAGCTCAACGCCACATACGGAGCGAATCTGGCCGGGTTGCGTAGCGCAGTCTTGGCAAGAATAGGTAAAACTTTATATTGGAATGTCAGGAACGGTATTCCGATTGGGCTTTGTCGCGTGGCCCTCACAAGCTGAGGCACATCACCATAGTCAAACAAGTATTCTTGCGCTTTTAGGAATGCATCATCGGCAGTGCCGCCTTGGCGCTCCATGACATCAATGGCTATTGCAGTCTTTCCTATAACCTCCAGACCTTGATACATATTGCTCGCAGCGGTAGACAGTCGGCCCCAAGTATTTAGCTTCAACCATCCAAACATACCAATGTCTTTGGCATCGACAGACTTCAAGAAGTCCATCATGTCATCTTGGATTCCAATTAACTCCTGCTCTGTAAACGAAGACTGCTTTACGCCTCGCTTCAATAGTTCTTGATAGTGACGCGAGTTTTCAAAGTCTTTATTGCCATAAGCAATGATTTCTCTAGCAGCTTCTACCATCCTCGGTATTACGCGATAGAACGGCACTCCAGAAAGATGGATGAGTATCGCGTTGCTGAAGGTGTTACGAGCAATAGTGGGCGGGTTGAGCGGAACCTTGATGGTTTTCCATATCGCGGTCAGCTTTTTACCCTTACTCAAGAATTCAACGTAGGCTGGATCTCCTATGTTCATCATCATTGACGAGGCAACTAGATCGTCATAGATCTCCTCGCGTACCAGCCTTCCTGCCAATAGACCATATTGTTTGTTTCTGCTAACGCGCTTGTACTGCTGGCCAAATACCTCGACAGAATCTTGTAATTCAAGGCTCTGATCGTCCACAAACTGCTTCAAGCCGCGCTCTTCAAAGGTGCGCATGACTGCATCTTTCATATCCTGAGCATCTTGGCGCAGTTTTGCCGCCCTCTCAGGCTGCGCATCCTCCAGCGCATCCGCGATATCGTTAAGCGTTGTCACTTCATTAAGCAGATAGAAGCCACTGACCAATCTTGGGCTACCATCTTCGTTAGCTGGCCCGTACTCAACCAAGAACTGGTCATCGTTAGTTGTCCAGTTTTTGTTTTCAGAGATGGAGTTCATAAACTCTATGAACTGCAAGTCGCGGATAGGGCGTTGTATAGCGCGAGATACCAAGAACGCAGGGTCAAGCTCATTGATTACGCCCAGCGCCTCCATAGCCTCTGGGGTCTTCTGATCATCTCGCGCTTTAAGATAGCCAAACTTTGGATCTATCTTGTTTTCCAGAACGTGCTTGATATAGATGCGTGGAAGATAAGATCTAGCTCTCTTGTAGTAAGTCTTCGCTGGAAGCAATCCGGCATTGACTAGCTCTAAACCTAGATTCTCGATGAGATCCTTGGCCTTTGACGATGCGGCAGCGGCCCGGCTGTCCAATGCTTCAAGGCGTTTAAACAATGCAGCTTCAGCCTCTGGTTCCCCGGTAGTCAGGTACTCAAAGATAGCTGTGCGTAGTTGTTCGGTGGACTGGCGGTTCTTTGGCCCTGTGCGAGACAAGTATTTATTGCCAATCTCATCGCGCAAAAACGTAGCTACGTCAGAGGATCTTTGTATCGTGCCGAGATACTTGGCTCGCTCCAGCACTAGCTCTCGTTTATCAGGTAATCCCTTGAGTGTATTGAAGAACGGCATACGATCTATGAAATCTATCGCAGCTTGGCGCCCGTTTCGGAACACACCACGTAGATTGTTTGTGCCTTCGTTTGTGGCCGCTACGCGCTCATCTTGCTTACGAGCGAAATAAACCTCTGACGCCTCAGATAGCTGATCTGATTCGCGCATGGAGTCTGTGATCTCAAAGACTTGCAGCTGATTGCGCTGTGGGGATGTGCGTATTGCGTACTGGCCTTCGATATTAGGAATATCTTCTACGCCAAACCCTTCGCCCTCATCCTCTCGCATTCTGTTTTCTATTTGCGTATCCACAATTTGCTGACGCAAAGCTGCTTCTGTGGCAGTACCTGTCCCTATCGGTATTGTCCTGTCACCAAGAGAAGCGGCGGGATCGCTGCTAACATCTACGATAGATGCCTCTTGAAAGTCGATAAAGTCAGCGGTGCCAACCAACGATAAATCACCAGTACCCAAATAAACGCGCTTGTTTTTATTGGCTTCTTTAATGGCTTTTTTAGATTCAGAACCCAACCGAGCCATGGCGGCAATTATTTGCTGCGGCATCTTAACGTCATAGACGTTCTCAAACCCACTGCCAACTGGCAAATCTACTGCGCCTGTAACCCTATTCTTTGCCTGACGTATCGCCGCTACGTCTAATAGGCTCTCTGACTTAATCTCTTGCGCAGTAAGCTCAAGTCCCGCATCTTTCTTTTCTTTGAGGCTGTTAAGGTATTCGATTCTTTCTCTAACAAAGCCAACAAAATCATCTGCATTGAAGGTGACATTATCGCCCATCGAATCCATCACAACCTTAGAGATGTTTTCGCCTAGCCAATCCTCCGTGGTTTGCGAGTCGCCTTGTGCAAACTGGGGATCTTCTAAAGCAATAGTGTCTCGATAGAAGCTTGCCTCGTAGTATTGGCCATCGGCACCAAAGCCCTCAGCAGGAACGGTGTAAGATGCAAAGGTAGTTCGTGGCAGGAATGGGTATTTCTTGGCAAGAGCCTGTGCAAAAGACAATCGCAATATGCCCACCATATTTGATCCGATAGAGGGATCAAACTCTCTGGATATTGTCTTTTTCAAATCACTACGAAAATTAGGATCGAATCTAGCGTTTGTTTGAGACAGGTTGAAAACGGCGCGATCTGGGTAGGCATCTACTCCGCCCCCCAAGTTAGGCACAGATAGCACTCCCCTGTTGAAAATAATATCAACTGCTGTGTTTAAATCGAGCGCCTCTTCTTGTGCATAAGCTTGTGATTGTTCTTGAACCTGTATCGTACCCTCTGAAAGCGGCAACCCGCCTAACTGTGCCGCACTCGCAAATGTTGCATCTTCTTCCGTAACCTGTTCGGGGAAAAGCAATCGAGTATTTGCTTTTATAAACTCGTTAACTTCTTCTTTCTGTAACGCAAGACCTTCTTCCGCAATGAAGTCAATTTGATCGGCAGTTAAGTCAGACTTCATGTCATTAAGATCTTCATTGCTCATGGTGAACAACAGCTGATCAGGGCCAAGAGTTTGAACATCGTCAAACTTTACAGCTTGTGGGTTGATCGTAGAGGTCAACGCTAGACCGCTAATGTGATTCCTAACTGAGTTTCTATATCTTTCGTTCTGCAATTCGCTATTGGATATGGCGATATGATCATAGCCATTACGCACAGCCATTTTCGTAAGGATGTCTATTCCAAAAGCCAGTCGCTGGTTATCTTGTTTTAGAGGAAGGTCGGGAACTAATGATCCATAGACTTCATCTTTGAATTCATTGAGTACCTTTCGGACTTTTTGCTTGTCCCCTCTGTTTAAACGATCAAAATTAGGGGATCTGATTTCTCCTTGTTTGTGGAGTTTTGTTGCGGCTAGTCTCTTCATGTGTGTTTGAGCAGCCTGATGCAGATCCGATTGAATTTCTTCTATGACCATTACCAAATCACCGTTTTCCAGAACGATATCGGACACTCTCATGTGCATGAGTGGGTTTGGTATGTCGGGGAAATGGGCGTGGTGCCAACGCCTACCCGCTAGAAACGGCATTGATAAAACAATTTCTCGGTAATTCTGAGCTACAGAATCAGCTAGGTCAGGCGCTGGAGCGTCACCTTGCTCTGGTATTTCTCTTCCGCCCATCGCCGTGTATGCGTAGTAAAAATTGTCTCCGAATTCTCCAGACGGATCTATGCCCTGAGTTGCGCCTGTTGGATCTAAAGATAGGTCAGCTGGCTCTGTAACAAGAGTGGTTATTTGCTCCCCGCCCTGAGGGTCTTTTAATACCGCTCGCCCGTGATAATCGTTTTCAACAAAAATCTGCCCAAGCAATCGCCTATCTAAACCAGACTCTGGATCTTTAACCGCTTGGGTCAAAGCCTTTGCAAGCTTCTTGGTGGCTGCATTTTGTTTGTCTTTAAAAGTTACCTCTAGCGACTCATTTAATGCCTCAAGCACCTCTTTAGGTAAGGCAGTTGCTTGGTTGTTATTAGGGTTACCGTTACTAACAGTGTTGACATACGACTTTAATACTCTTTGAGTATTGGTCATATTCACATTAGGCGGTATACCTCTGCGCAATTCGGATATTCCCTGTCTGGCAACCTGTTCATAGGCGAGATTGTTTCTATCCTCTTGCAAGGCAGCTTGATAGTCACTCTCTAAAGCATCATCTGGCGTCCTGTCTATTGGTGTTCCATAGACTTGTATTTCTACAATGCCTTGAATGTCATCCAAGTACTCTGCTATTTCAGCGCCAGAGATTGCTTTGTCTTGCGGGGCGGTAGATAAAAATGCTGCGAGGTGGGAGTCGTTGTATTCCTCCAGTTTCACACCCTTGAGTATCCCGACAAGCTCATCATTACCCTGCTTGTTCTTGACTACCCTAGCCCAAGCTTCTGGCAGCGCCTTCTGAGTAGACTTAGCATTTACTGTCTTCAACAGCCGCGACTGTATCTTGGGGCGCATCTCTGTGGCCGCTGCGGCTGGCCCCTGCTTGATCATGTAAAGCGGGGTGTTAGACGATAGACCAGTCGAGTCCATGGATCTGGAGACTTGCGGCTCCCTGCGACCTACACGGCCCTGCCTAATCTCTTCAAAGATAGTTTCGATCTCAGCAGGTCTGCCTTCCCCGGAGAATGCAGTCTGCAACTGTTTAAACAGTCTAAGAATCTTAGCGAATACACGCCGCAATCCGGGGGTAAATTCTTTCGGCACCTTGCCGTCAATGTCCAGACCCCTGTTGTATAGGGCTGAACCATACGCGACTAGCTCGTTTAGCTTCTGATCTGCCGTCAATCCGCTGAACGCTCTTTCGTATTCTTTTGCGCCCAAATGATCTGAGACAATCTGTTGTAATCGCTCTACATTTGCAGCTAAGTCTGCTTTTTCTTTAGCGGTTAGGAAGTTGTTGTTAAACAGGAAGTGCGTAGCTTCGTGATACGCCCTGTTTTGCGGGTCTAAATACCCGTCTGCCAGAGACACAGCTACGACGTTACCCGCCTGTAATCCTAGCGCCTCTTCCATGGTGTAGTTTTTGCCATCAATCTCTACTTGATTGAGGTTTGCACCATCGCCTCGTGCTGGGCCAAACAACTGACTGGCAACCACTAGGTTTGCTTGAGGGGCTACGCTATTAACGATCTGCTTAACACGGTTAAAGTCGTTGATATCTAACGGCGCTCTGGATCGTACAATCCCCGGCCCTTGTGGGGTCTGTGTAACAACTTGACCTTGCACCACACCAGCCGCCGCTGGCTGCTCTTTGCGCATGAAGTCAAGGTTTAAATCATCTTCTTGAGCAGCGGCTTCTACTAAATCCTGATTACTTTGTAATAAGAGAAGTGTTGCGTCGTGATCTCTGCCCTCTTGCCTGATCTGATTGTAGAGTTTAATTGCCAAACCTTGGAGAGCCGTAGATGGCGTTTTGTCGCTAATCAACAGTGTGTCAATTAATTTTACAAGATCTTCTTTTTCGCCCCTGCTGATTGTAGCTTTCTTTTTGGCCCTTACTCTCGGCGCAGCTTCTGGTTCTGGCGTGACCTCTGGCTCTGGCGTGATCTCTGGCTCGGCGGGTACCTCTTGAACCACCTCTGGTTGGGGCGTTACCTCAGGCGCTTGTTCCTGTTTGACAGCACCCCTCGGTGTGATGATTTCCGGTACGTTAAACTGATCTAAACCATCGTTGAAAGCTGGCTCGCCACGTTCTTTAACAGACTCTCGTACCCGCATCCCTAGTCTGCGAATCTCTGAGTCAGGGAATCCCGGCGCACCACGACCAAAATACCTACGCAACTCAGTCATAATGTCGCTATCAGCGGCAGATCGACTTCTAGTATTGCCGACTATGTAAAGCGCTTTGTCCAGCTGGGACTCAAATACCGGCGTCACCGTCCTGTACCTTGGCTTAGAGTCCTCTACTATCTTCTTGTATCGTAAATCCTTCGGCTTCGGCTGCGCGTAATGCTGCCTCGCCTTCAGCGACTAACTGAGGATTATTATCGACTTGACCGCGAGTTATCATAGAAACCGCTGCGTTTATGCGGTCTATTGGCGTTTCTGCATCGGCTAGAAGTTTACGAAAAGACGCTGCTTTGCGATCTTGTTCATCAGATAATGGGCTGGGTTCTGCTTCTTCCTGTGCAGCTTGCTGCTCTAGGAGGCGCTTGATCTCTTCTGCCTCTGCTGCTTTGTCTGCTTCCTGTTGCCTCTTTAGCGCTTCTTCTCTTTCTTTCTCAGCCTTCTTGTTTGCTTGGTAGTTTTCTACCTTGTTTAACAAGTCAAACTTTTGCTTGTTATCTAGGTCTGCAATTGTCGCACCTTCGCGTCCAGCGACCTCTTCGATAAGTTTCGGTTGGGCTTTCTTTCCTACCTTGTTGCGTTTAAACGCATCATCTATAGCCTTCTGCTCGATGTCTTGATATCTACCCGCATCAGGCTGCACTATCCTAGTTAGTACATCATCGCCGCCCTCTCCGGTGATTTGTTCGATGGTGTCATCAATGACGTTAGGCTGGCTTGCTGCATCACCAATTTCGCCAGAGTCAATCGCCACACCTTCTTCATCTTGCTTTTGTTTAAGGTCAATACCTTCATCTATGGGATCTTTGGCTAGAGGGTTCCGTCGTTGTATCTCTTTATCTATTGCCTTGATGTCAGTTGCTTTCTTGGCGGTTATCTCTTCGCTTAGGGCTGCAAGCCTCTGTTGCTCAAGCTCTTGCAAAGTCATGTCGCCAACATCACGGCCATCTATTTTGTATCGTGGCGTTAATAGATCAGCGTCAGAGGCGAAAGAGAATCCTGTTTCAGATGCCGTTTGGTCAAGAGGGATAAATTCAATCTCTTCTCCTATCAGCACCTTAGCGTCACCGCCTTCTACACCAACAATCTGGCCCGTAAGCTGCTGCCCATCAGCGTCATACACAGCAAGTTCTGTTTCATTAGCGATAGCATCGCCAACAAACTCATCGCTGAGAGGCGCTAGGGGTGTAGACTGCTGATACTCTTCTCGTATTTCTTGCTCATTCTTTGGATACTTAACCTTGCCGCGCACCAGTAAATCGAATATCGCACCCGCTCCGGCGCCATATCCAAAGTCCGACAACATACTCTCGCCTATTTCTATGTCGGGGTTGTAGTTAACCTGTGCCGCAAATTCTTGTAAGACTTGAGAAAACGCTTCCTGCGCCCCCTCTCCTACACCTGTAGTTCCAGCTTCGCCCAAGCGCCTAATGATCTCGCTTTTTGTTTGATTAGCTATCCCTATCGGTATGCCGCGCAAAACCATTTCTGGAGCCAGTAGCTCTAAGAATCCAATTGGCACACCCAAAGCTATCGCAAGATTTCTTTGGCCAACCGTGTAATCTCCGCCAGCTTGTTTAAACGCCTCTAGCATTGCGCTAGATTGACCGGCACCTGCTGATCCTGCGGCAGCGTACTTAACTCCCGCCAGCCCTTTGGATAGCGCCAGCATTCTTTTGCTGGCGTTTAATTTTCCGGGGCCGCTGGCAAGTAAGGCTGCGGCTCTTGTTCCAGCTGCTGCTTGGCCAAGTCCCGGTAGTGCAAATGCGAATATGCTACCGACACCCTGCATCAGTTTGCCAACCATGCCTTCCTCGTTGCCGACATACTCTTTTGCTTCTTGGATGTCTTTGAAGAACTCGCTAGTGTCTCGGTCTATTGCATCTTCATATCCCGCCAAGCTTGTGACTGTGTCTGCGATAGAAAACAAACCCTCAGCCATGCTTAGGCCAGTTTGCAGTGCGCCCCTAGTAATACCGCGAGGTACGGCATACAAGCTATCGTCTGTGCCTTCAAACAGTTGTGAGGGCGCTTCTATTATTTCTGGCAAGAATGGAGAATCAAAAGCCTTAAATAAATCTAAAGCTGTTTGTGGCTCCGGCATCGGAGGCGGCGGTGTAGCAGGAGTAACAGGCTGCTGCATAGGGGTAGCTGATGTAATATCTAGGAAGCTACCCGCCTGTGTAGGAGGAATAATAACTTGCCCCGGCGATAGGGATGATGAGATCCCTGCCGGTGGCGCAGTAAAGCTAGAGCCAACACCCTGAGGCGCACCCTGTAGCCTACTAATAAGCTCCTGTATCCGCTCCTCTTGCGTAGCCATTAAGGTGCGAGTTTAGAACCAAGACTGTTGGGGTCTAAGAAACTGCCCTGTGGTGATTGATAGAAAGCTTTTAGAGCAGCATTGGGATCATCCGATAACGCGATTGTATTTAGAATGTTGCCATATTCAGCTATCACCTGTAGATCCCCAATTCTTGCATCATCCTGTAAAGTCTTATCAAGCACCGCTCTTGCCTGTGCGAGTCTTTGTCTGGTGTCAGTAACCGATGCTGGAACATTTTTATAATTAGTGGCTAACTCTTTAATTAATTTGTTCAAAGCTCTATTAACGTCTATCTGTGCGCCTCGCACATATTGTTGAGCGTAGTTATTATCAATATCTGCTTTCAATAAAATTTGGTCAGGAGAGGCATAAAGGACTGCATCTGGTTTAGTTACATTATTTTTAACCGACTCCCTGTCAGTAGTCGCGTTCCTTACGTCATCTCTGAAAGCGTTATACTGCTCTATCGCAAGTCCGGCTTGCTCTCTTAATTCTGTCTGATTAGCCTTATCAATATCGACTTTTAACTGTAAGGCTTTGTAGTAATCCTCTTGCTGCATCTTACGAAGGTTGATTGCAGCGGTGCGATTCGCAGTCCTAAGAGTTTGCTCAAACTGTCGCGCAGCAGTAATTTTATCAGTGACATCTTTTTGTCTTTGATAAAGCGTATTAGCGCGTTCTTTCTCTCTTTGGAACTCATTAAGCGCGTGTTGATAAAGCTCTTTCTGCTCTTGTCCGGTCATCTTGTTCAAGACACCAGCGGCACCACCCAATCCCTGCGACAACGCGGTGATAAAGTTTGGACTCTCGCCAGCAGCCGCTTGGAAGAACGCTTGAGCCATGCCCAAAGAGGTTTGTTTCTTGATGCGATCTTTGATGTTTTGACGATCAGGCAATTCCTCTTCAAGCTTTTTGAGATCACTGAGAGAATCGTCAAGTTGTGTTTTATAATCCTGCTCTCTTTTTATAAGCTCGTTCAGATACTTATCTTGAAGCCCTTTAAAGGTTGTCGAGGTAGACAGGGTTGAATCAATACCTGTGCCAACAGCAGCACCAGCTGGGGTTTGCCCAAACGGGGTTACGTTACCTACACCTACGCCTATTAAATTAGCATCTCGTTTAAACGGCTGAAGAGCACTCGCAACGGCGACTGCGGGATTTGGTTGCGAGGTTGGTACAGCAGTGCTTGGCTGTTGCGTATCACCCGATCCAGATTGTTGTTGGTTTTCTTCTGCTGTGTTTTCGACAATATCTGCTATGTAGTTCTGCCGTGTTGGCCCAAGCAATTCTTGCATAGAGACAGGTCGCTGACTTCGTTTGAGATCTACCCTGCTTTGTTGGAATCCAGTAAACGGGGTCAAAGACGCTCTTTCTCCGGGGTCTGATAAACCAAGCGCTCGTCCAAGTCGGCTGAATGCTAACTCTTGCGCAGCATTACCTGCGAGTCTTGGGAAAAACATAGCAAGATCACCAGCTGCCGCAATAGGCGATAAAGCACTAGCGCCAAGTGACTGAAGCCCCCTCCTGTCATTGATGGTCTGTAACACCTCTGCCCTTTCTGTTTCTGAAAGCTGTGCAAAGGTATCAGGGGTATATCAAGCTGCGCTTAATTCTTCCAAGCCAAGTGTGCCTTGATTCAGACTCCCTGTCTGGAATCTGCGCACTAACCCGCCGGACTGCATCATAGGTACACCACCCTGCTGCATTAACGCCGTCATGTCTGGAGCCATAGGTGCTGCGGGGGCCATAGGCGCTGCGACGGCCATAGGTGCTGCTTGGGCTGCTGTCGCCATGGGCGCAGCTGGCATCATGCGTGTTCTTGCCGCCATGTTTATAAGCTGATCTACCACAGGAGGCTGCTGTCGCATACGCAACATCTGCGCATCTTCTCGGATGTCATTACGAGACTTCAACTCACTTGCGGCTATTACGCCCTCAATGCCACCAGCCTGTGCTAACTGAGCGAGCGTTGTATCAGGCAAGTCTTCTGTACGATTAGCAATCCTTAGCAGGTCATCCATCGCCATGTTTAAACGTCCTATGCTGCTAGTTGGGCTGCACCCATCAAGAAGTTAAGTAACTGTCCAGACT
>LULW01000241.1_pt1 | contig 19199 bp, 17 predicted proteins | sample 729531 | NCBI WGS metagenome assembly LULW01 (sample SAMN03860279, study PRJNA289734) | marine metagenome | biome: seawater column; feature: ocean; material: water; isolation source: Red Sea water column Station 108 - depth 10m | place: Saudi Arabia: Red Sea | collected 2011-10-15 | depth 10 m | reverse complement strand
TAAAAATTTAAAAAAACAAAACGTGTGGTTTGTATTCACTCCATATTTATGGTTAGTTTTGTTCTTTTTTGTTCCATTAGCTTTAATTTTTAAAATATCTATATCTGTGTCTGAATGGGGTATGCCACCTTATCGTGATCTTTTTTCTTTATCTGAAAATGGATTGGAGATTAATTCAACTCTTGGAAATTATTTATTCATTTTTTCAGACCCCTTCTATATTAGATCTTATCTCAATTCACTTTCACTAGCATTCACATCTACAGTATTATGTTTATTGATTGGTTATCCCATAGCTTTTTACGTTGCAAAATCTAAAACAAGTATAAGAAACATACTATTGATTATGCTTATCATACCTTTTTGGAGTTCTTTTCTTCTAAGGGTATATGCATGGAAAGTCTTACTGCAAGGCACTGGTATTATAAATTCAATTCTTATACATATTGGGCTAATTTCTGAACCAATATCTATGTTACACAATCATTATGCTGTAATTTTAGGTGTTGTTTATACTTACCTTCCATTTATGATTTTACCGCTTTATGGATATTTGGTTAAATTTGATTTAAATTTGATTGACGCATCTAATGATTTAGGTGCAAAGCCTTTAAACACGTTTGTAAAAGTTATCTTACCTCTATCTTTACCAGGAATAGTAGCTGGGAGCATGTTGGTTTTTATACCAGTTGTTGGAGAATATATAATTCCAGAAATGTTAGGTGGTAGTGATAAGCTTTATTTTGGGAAAATAATTTGGGATGAATTTTTTGTAAATAGAGATTGGCCTATTGCTAGCGCGCTTGCGATGTCTGGTATTGTTATTCTTGTATTTCCCATAATTATTTTCCAATTGATGTACGCGAAATATAATTTTAGAAATGAATAAATTATTTTTTAAAATTTTTACCTTAACAATTGGATTTTCGTTTTTATATTTTCCTATTTTAACTCTTATAGCTTACTCTTTTAATGATAATAAAAGAGTTATGGTTTGGAAGGGTTTTTCTTTTAGATGGTATAAGGAATTATTTCATAATGAACAAATTTTAGAGGCTTTTTATACTAGTCTAAAAATTGCTTCTCTTTCAGCAACATTTGCAACAATCATGGGTGTAATGATTGGTTTTTCATTAACAAGAATATCAAAAATTCCAGCCAGGCCTTTCTTTATTTTCTTGAGTTCTTCTCCTTTGGTTATGCCTGAGATAATTTTAGGGCTTTCTTTGTTGTTATTCTTTATATCATCTAACCATATTATTGGCTTTCCTTCCTCAAAAGGACAACTAACAGTCTTAATATCGCATATAACTTTCTCTGTAGCTTTTGTTGCAGTCATTATCCAATCAAGGTTGAGTAGTTACGCTGCAATATTATCAGGTTGGTTACTTGCATTTACACTCTCTTTGGACGATCTTGTCGTTGCTAGTTTTACTACCGGTCCCGGAGCTAACACTTTGCCAATAGTGGTTTTTTCTAAAGTTAGATTGGGATTGAGTCCAGAAGTTAATGCTCTTTCCGCAATAATAATGCTAATTGTTATATGAGCAGCAATTAGTATTTACTTAATTAATAGATCAAACATTAAGAAGTAAATATTCTCTTTCCCATGCTGTAATAATTTTATTATAGGCATTTACCTCTAAGTCTTTAATTGAACAAAATAATTCTATAAATGTTTCACCAAATATCTCTTTTGCCTCCTTAGATCTAGAAAAAGTATCTATTGATTGATAGATGCTTTCTGTCAAAGAAACATTCACGTTATATGCAGCTTTTTTGGTCTCCGGGGTTGCTTTTAATTTTTTCTTCAAACCTAAATATCCTGCAGATAATGTTGCAGCCATAGCTAAGTATGGATTTACATCTGATCCACACAGTCTATTTTCAATTCTAGCCTGGTTAGCAGAGTTAAAATTTGGGACTCTAAAACCACAGGTACGGTTTTCAAAACCCCAGTTAAGGTTAAATGGCGTGCCTTCCTCCCAATAAATCCACCCAAATAGTTATCAAAATATTTTGTAGTTTTAAGATTTTTGTCCACAAATATTGGTTTACCTTTTTTTAAAATTGATTGATGTATATGCATCGAGTTCCCTGGAGTATCTTCCATCGGTTTAGCCATAAAAGTTGCATACAAATTATGCTTCAATGCAGTTTGTCTAAGAGTTCTTTTAAATAAAAAAACCTGATCGGCCAAGTCAAGGGGGTTACCATGCTTGAAGTTAATTTCCATTTGTGCTGGTCCATCCTCATGATTAATATTCTCTACGTCTAATTCTTGAGTCTCACAGTAGTCATACAAATCCTCAAAAATATGATCAAATTCATTAACAGCGTCAATACCGTAAGACTGATTTCCTTTTTCAATTCTTCCAGATTGCCCACTTGGTGTCTCTAAAGGATTGTCTGGATCATTGTTTTTCTTAACTAAATAGAATTCAATTTCTGGAGCAACTACTGGTTCAAGGCCTATTTTTTCATAAAGACCAATTACCTTTTTTAAAATACCTCTAGAGTGGACCTCTATAACATTATCATTGTTATCAACAGCATCACAAATAACCTGTGCGGTTGGTTCTTCATACCATGGAACAGTTCTCAGAGTATTAAAATCAGGCTTTAATATAAAATCACCATCTGTAGGATTTAAAATCTGATCATCTATTGAATAAGTCACATCTCTAGATACTGCTAATTTGAATAGGGCTAAAGGTAATCTTAATCCACCTGACTCAATAGAGCTTAAAAATTTTTTTGTTGGTAGTATTTTTCCCCTTGGTATACCTGAATTATCAGGAATCATACATTCTACCTCTGTTATTTTATTTTTCTTTAACCAATCGACATAATCATTCATAGCTATAACTAACCTTTAAAATTTGATATTTATGTATCTGATGGATTACTCAGATAATTATTACGTAAGAACAAAAGCATTCAGCCTTAATACTAACAAATTAAATGAGAGCTTACAATGTGATGTTTGTATAATTGGTGCAGGTTTATCAGGAATTTCATCAGCATTATATTTATCTAAATTAAATCCAGATTTAAACATAGTCATATTGGAGAAAAATAAAGTTGGTTGGGGTGCATCTGGAAGAAATGGTGGTCAATTATTACATGGTTTTTCCTCAGAGAATTACTCTAGCCAAAAACACACTCAAGAGGAAATTAAGATATTATGGCAATTCACATTAGACGCTGTTAGAGAAGTAAAAAAAAATATCAAAGACTTAAATATACAATGTGACTTAATCGAGGGTTATGTTTTAGCCGCAGTAAGTAAATCCCATGATGAGGAGTTAAAAAAATACGTAGACAGGCTTCAAACAAAATTTGATTATGAATCAGTGACGTATCTACCAAAAAATAGAATGGACCAGTATTTTGATAGCCCTTATTACAAATCTGCAATGTATGACTCAGAGTGTGGTCAAATTCATCCACTTAATTATTGTCTAGGATTAGCAAGAGAATTATTAAAAAATCAAAATTGTAAAATATTTGAAGATACAGGAGTGATATCATATGAATCTCAAAAAAAAGTAACAATAACAACTGAAAAAAATTTAACTGTTAAATCTGATAAATTAATTATCTGCTGTAATGCATATATTGATAATTTGAATAAAAGTTTAAGAAAAAAAATAATGCCTGTTAAAACTTATGTATCAGCATTTACTGAAATTCCAAATACAGAATTGAGTAAATATTTTCGAAAACCTATCACAGTGGGAGATATGTTATTTGTACTAAATTATTTTAGACTGGATTCTAATAATAATTTAATTTTTGGTGGAGGTGTAAGTTACTCTAATATAGATCCGATAAATTTGGAATTATCTTTAAAAAAAAGTATAAAAAAGATACTTCCTGGTTTAGAAAAGTTCAAAGCTTGGTGTACTTGGAGTGGGCACGTTGCCATAACTGTAAACAGATTCCCTCATATCGGTAGTATTGATAATAATATTTTTTTTGCACAAGGATATTCAGGACATGGTTTAGCAATAACAACTATGGTTGGAAAAATGCTTGCTGAAACAATAACAAATCAGAACAATAATTTGAGCTTATTTGAAAAGTTTAGACATAAAAACTTTCCTGGTTTTGGCGTAATTGATAAGCCATTATTAGTTTTAGCAATGAGTTATTTTAAATTAAAAGATCAATTAAGCCTGAAATAACTTATTTTTGCCTAATCTAGAGTTAGGATCTAAGTGTTTTTTTAATTTTTTAATAAAAAGGTAATTTTCACTAGGTTTATATTTTTTTAAAAGATAATTTTTTTTCAAACCAAGACCGTGTTCTGCTGCCACACTACCTTCGCTTTGAATAGTCAAATCATAAATAAATTTTGAGAGGTAAGCACAATTCTTTTTTGAATTAGGATGTACTTTAAAATTGCAATGCAAATTACCATCTCCCAAATGCCCAAAAAAATAAGGAGTAAAGATGTTATTATCCTTTACAAATGTATTTATCTTCTTAATAAAGACAGACCACTTATCAATGGGTAAAGAAATATCAAATTTTTCAGTAAAATTATATTTTATCTGATTATATACTAACTCTTCTCTTTTGCTCCATATCCATGATTTTGATTTATTATGTTCCATTTTATAAATTTTAAATTCTTTTAAATTAAAGTATTTTTTTAATTCTTTTTTGTAATTACCAATAACATTAGACTGTATCTCTATGATTAAATTGAAGTGATGTGTACTTTCATTAAATAAATAAGAGCTAGGTATTGGAAATATTATTTCAAAACTTGTTAAATTATCGAAGTACTTGTTTCTTAAAAATTTCAGTAATCGAATTGACTTATTTAAACTATTTGTTTGTATTAAATACGTAGAATTGTATTTTTTTTTTGGGATTAACTTTAAGCTTGCTCTTGTAATTATTCCAAAAATACCTTCAGAACCACAAAATAACTTCCACAGTTTTGGGCCAAAATTATCTTTTTTGAGTTTATTTAAAAAATTTAAAATAGTTCCATCACTAAGTACTACTTCAAGGCCATTTATATGATCCTCTATGTTACCATATCTCAAGGTTTGCAAACCCCCAACATTAGTAGATATATTACCCCCAATTGTACATTTATCACTTGGCGCAATATTAACTGGAAATAAAAGTTTTTTATTATTTGCTGCTTTTTGTATGGTTTTTAACAATGTTCCGCTTTGAGCTGTTATTATAAAATTATCAGTATCAACTTCTTCAATACGATTCATTTTTTTAAAATCTATTAGGATAGTTTTTTCAAATTGAGGTTTTGTGCCATCCACTCTATTAGTCTCTCCACCAATAGGTAAAATATGAAATTTATATTTGTTAGAAAATTTAACCAGTTTAGATACCTCCAAAGAATTTTTAGGGAAAGCAGTTATTTGGTCACCCCTTCTTATAGTTTTTATTGGAAACTTCATTTAGATGCTCTTCGTAACCTATCGTTTATAGCGATTCCTATTTTCTTATAAGGAATAGGTGCGATACTTATATTTTTATATTGGTTGTCGTTATCTGCTAAAAAAATAAAATGATAAAGATTTTTGGCAGCTTCAATTAAATTTCTACTCTTACTTAAATTTTTGAATTGACCTTTCTTATTTGCTCCAAAGTTTATATATGCAGATTTTTTTTTAGCATTTTTGACATTTAAAAATATTTTCTTCTTAGGAGAATAATGTTTTTTTGAAGTTCCAGGAAAACTTAAATTTTTGTTATATTTACTAATAACCATATAGGGTAATATTTTTTTCACATTTTCTAATGATATCATCCCTGGTCTTATTATATTCAATTTGTTATCAGATATTTTAATTAAAGTTGACTCGATACCAACTTTACATTTTCCATCATCTACAATTAATAAATTTGTCTCAATAAATTGCTGAAAAACCATTTCACTGTTGATTGGGCTTAGTTGTTTAAATTTGTTTGCTGAAGGCATTACAAGGGGCTTACCTACTTTATTAATTAAATTTAATGTAAATTTATTATTTGGAACTCTTACAGCACACTCATTATTTAATGTAAGAGATTTGGGTATTTCGAGAGACTTCCTTTGTAAAACAAGAGTAAGAGGCCCAGGCCAAAATTCTTTAGCTAAAATTAAATTTTCATCATCTAAATTAAAAAATTTATCTACCATTTTTAAACTTGAACAATGAAATATTAATTTTTTTTTCAAAGGTCTTTTTTTTAATAAGAAAATTTTTTTTGCTGCTTTAATATTGGTTCCTAAACCAGCTAGCCCATAAACAGTTTCTGTTGGCAAAACTACTAATTCATCTTTTAATAGTTTAGACTTTAAGAAATGTGAAAGTTGCTTTGATAAATTTGATTTAACGATAATGGGCATAATTTACATAATTAGATATATTTTTAGTATTCAGTTAAGATTAATTAATATTATTTTACAACTTTATGAATATATGCGCCATTATTCTTTCTGCTGGAAAGAGCAAAAGATTTAAATCATCTAAACCAAAATTTCTTCATGAAATATCTGGTAAAGAGTTAATACAGTATAATTTAGATGCACTAAATAAAATTAAACAAGTAAAAAAAACTTTTATTATTTCAAGTAAAGCTAATAAAAAATATTTCATTCATGAAAAAGTATTTATTCAAAATCCAATAGACGGTACTGGTGGAGCTTTTAAACAATTTTATAAATACAATAATAAATTTGATTATTTTTTATTGACCTTAGCAGATACACCTATTTTCGATTATAAAATACTCTCTGATTTTGTTTCAAAAGGTGTAAAGAATGATGATGACTTATCAGTTCTTACACAAAATGTAAGAAACCCAAAAGGATATGGAAGAGTAGTTAAAAAAAATAATTTATTAATTAGTATTATTGAAGAAAATGAATGTTCAAACGAAGAGAAATTAATCAATGAGATAAATACTGGCATATTTTTAATTTCAAAAAAAGCTGCATTAAATTTAAAATTAATAAAAAAAAATAAAAATAAGAATGAATTTTACATTACTGATTTAGTAAATGTCTGTTTAAATAAAAAACTTAAAATGACTACTTTTTTAAATAAAGCCACAGTGATATCAGGTGCTAACACCTTAAATGAACTTAATAAATTAGAAACATTATCTCAAGATTTTATAAAGAAAAAATTAATAGATAGCGGTGTTAGAATTATTCATCCTGATACGGTTTATATAGAGAGCAATGTTAGTATCGCTCCGGGAGTAGTAATTGAGCCACATGTTGTTATAAAAAAAAATGTAAGCATCAAAAGTAATTCTATTATTAAGTCCTTTTCTTATATTGAAAATTCCACAATAGGTAATAACTGCTCCATTGGCCCTTATGCAAGAATAAGACCTGAGGTTATTATCGCAGATGAGGTAAAAATTGGTAATTTTGTTGAGATTAAAAAATCAAAATTATCAAAGGGAGTAAAAGTAAATCATTTAAGTTATATCGGAGACTCATCTGTAGGAACAAATAGTAATATTGGGGCTGGAACTATTACTTGTAATTATGATGGAAAAAATAAGCTGAAATGCAAAATAGGTAATAATACCTTTATTGGCTCAAATTCTTCTATTATTGCACCTGTTAAAATTGGCAATAAAGCATACATAGCTGCAGGATCTGTAATTACCAAATCAATACCAAATAATCATTTTTCAATAGCCAGATCAAAACAGAAAAATAAAATTAATAATAAAAAATAATGTGCGGTATAGTTGGTATCTTAAATTCATCTTCTTTAAAGAATAACTCTATAGATATTTTAAAAAAGCTGGAATATAGAGGGTATGACTCTGCTGGCATTTCCTTGTTTTCAAAAGAACGAATAAAAACCATTAAAAGTGTCGGCAAAATATCAGAACTAAAAAATAAAGCTCAAAATGTATCAGATAAAAATTTTTATGGTGTGATAGGTCATACAAGATGGGCAACACATGGAGTTGTTAGCAAAAATAATGCTCATCCATTTGCAAATGATGATCTTACTTTAGTTTGTAATGGTATAATTGAAAACTATAGAAAAATTCAAAATCGATTTGTAGAAATTCCTAAAAATATTCAATCAGATACTGAAATCAGTTTTTACTTTCTCACCTATTTAGTCAATAAATATAAAAATTCAGATGAAGCTATTAGAGTGTTTAAAAGTGTAATTAAAGGAAACTACGCCTTTGTTATATTTATAAAAAAAAATAATTGTTTTTACTTATTAAAAAATGGTAGTCCAATCGCCTTATCTCATAATAAAAACTCCTCTTACATATGCTCAGATTCATCTATTTTATCTGATTATAGTGATAAGATTTATCATCTTAAAGATGGTGATATTATTAAAATTCAGCAGTCTAAAATATCTAGTTTAAATAAAGCTAAAATACTCTTCGAAAAAAATGAAATTAAACAAAACCCATATGATAAAGGAAAATATCAACATTATATGTTGAAAGAGATTCATGAGCAGCCTGAAGTTATAAAAACTACTCAAAAAAATTATGTAAAAGAATTTTTTAATGATTTTGAAAGCAAATTTAAAAATTTAATTTTAAACAAAAAAATAATATTTGTTGGATGTGGTACTGCATACCATGCCTGTTTAGTTGGTGAGTATTACTTTAATAAATATACAAATATAGATACTTCATCAGAATTAGCTTCCGAGCTTAGATATAAAAAAATAAATAAAGACGAAAAAATTTTATTTATTTTTATTTCACAATCTGGTGAAACTATGGATACATTGATGGCTTTAAAATATATCAAAAAAAACAAACATTCCTCTATAGTCATCACTAATTCTTTGCAGAGTAGTATGGTGAGAGAGGCTGATGTAACCATACCTACTTATGCTGATAAAGAAGTTGGTGTAGCCTCAACTAAAGCTTTTACTTGTCAAATATTGAGCTTAGCCAATCTTTCTATTGAAATTGGTAAAATGACAAATTCCATATCGAAAAAAGATTATAATAAGAATTTAGCGTTTCTAAAGTTATTACCAATAAAGCTGAAAAAATTAATAAACGATTTTACACCAGAGGCGAAAAAAATTGCAAAAAAATTAAGCCAATCTGATACTTGTTATTTTATTGGAAGGAATATTGTATACCCAATAGCATTAGAGGGATCCTTGAAATTAAAAGAGATATCTTACATGCATAGCGAAGGCTTTCCTGGAGGAGAGATGAAACATGGCCCAATCGCATTGATCGATAAAAAATCATTAACAATTTGCTTATCGCCAAACAACGAACTATATGAGAAATCTATTTCTAATGCTGAGGAAATCGCTGCTAGAAATGGTAAGGTTATAATTTTATCTAGTGTTAAAATTCACAGAAAATCATTAAACACACATAATGTAAGCCTACCCAAAGAAAACTTTATTGACACACCTTTCATTTATACTATTCCTCTTCAACTCATTTCATATTATTTTGCTCTTAATGAAGGTACTGATATTGATCAACCAAGGAATCTCGCTAAATCAGTTACCGTTGAATAAATTGAATACTATTTAATATGAATATCGAAGTTGATAATGAGATTTTAGCTAGTGTGATTGATGCTCGGTTTGGAATCAAACCACAGCTTTCTTCAAATATCGAAAAAGCTAATTTTAAACAAACTATTTTTTTTCCTGAGGATAAATTGAAATCAAATACATTTAATTCAGTGCCTTTAGACACATATGGAATAATCAATAAATCTAAGTTATTTACAAGAGAACCTATTACAGGAGAACAAATATCTTATTTAATTAATGATAATGGCTACACTGTTAAAGATAATAATCCAGATATTAAAATCGAAACAACAGATTATAAAATTTTTTATAGATTTGAAATTAATGAGATTCAACACAAATACTGCTCATCAATTTTTACTAATTTAAAATTTAAAAAAATAAATATTGTTTTTCCAAATAGCAGCACAATACACTTTTTTTCTGAGAATATATCCCTTTTAAAAAAATATATTAAGAAAATTGCTAATAAAAAAATTCAAGAGAGTGATCTTATTAAAATCAAAGTCCCAACTAGTTTATCTATTTATTACTCTAAAAATAATAATACCAAAGAGATTACAATCAAAAATAAATCTTATTTGGGAATATGTTTTGAAATAGTTAATCTTTTAAGCTTAAATACTTTAGACACTAAGAATACTTATAATTCCAGCAATAATAACAATTACTATATTAATATTCTTTTTTTTAATTTTTATAATTTTTTCCCTAAGTTTATATCTTTATTCATATTTAAATTTTTACTCAGGTTTAATAAATCTTACATATTTTCTAATCAAGTATTAGAAATTAATAATAATTTTAACAAACAAAATAATTTCTTCTCTAATATTATTGATGATAATCAATATCCTAGTTACTTATCAAAAGGAACTTTTTTCCCTAATTTAAAATTAAGTAATAAAAAGTATATTCATGAGATACTCAAGGATGACGATACATACATACTTTCAAACAAATATAAAATAAAAAACATAAAAAATTTTATTTTTCTATCTGATGGTTCTGATAAAAATTCTTATCAAATCGGTAAAAGTTCATATGATTATTTAAATTTAGATAAATGCTATTACATTACAGACAATCATGGCCTAATCACCACTGTAGATATCGTTGATAATATCGGAATTATCAATCATGAAGATATTGATTCAAAGTATTCAGATAATAAACAATCCAGCATAGATAATTTTTATGCTACAGGTTATGAGCCATCATTACCTAAATTAAAGCTACCCAAAATTTGGCCTTTTAAATCTAAAACCCAATAATTTCTTTTATTTAATACATTTAACAATATAATCCTTGCCTCATGAAATGGACTAAAGATAGTTGGAAAAACTTTGAAGCAAAGCAAATGCCTGCTTACGCTGATCAAGGTAACTTAGACTCTGTAATAGAGGAATTATCCTCTATGCCTCCTTTAATATTTGCTGGTGAGACTAGGTCTCTAAAATCACAAATTTATCAAGTTCAAAAAGGAGAGTCCTTTTATTTACAAGGCGGCGACTGTGCTGAGAGCTTTCAGGAATTAAACCCCAATACAATTCGAGATAATTTTAAATTACTATTGCAAATGTCTGTTGTTTTGACTTTTGCCACTAATAAACCTGTCGTTAAACTAGGGAGAATGGGTGGACAATTTGCTAAACCAAGAAGCTCAGACTTTGAAGAAAAAAACGGTCAAAAGCTACCTAGTTATAGAGGAGATATCATCAATTCATTTGAGTTTAACGAGTCCTCTAGAGAACCAGACCCTAAAAGAATGATCAGAGCTTATAACCATTCAGCTTCAACTTTAAATTTATTAAGAGCTTTTGCTCAAGGAGGTTTTGCTAGTTTAACACAATTAAATAAATGGAATTTAGATTTTGCAGATAACTTTGATACAACAAAAAAATTTAAAGAATTATCTGAAAAAATTGCAGAAAGTATAAAATTTATGAATGCCTGTGGTGTAAATGAAAAAAATACAAGAGAACTAAGAGAGACAGATTTTTACACAAGCCATGAAGCACTTCTTTTACCTTATGAACAAGCTTTTACAAGAATAGATAGCACTACAGGTGAGTGGTACAATGTAAATTCTCATTTTTTGTGGGTTGGTGATAGAACTAGAGATCCTAATGGTGCTCACATACACTATTTAAGTGGTATAAAAAACCCTTTAGGTCTTAAAGTAGGACCATCTACAACCATTGATGATTTAAAAAAAAATATTGAGATACTGAATCCTGAAAATGAAGGTGGAAGACTTACACTTATTGTTAGAATGGGAGCAGATAAAATTAATTCAAAATACCCTGATTTATTGAAAGAAATTAATAAACTCGGTCTTAATCTTACATGGATATGTGATCCTATGCATGGAAATACATCTACAAGTAAATCTGGCTATAAAACTAGAGCTACTGAGAATATTTTTAAAGAAATTCAGTCTTTTTTTGAAATTCATAAATCAGAGGGTTCAGTCGCAGGAGGCGTTCACCTTGAATTAACAGGTTTAGATGTAACTGAATGTGTCGGTGGACCTGATGATATTAAAGATGAAAATTTAGGTGATAGGTATCATACGTTTTGTGACCCAAGACTAAATGTTAATCAATCATTAGAGCTATCTTTTCTTCTGGCTGATTTATTATCTAATGGCGAAATGAATTAGTTTTCTTATTCATAATGAATAAAAAAACAAATTCAAATTTAATTAATAATTTTACTGATAATTATTTTTTAAAAACAAAAAAAATTATCCATAAGTATGGAGATATTAAAGTTACTTATGCTGTTTTTATTCGTAGACCAGGTGTTATAGCATTAAAACTAGCAATAAATTGGATAAAACAAATTTCAAAAGACAGAGGTATTAAAGTATCAACTTCTAGCCCATTCAAAGAGGGTGACCATTTTGGTGCTGGAGAACCAATTCTTTATATTAGGGGATCTTTTAAACATATAGTCGATTTGGAAACTTTACTCTTACAAAAAATTGGTCCAGCTTGTATAGCAGCAGCTAATGCATATCAAATGTGTTTAGACTTGCCTAAAACGTCCTTTATAGCTATGGATGCAAGACATTGTGCAGGTACAGAGATGTCTGAATTAATGTCATATGCGGCATCAGTAGGATCAAAATCAGCAAAAAGAAAAAAAGCTAAAGGCTTTATTGGAACATCGATAGATGCAACATCACATTATTTTCAATCTAATAAAGCATTAGGAACGATGCCACATGCATTAATAGGATATGCAGGATCTACTCTTGAGGCAGTAAAAATGTTTCATGAAACATTTCCAAAAGATGATTTAGTTGTATTGCCTGATTATTTCGGTAAGGAAATTACTGACTCTATTCAAGTTTGTAGCCACTTCGATAAGTTGTCTAAAGCTGGAAAAGTAATGATAAGACTTGATACCCCAAATGGAAGATTTATTGAGAATCTTGATACCTCAAAATCATATGAGGTCTTAGAAAAACACGCACCCGGTTCAATCAAAGAATACAGATCTGACAAAGAGTTAAAACACTTAGTTGGGCCTGGAGTCTCTGCTGCATCTTTGTGGTATTTGAGAGCACAACTTGATAATTTTGGTTTTAAAAAAGTAAAAATTATTGCATCTAGCGGATTTACAAATGAGAAATGCAAGGCAATGTCTTTAGCCAAAGCTCCAATAGATGTCATAGGAACTGGAAGTTATCTACCAGAAAAGTGGTCAGAAACATATGCAACTGCTGATATTATAAAATATGGTAATTCCTCTAGAGTAAAAGTTTCAAGAGAGTACCTCTTAAAAAAAGTTAAATGATAATTACACGTTTTGCCCCGAGCCCAACTGGTCACCTGCACTTAGGAAATATGAGATCTTGCTTTTTAAATTGGGCATATTCGAAAAAAAATAATGGTAAATTTATTCTTAGATATGACGACACTGACCAAGAGAGAAGCAAAGATGAATATGTAAAGTCCATAGCATCTGATCTTGATTGGTTAAAAATAAAATATGATGAAACTTTTTATCAAAGCAAAAGAATTGAGAGATATAATGAACTTTTCGATCAATTAATTTCTTTAAAATTTGTTTACCCATGTTTTGAGTCAAGTGAGGATTTAGATATAAAAAAAAAGTTGCAGTTAAAAGCAGGAAAACCTCCAATCTACGATAGATCCTCATTAAATTTATCTAAAGAAGAAATTGAAAAAAAAATAATTAATGGTAATCAGCCTTATTGGAGATTTAAGCTTTCACAGACTAAAATTAAATGGAATGATTTAGTAAAAGGAGAGACCGAAGTAGATCTAGCTTCTCAATCAGATCCTGTTTTAAGGAGGGCTGATGGTAGCTACCTCTACCATTTTCCAAGTGTCGTCGATGATATAGATATGAAAATATCTCACATTATTAGAGGCGAAGACCACTTAACTAATTCAGCAATTCATTTAGAATTATTTAAATGTTTAAATTCTGATTTACCTTCATTAGGTCACAATCCATTAATGCTTAATGAGGATGGAACAAAACTAAGTAAGAGAAATTTGGACTCAATTTCACTTAAGCAATTCAGAAACAGTGGATATACAGTTAACAGTATTCTATCTTATTTGTATTCACTTGGTTTAAACTCAGATTATGATTTTGAAACCATTTTAGAGAATAATTTTAGAGATTTTAATTTAGAGGATATTTCTAAAAACTTACCAAAAATTGATATTCATAAAATTGACTTTTTTCAAAAAAATTCATTAAGGTCAATGAATTTAAAAGATTTAAATAATGAATTCCCTGAGCTAGAAGAGTTAGCTTTAACTGAAGCAGAGTGGGAACTTATTAAAGAAAATGTTGAAAAGTATGAAGATATAAAAAATTTATGGAATATTATTAATAGAAGAGAAATTAAAATTCAACCCTCAGGTGACTTTATCAAACTTTTGATTAAAAATTTGAATGGTATTTCAAATTTTAGTTTTGATGAATATGTCAATTACTTAATGAGAATTGATAAATCACTATCAAAAAAAGAAATATTTACTAATACACGTTATATACTTACAGGTAATCAAAATGGCCCATCTGTTAAAGACCTATATAATTATTTTGGCCACGAAGGTTTAAAAAAAATTTTAAATGAATATTAATCTTTTTAATACTTTAACCAAAAAAAAAGAAAAACTTATACCAATTAACTCATCTGCAATTAAGATGTATGCTTGTGGACCCACCCTTTACAGTAATCCACACATAGGAAACTTCAGACCAATTATAGTTTTTGATATCTTATTTAGAGTCCTAAGACTAATTTTTGGAGAGGATAGTGTATGTTACGTCAGAAATATAACAGACATTGATGATAAAATTATAGATAAAGCCAATGAACTTAAAATATCAACAGATGAGTTGGTACATTCTACTCAAAAAATATATCAACAAAATCTAAGTTCTTTATCAATATTATCTCCAACACATGAACCAAAAGCCACAGATTATATTTCAAAAATGATTGAGATGATTACATCTCTTATTGAAAAAAAATATGCCTATGTATCTGAAGGACATGTTTTATTTGAAGCAAAGAAATTTAAGGGTTATGGTTCTCTCTCTAAGTTCTCATTAAAAGACATAATATCTGGTGCAAGAGTAGAAGTTGCCGATTACAAAAAAAATCCTGAAGATTTTGTCCTTTGGAAACCATCAAAAACAAATGAACCTCATTGGGATAGCCCATGGGGTAATGGTAGACCTGGATGGCACATAGAGTGTTCAGCTATGATTTCAGAATTACTTGGAGAAACCATTGATATCCATGCGGGCGGTATTGATCTTATTTTTCCACATCACGAGAATGAAATTGCTCAGTCAACATGTTGTCATGATAAAAAAATGTCGAACTTTTGGCTCCATAATGGATTTATAAATTTTAAGGGTGAAAAAATGTCAAAATCTTTAGGAAATACCTCAATTGTTAATGATTTATTATCTAAACACGATCCTACTGTTCTCAAATATTCACTACTGACTACTCATTATCGTCAACCACTTGATTTTTCAAACGATCTTATAAGTTATAGTGAAAACATCATTAACAAGTGGAGAGAACATATTAAAGAGGTTAATAGCAAAGAATTAGACTCAGAATTTGTTAATGCACTTTTAGATGACCTAAATACCCCAAAAGCACTGATGAGATTACAGCAAATAATAGCTAACATAAAAAAAGACAAGAATAATGATGATTTATTAGCTCATTTTAATAATGGTTTAAGCTTATTAGGATTAAATCCTAGTTTTAATAAAACAGATTTAAACCTTGATAAAGAATTTATTGAAAATATGATATCTCGCCGACAAGAGGCTAAAAAAAATAAAGACTTTGAACTAGCAGATAAAATTAGAGATGAGTTATTTAAACAAGGGATTGTTTTAGAAGACACCAAAAATGGCACAACATGGAAGAAAAACTAGAAAATAAAATTTATTTTTTTGACACTACATTAAGAGATGGTCAACAAACTACCGGTGTTGATTTTACTGTAGATGATAAAATCAAATTCTCTAATGCTCTCGATGAATTAGGTTTAGATTATATTGAGGGTGGTTGGCCAGGGTCAAATCCAACTGATCGTATGCCAAATACTCAACAAGCCTATGTTGGTGAAAATGCCTTTTCACATAAAGGAGGTTTGCATGTTTCAGCAATTAACAAAGACCCTAAAACATATTTGCATTGTTGGGAAATCATCTTCATATCAGGTCGAAAAGGCTTTAGGCATTTCAAAATCTGATAACCTAAAAATGATTGGTGAAAGTATCGCTCATATCAATGAAAAAGGTTTAGAGGCAATGTATGATGCTGAGCATTTTTTTGATGGATACAAATCAGATCCTAAATTTGCATTAGATTGTTTAACTGAGGCTTTAAATAATGGAGCTAGGTGGATAGTATTGTGTGATACTAATGGTGGAACTCTGCCAAATGAAGTAGAGACAATTGTTCAAGAAGTAACAAAATATATACCAGGTGAAAAACTGGGCATCCATGCACATAATGATACAGAAAATGCAGTTGCCAACTCACTGGCTGCTGTGCGAGCAGGAGTGAGACAAATTCAAGGCACAATTAATGGATTAGGAGAAAGGTGTGGAAATGCAAATTTAGTATCTCTTATTCCCTCAATAATTTTGAAAACAAAATTTGAAACTAGTATTCCTAAAGAAAAATTATCAGCCTTAAAGAAAACCTCATTGCTTCTAGATGAAATTTTAAATCGTATGCCAAATACTCAACAAGCCTATGTTGGTGCGTATGCCAAATACTCAACAAGCCTATGTTGGTGAAAATGCCTTTTCACATAAAGGAGGTTTGCATGTTTCAGCAATTAACAAAGACCCTAAAACATATGAGCATATAGACCCAGAAATAGTAGGTAATACAAGAAAAGTTGTAATTTCTGATCAATCTGGCCGATCTAATATCATATCTCTTTTAAATACTGTTGGTATTAACCCAGATGATCATTCAGATAAATTAGATTTTTTACTCCAAAAAGTAAAAGAGAGAGAATTCAAGGGTTACGCTTACGATCAGGCAATTGCGAGTTTTGAGATACTAGCTAGACAAACTCTTTTCGGTATCCCAGAGTACTTTGAATTAAAAAGATTTAAAGTTATTGATGATAGAAGATGGAATGCTAAAGGAGAATTAGTAACTGAGTCTGAAGCAACTGTAAGGATAGAAGTTGAAAAAAAAGAATACATGAATGTAGAAGTAGGAAATGGTCCAGTAAATGCTTTGGACAAAGCTTTAAGAAAATCATTAATGGGCTTTTACCCTGCTTTAGAGGATTTAGAATTAACTGATTTTAAGGTAAGAATTTTATCCTCAGAAAAAGGAACAGATGCAATAGTTCGTGTTCTTATCGAGACAAAGGATCAAAAAGGATCCATTTGGACAACAGTAGGTGTCTCTACTAATATAATTGATGCGTCTTATAACGCCCTTAGAGAGAGCTTAATTTATAAATTAATTAAGTCCTCTTGAAAAAAACAATTCAATTTATATTAAACAAACCCCAGTTATCTGAAAATGTTGGTATGTCTCTAAGATCAATAGGATGTTTTGGTTTTGAGAACTTATCCTTAGTAAGTCCAAGAAAAATTTGGCCTAATGATAAGGGAATAAAATCTGCAAAGCATTTTTCATCCTTAGTTAAAAAAGTTAAGGTATATCAATCAATACCAGAAGCTATGAAAGGTAGTGATATCTTAATTGCAACGACAGTTAGGAAAAGAGACTTTCACATACCTCCAATAAAAGTAAATGAAATATCTAAACTAAAATCGAAAAAAATATCAATTTTGTTTGGTCAAGAAAATAATGGATTGTCCAATAAGGAGATATCGCATGCTAATTTTCTATTGTCTCTACCTACATACAACAAGAGTTCGCTCAATTTATCTCATACTGTAGCTTTAATTGCTTATGAATTGAGTCAAATATCTCTATCTAATATTAATCCAACTTTTGAAAATTCTCCTGCAAGCTCAAAAGATATTGAAAAATTTTTATCATTTCTGATGAAAATACTAGAAAAAAGAAAATTTACATCAATCTCATCCAAAAGAGATAATTTAGAAATATCTTTAAGAAATTTTTTAAAAACATCAAAAATAGACCAAAAACAAATAAAAACAGCCTATGGAATTTTAAAATTTATTACAAAATAAATTGACTTAAAAGGCTAAATCTATATAAATCACCAATTCATGACAAAAAGACTATCGTCAAAACATAAAATTGATAGAAGACTAGGCCTAAATTTATGGGGTAGACCTAAAAGTCCTTTTAATAGAAGACCCTATGGTCCTGGCCAACATGGTCAAGCAAGAAGAAGAAAACCTTCTGATTTTGGAGTTCAATTAGCAGCTAAACAAAAGCTCAAAAAATATTATGGCGATATTACTGAGAAACAATTTTTAAAAATTTATCAAGCAGCTTCTAGAAAAAAAGGCGATACTAGTCAAATTCTAATTGAACTTTTAGAACGAAGATTAGATGCTGTTGTGTTTAGACTAAAGTTTGCTCCAACTGTATTTTCTGCAAGACAACTAGTAAATCACGGGCATGTTTTGGTAAACGGTAAAGTAGTAAATAAAAAATCTTATCAGGTTAATGATGGTGATGAAATATCCCTTCAACAAACTAGCCAGAATATTCCAATGATAATTCAAACATTAAGCTCTAATGAAAGAGATGTTCCTGAGTATTTACAACTAGAAATATCAAAATGTCTTGGTAAATTTGTTAGAGGACCTCAATTGACAGATGTACCTTACCCCGTCCAAATGGAACCCAACCTTGTTGTTGAATTTTACTCAAGATAATCAATAACCATCAGTATATCCAATTAATCTAATAATACTTAAATTTCGAAAGAGTACTCATGAAAATAAAAACACTAATAGTCATTTTTTCTCTCTTTATTTCAAGCCTTTATGCTGCTGGAACAGGCAATGAAGATAACGCCAAAACTAATTATGGTAAAGATTACAAGGCAGCAATTAAGCTTATAAGGAGCAAAGATTATGATATGGCAATAAGAAAACTTAAGACCCTTACAACTGCTAGTTCAACAGATTTTACAAGAGCAGATGTTTATAATG
>LULW01000342.1_pt1 | contig 19479 bp, 16 predicted proteins | sample 729531 | NCBI WGS metagenome assembly LULW01 (sample SAMN03860279, study PRJNA289734) | marine metagenome | biome: seawater column; feature: ocean; material: water; isolation source: Red Sea water column Station 108 - depth 10m | place: Saudi Arabia: Red Sea | collected 2011-10-15 | depth 10 m | reverse complement strand
ATTATATTCTTCAAATACTTTAATATCTGATGCTAATGTGAAGTCTCCAAAACTATGTCCAACCCCAACACCTACTGACATAGGTAAATTAAGTGATTGGTCTAAGAAGTCTGTTTCACCACCTACATCTTTTAATACGATACCTAATGATGTATTACCGAACTCTTTGTAAACACCTAAATCAAAACCATAATTCATTTTGATATCAATATCATCTATAAAATTGTGATTATAAAGATTTATTCTTGCACCAAATAACCAATCTTTGATTCCAAATCCATAACCACCACTTATTCTGTATGAAGAAGAATCAAAATCTCCTAGAACAAGTCCGTTTATATCCGCTTCTATTTGGTTTCCATAATCAAAATAAAATAATTCACTTGACCAACCTAATGATGATGTGTAAAGAATATTTTGATATCCCATATCATCAGTAAGATTAGGTAACCAATCAACATATGATATTTCTTGGTATCTTTTGTTTAGTCCTGCAAACGCTGGATTGTGGAATATATTTTTTACATCAGCGTGTGCGATACCAACATTACCCATAGCTGAACTATTTACACTTGGGTTAAGTGTAAAGATATCATTTGCTTGTGCGAATAATGTTCCTGTTAAAATTAATAAACTTAATAGTTTTTTCATAATTACTCCTTATTTTAATATTGTAAATTTCTTAGACTTTATTCTGTTTTCAGTTTCCAACACAAATATGTAAATACCTGAGTCAAGTTGTTCATATGCGTTGTAATCACCTGTTGCATCTGGTAAGTCTGAGAAAGTAAATGTTTGTAGTCCTTGTCCAACTCGTTGATTTAATAATTCACTAATTTTTTGTCCATTAGGATTGTAAATACTAATTATCACATCTCCTGCTTCAACCATATAGAATTGGAAGTTAAGTGAATTATGTTCATCATCTTTATATGGATTTGGATAAACATATGTCATTTCATCTTCACCTGGTTCTCCACCACCGAATGCCCAATATTCATTCCATATTCTAATATTACCACTTGACCTAGTCATAATTAAGTCATCACCATTTGGATTACCTGCATTTGCTTTTCCTACGAATTGTAAATCTGCATATATGAATTCTTCAGCACTATTCAATTGTAAAGATTCAAAAAGTAATTCTAATCCAATCATTTCTTCTGTGATGTAATAGTCTTGTGGTGCATTGTTTGGTGAATTATCTAATGCTCCAAATGAAATTGTTTTAAATCCCTCATCATCAACTTCACTTTCATTTAAATAAGTCATCCAAGGCCCTGGCAGTAGTCCTGTTTGAGCATCTATAAATTTAAGATGATTAGTATCAAATCTAACTTCAAATTCAAACCCTGCTATTTTTGTAGTTTCATTTGTTGTTAAATCAGTATATGGTTTGATTGTTAATGGAACTGAAACTTGACTACCCATTCTAGCTTTAACACTTCCATCATCAGGTAATGATAATTTAACATCATATGGTCTGTTCATTGTTCTAGAGCTTCCGTCATACTCATCATTAGTATTTGTGTATGTCCAAGCACTTGGTGCATCATCACAAGATGCATTTACACAAGTTTGATTCCAAGAATTATCACCTGAACTTCCGTTTTGTACGGTGTGTGTATCCCAACGATAGTATGTTGATACTGATGTAGCTTGTGTATCGTAAACTGCTGAGTTTTCATCTGCATTACTTCCGTCGTTCGCTGGACCTGAACCTGTGTCATTTCCATCTTCATCTAATGTTGAACCATCTTGGTCGTCAGGTGAAGTTGTTGATGTTCCTTTAACTTTTGTTCCTGTTAAATTTATATCACCCGTAAAGTAGTATGCTATTTCATCAAGTGTTATATCTGGATTAACATCTCCGTCTGTTGTTACATCAGGGTCATCAAATGTAGATGTTCCTGCTCCGATACTAACATTTAAAGTATCTAAACCTGTTTGAACATCATTCATTAAAGGATTAAACCAAGCAACACCACCACCATCTGATGTTAATGTTTCTGTTTCTTGGTCTAAATCATCATCCCAAAATACACTAAATTCTCGTCTTTGTTTTGTATCACCACCTCTTAATGTTTGATAGTAAGTATATGAACCATCATTTCCATTTAGATTATCAATACTTGACCATTGTTGATATGTGTTCCCGTTAGTATGTGTATATTCCGTATCAAACACTCCACTTACATACGCCCATAAGAAATATGTATCGTTTAATTGAAATACATCATCTCCGTCCACATCAGCGATTAAATATCCACTTGGTGATTCTATATTGATATCTTCATCATTTTCAAATTTATTTGATTGGAAATTGAATGATGCTATTGCGTCATTAATGTTTGTTATAGCATATCTATCGAGTTCTTTTTGTTTATTATCACCAGTGTATCCACCAATCACATCACTCTCGTTTGGTGGCCAAAATGATACACGATAATTATTGTTTCTTGGTAATTGAATATTGTAATATCCATTTTTATCTGTGTAGGTATAATCCCAATAAGACACACCTAAGAAACCATCACCAGGCAGTGCTTGGTCTGCAGTTGTTCCGCTTGTTGTATCTGTTATTTTGTGGTAATAATATGTTCCGTTTGTATCTCCGATAACATCATCAGATAAATCTTCATCTGCTGTGTTTGAGTCATCTGCGATATCTTCTATGTCATACCAATTTGAGTTGTCGTCTGGATTAGATTCATCTAATTCAAACACAACTTTCCAAAATGGATAAGTATCTTGTTTAAATGCTGTATCTATTGTTCCGTCTCCATTAGTATCTTGGATTTCTCCAATGTATCTTGCAAAACCTTCAACATCAACAAGTTTCGGGTGTAGAGTAATATCTCCTCTTGCACCACCATTGTTTGTTGAATCTGTTCCCCAATTTCCGTCAATGTATACTTTATAATCCAATAGATAGTCATCAGATACATAAGTGTAATATCCTGTATTTCCACTATAATATGTTGGTATTCTAAATGAGTGTGGTTCATAATTATCCACTACATCATTTATTCTAAATTTTAATTTAAGGATTTGAACTTCGTTTCCGTCCCCATTACCAAATATTTTATCTGGTGTTCCGTCACTATTTTCATCTCGTCCGTGTGACACCATAGTAATTCTTAACCAATCGTAGTCAGAAGATGTTGCTGATTGTTCATTACCACTACTTTGAATACTATCTGTGTATCCTACATTAGAGAAGTAAACAATTTCAAGTGAATAATCCGCATCATCTGATTGGTCTCCCTCGTCCCAACCTACTATATGACTACCTTTAATTACTCGTGAATTTCCTTGACTCCAAGCATTAGTTGATGATTCATCACTCTCCACCCAAGTAATTAAATCATTATCAAATGCAATATCAAACCTAAATGTAGTTAAGTCTGCACCATTGTCATCAATAGTAACTTCCATTTCTAAAATGTCGTCTCTCCAGGAATCAAAATTATTATTAAGATACGCTGGTTGAGTTGTATCATCTGCTAAAAATGTTTGTAATTGTACGGTTTCTTGTGCTTTCCACCAATACTCTGGTGTTTTCCATTCACCGATTTGTTTAACTCTTATGATTGGATTTTGTGCAAAGACAACTCCAAACATAACTGCTGTCATAACCATTGATTTTATAAACTGAAACATATTATTTCTCCGGTGTTCCCCCTGCGAAAGGCACTGACCTCTTGATTTGAACAGGTGATTTTGAATGTCTACCACTTATTCTTGTTTTTGTTATTGTAACAGGAGACTTTAAGTGTCTTCCTCGTGGGTTTGTTTTGTTAATTTTTATTTTTGGTTTTTGGTCTGATAATGCCATATTTTTATACCTCTAAACTTCTTCTAACCCAACCATAGAAAAATCTTTCTTGTTCGGGTTTTTTATTTACTAAATCACAATAATATTTAATTCTGTATGCTTTAACTCTATCTTTTTCTAAATTACAATCATTAATTGCTTTTCTTGTTCCACTACCAACAATTCCGTCCACTTCAATTCCACAACCTTTTGCATTACAAGCTCGTTGTATAATTTTTCCAGCATTACGAACACCCATATTCACAACCATATCAAAATAAATGTGTTGTAGATTTTCTGGGAATTCATCTAATTTGTATTTATCCCAATAATCTTTTTTATAGATTTCTGCGGCTTCTTCTTCGGTTAAATTTTTGATATCTAAATCTGGATACCATCTTTTGGCTATACCAAAGTTTGTTTCACCACCTAAGTCTTTCGGGTCGTGAACATAACCACCTTCGTGGTGTAGAGTTATTTTTATAATTTCTTTATAATTCATAGTCGTTAATAAATATAAGATATGTATATTTTATGACAAGCTAGTGATTTGTTTTTTATTGTTATAAATTTGCAGTATATGAAGAACTATGTATCTCATCCATACTGATTGTTTCTTGTTCTCTATTTCCTGCTGGTGAAAATCCACTACCGGCTAAGGCACTTTCTTGTGTTTGACTATCAGTTGCTCTAAAATTAGGTTTTGATTGATTTGTATTACTTGTTGCAAAATCTCTAATGTCTTTTGCTGAAATTTGTGCTTGTCTTACTTCACCAGAGTGAGTTGGAAACGCATTTAAAAACGCTGTGCTATCAACATCTCTAAAACTAAATGGATTAGGTGTTCCAGTAACATCAAATCTTTTAGCTAATAATAAATCTACTACTTTTAAATCACCAAATGTTGAAACCGTAGTTCCACCAGTTCCTGCAGAAGCTGTTAATTGCATATGTCCTTTGTATTCACCAGGTGTAATTAAATGTATTGTTGTTGCTGGAACTGAAACTGCTGGACTAGGGTCATCATCTACAAATGAACCTGATAATTGTATATCAATCGTTCTTCCTGTTAACCCGCTACCGCTTAAATTTCCTAATCCATTTGTTCCTGAAGCTAATGTAAATTGAATAAATCTAAAATCATCTGATGTAGCATTTGTTCTCATACCTAATTTAATATTTTGTGCTGTTCCGGTTCCACCACCAGTTGACAACCCACCTCTTAACCTAAAAGCACTCGAACAATCATTTCCAGCGTTTATATCTGATAACAAATATGCCGATGTAGAATCTTGTTCTAATTGATTTAAAAATGGACTTCTACTATGTTTAGCATTTAAATGAATTGATGCACTTTGATTCACAAATGAAAAAGATGCTCCACTACCGCCACCAGGGTCGTCTTCTAATCCATTGTGAACTAAATATCCATTGACAAATAAAGTATCTACATCTTCAACATTGATTTGAGATAAACCAATTGTTCCATTGACAATCTGTTCTGAACTACTTACTTGTCTTATTTCTTCGTTGATACCAAGTAGATAATCACCTACTTGTATTTCTGAAGGTTTTCTCCAAGACCAATAATCATTAGAACCACTTGAAAATAAATAAGAGTGTTCTGATACTTTTAAGTCGTTGTTTATATTATAGTAATTTGAACTCGTGATAAAACTTTTGTTGGAAACAATACTTGAAGTTGTATGATAACCATTATCTAAATTTGATGCTGTATAATCTGTGAATGTTCCGCTTGATTCATCAATCATATCTGGAAAGTTATACGATATAACATTTGAACCCGATATTAATGCTGAATCGTCAAGTGTTAGTTGAGAACCATTAGACATACTTACTGGTAATGTATTGTCAAACATATTATTTCTCTAATTTTTTTATCTTGTCTTCTAATGTAGAAACTTTCTTAGTTAATTCTTGTATTGAATCCACTAATAATGGAATTAACTTTGGATAAGTTATTGTTTTGTAATCTTTAGTATCTGGTGCTCCAAGAATACCTTCTTTATCCGTCAAGACAACTTCTGGTATGATTTCTTCAACTTCTTGTGCGATAAATCCAATATCTTCGGTATCTGTTGTTTTCCATACAAACTTAGAAGGTTTTAATTCCAATACTCTATCTAATGATTCAGATATTCTAGTTATATCTTTTTTATATTTTATATCAGATAAAGATGTGAAGTTTGATGTATTACCGAATGCTGTTATATTACCCAATGAAACTATTGCTCCACTATTTTTAACTTGGAATCTAATACCACCAATGTTTCTAAATGCTGGTGCAATTCTTGTTTTGTCAATAGCGTTTATAAATGTATATGGTTGGGAATCTAAAGCTCCTTTAAATTGGAAACGACCACCACCACCAGTGTTATCTCCGGTATCGTTCATTACTCTTAATCCTAATACATTAAATGGTGCTGAAGTATCTCCACCCGCACCGCCTCTAAATGGTGCTGAATTTTGTCCGTCAGAAGTGATTGTTGTGCTAATATCAAATATACCTGTTCCGGAACCGGAAGCTACACTTGGGAATTCCATTGCATCTGTTCCTTTAGCTGTATACAATGTTGAGAATTGGAAACTTGGCTCCATTAATGCATCTGTTGAACTAACTTCATCATGCACCACAAATGGAACTGATGATGTGGCGTTTGATGTGGTAAAACTTCTACTTGTAAATAACGATATAGAACCAGTTGATTGAACATTAGATGTGTTTACATTGGTTGTGAAAACTCTATCGAATATTGCATTAGAAGCACTTATACCTTCAATACTAATTGGACTAAATGATGCTGATGCAAATCTACCGACATTTACTGATGCTGATTGGACATTAAAAAATCCTCTTGCGGTTTCGTTGTTTACAGTAATGTCTTGTCCAAATGTTCCAACAGCAGTTGAACCAGATTTTAATGTTACACCTGATGATGTAATTTCTACATGCTGTCCAGCTAATTCACCGATTGTGGTTAGTGAACTGAAATTAGCAACACCAGTATTACTTTGTGTTACAGCTAAACCAGTCGCACTTAAAATAGTTTTATTAGCGGTGCTTCCGTTTGCTCTTAATTCTACTGATGTTCCATAATCTGCTAAAACCGTTCCATCATCTTTTCGTAAAGACATACCATCACTATCTAAAACAACTTGTGTTTGTAATGGTAATTTAAATCCTGCTAATGACGAAGAATTAAATGCTTGAGAACCGGTTGCAGCGAAATCTGCTTTTGTAGTGGCATCATTACTTGCTGAAGTTTGTGTATTAGAAGCGGCTTCTAATGCTTTAATTTGTGAACCACTTGCGGCAAATGAAGCGGATTCTTTAGCTTGTGATGCTGATGTAAATAATTGGTTATCAGATGCTATTAATGAGGCTGTAGAAGCGGCTAACGATGCTGTTGATATACCTTTTAGAGCTCCACTTCCAATTGTAATATCACCAGCAACTCTTACATCACCGCTTGCATCTACTGAAAAGTTTGTGGTGTCTGATGTTCCAATAGACAATGCTCCGGCGTTAGTTATTCTTAAAGCAGTTTTATCTGTTGCATTTTTACCAATGATTGCATCCGCTCCAAACCTAGATTGTGTTACACCACTTTTCATTATTCTTAATCCATTAGAATCTAAACTTGCTGTTGTTTGTGAACCTATGACTGAACTTCTTAATTCTAATACTTCACCAAAGATACTTGCAGTCACTCCACCTTTAACAACAGCTAATCCATCACCACCCAATATTGCTTTATCGTCAGTTGCACCATTTTTAAATAATTCAGTTACAATTCCGTAATCTGCTAAAGTTGTTCCGTCATCTTTCTTTAATGCCATACCGCTAGTATCTAAAACAACTTGTGTTTGTAATGGTAATTTAAATCCTGCTAATGATGCAGAATTAAATGCTTGAGAACCGGTTGCAGCAAATGTCGCAGATGCTTCACTTCCACTTATACTTGGTTTAGAATCTAGTTTATCTATGATATCACCAGAAGTAATATTCATAGTTCCTGTCATTGTTACATCACCATTTGCAGCTACTGAAAAGTTTGTAGTGTTTGCTGTTCCAATTGTTAGTGCTCCAGCATCAGTTATTCTTAATGCTGTTCTATCGTTTGCTGAACGACCAACTAGATATAACTCCACCAAATGAATTTTTCAAAGACATACCAGTTGAACTCAAATCAACTTGAGTTTCATAAGGATTTATTTTTGCTCCAATAGAACCTGATAATGAACCACTACCAATACCATAACTATGTGAAACTTCTGCTAGTGTATCGGCTACTCCACCACCACCTACGATATTTATTCTACCACTTACGGTCAAAACACCTTCTGATGCATCAAACTTAACAAAATTTGATGATGCTCCACCAGCTCTAAAATCTCCACCTCCGTCCATAAAAATACCATCACCACTTCCTAAGGCTGTTGCCAATCCTAATAAAATTTTATTAGAACTACCACTTCCCTCACCTTGTAGTTTTAAACCAGGTGTGTCTAAATTTAATTTATTTAATTTTGCTTCAAATGAACCAGTTTGGAAAGAAATGTGTTCGTTGATACCACCAACAAAGAAAGAACCTGTTAAAAATACATTATCAGTTGCTAATCCAAATCCACCTACACTTGCTCCATTTATTTTTCCACCCAATCCAGACAAATCTCCAATACGAACTTTTAATTCAGTATCAAATACTGAACTACCTGTTCTTTCAACAATATCCATATAAGGTGTAAAAGTATCATTTGGATTTGCGTTTAATCTAATGTATCCACTACCTGTTCTACCGGTTGAAACAATTACTTGTCCGTCTGTATAAGAAGAACCTGTTCCTGGTAGTTCACTTATTGATGATGATAACGCTCCTAATCCGTGATAAGTGTCTGTATCTATTGGTGAAACTGAATTATCAATTGAACGAGATACAAATATAAATCCACTTAAATTTTTGTCGTCTTCCGGGAAAGTTCTTGATGAACTATTAATTCTAATGTATTCTGATGAAAATCCTGTTTGTGTTACTTTTTTAATAAGTGCTATTTCTCCATCTGCGAAACCACTAACATTTTCAACCGACATTGATGTTATTGTTTTTCCTATACCAGCTTCACTAGAACCACTAATTGTAGTTGAATTTGCTACCCACAATTGTCCACCAACTGCATTTACGGTTTCTTTTTCAAAAACTGCTGTTTTTAAAGTTCCTCTAATTTTTGCTTCTTCTACTTCTAAAAATCCATTTCCAAATGTTGATAAATTAAAACCTCTAAAATTTGGAATGTAATTAGCTGATTGAATAGCACCAGATGAAGATATAATTAAATTATTACTACTGATAGAAGAAGTAGATAAAGTCCACCCCGCTATTTTTCCACCACTAAAATCAACATTTGAACCTGTAATTTGTCCACTATCTCTCAATACTAATGCACCATTAGAACTTGATATTGATGTTTCACTTATACGAAATCCTGCAATAGAAGCAGATGTAAATCTTGCGGCTCCGTCTGCTGTTATACTTGCAGATGCGTTTTGTGTTGTTGCACCGGCTGGTGTTAATATGGAATTAGCTGAGAAAGTTCCTTGTACCGTAACATCACTTGTAATTGTTCCACCATCAATCAATACATTTGATGCTGTTAAATCTCCTAATGCACTAACTTGGAATTTAGAAGCTGATATAAATTGATTTTGTCTTCCAGCTTGTGTCGGTGCTCCAGCGGCTGAACCAGATATGTAAAATGAGTTAGAACCAGTCGTAAAAAAAGCATTACTATCAATGTTAAAACTTGCTATAGAACCGGTTGAAAATCTTGCGTATCCGTCAGATAATATTTCTGCTTTAAATGGTGGGCCACCGGTTGGAACTCTAATTTGATTAGCTGTCGCGGCATCTACCGTAACACTATCACCAATTACCAATGAACCTGTTATTACACCTCCGTCAATGTGTATTTGTGATGCAGATATGTTTCCACCAGATATATGTAAATTAGAAGAACTAATTTCTAAATTACCATCTGAACCACTTATAAACGCTCCACCTGAACCAGATTGTCCAAACATAAAGTCTTTGGTTTGAACCTTAAATACTGAACCGGAAGCATCTCCTGTTTCTGTTCTGTATTGTAAAAATGAACCACTACCGTCGTGAAGTTCTATACCAACACCACGATAGTTATCTGAACCGGATAAGTTTGGAAATACTGAACCGGAAAATATCATAAACCCAGAACCAGTTCCGTTTGCTTGCATTGAGGCTGATGTAAATCCGTGATAATTTACTGAACGAATAAATGCTGAATTTACACCACCAATCTCTACACCTTGTCCTATTGTATTTCCTATAAACATAGAACCAGTTAATAAATTATCACCACCTTGAATTACTTCATTACTACCTTCAAATTTTACTGCTTGTTTAATTGGAACAAATTTTGCTTTGTTAGAATTTCTATCAAAAAATTGTATTGCTATATCAAAGAAATCTGGTCTTGTGGCTAGTTTAGGCATTGGAGCTACAAATGTAAACTCATCTGGATTAAAGTTGGTATCTGTGGCTGGTATTACTTCTACTCTACCTAAAAAGAGTTCACCAGCTTCAACTGCTATTTGAAGTTTAGTATCGTTGTTTACCACCACATCATTTTTAAAATCTGGTGTAAATGGTATTCTAACAACTCCATAATCCAATAAAGTATCTTTATCAACATCATCTTCTGATTCTAAAGCAATAACTCCATTATCATTTCTAATTGGGTCTCCCAATAAATGCATATTTCCCACCGCGTGTGGGTGTGTTGAAACTTGTGGTATTTCAAAATCTTTTAAATTTTGATTTATATTACTACCACTAATAAAAAATCTAACTCTTGCTTTATTTACACGACTACTACCGGTTGAAGTTTCTTTTGTTCCAACTTTTAATATTGGTCTTAATCGTAGTTCATATTGAACATTAGGTCTTATTCTTAAATCAGATAAATTTGTTTCAAATATTAAAGCGTGAGAGTGTTGCCAATTACTACCTGATATATGAACTCCGTTCATCATTGAAGGTGTTCTAGTGTCTCCAAATTGAAAACTACCAGTTGATTGAACTCCACTATCGTTATCTCCTACTGCGTATGGAGCTCCTAAAGTGTTTCCATAACTATGTTGTCTTAATGTCCAATTTCTATGAACTCTTGTCTGACTTTCAAATACACCAATTTTATTTCTTAATGTTGGTGAAAGTCTATCTGTCAATACATCTGAAGCTTCTACAATTCTATCTGCTACTAATTGAAATCCTGAAGCTGCATCTCCATAACCTTTTACAAAAGTTTTAATTCTATGAACATCACCAGAAAATGTTCTCATATTTTTTACGGTAATTTCTGCAAATGACCTGAATATTGTGGTGCTTTCACCAGAACCACTATTTTGTGTTTGACCTGCTGGTCTAAAATCTATTTCAAAAGAAGTTGCACTATGTGGAACTTTAAAGTTTTTACCAGGAAATTTTTCTTGGTTTGCTATTGTAAATGGTCTGTCCAATTCTATTAACTCAGGACTATGGACTGCTACAACCGAAGCTGTAAATGATGAACTTGTAAATCCTTTACCTTTTACATCTTTAACTAAATCATAATTTACACTTGGAACTGCTCTAAATGTTCCACCAGCTAACTCACTTCTAAAATCTGCACCTGATGATTTTTTTATCAATGTTCCAAGTCCAGCAAAATCAGGTTCTACCGATACTGGACGAACTTCTTCATCTGGGTCTACCGGTGGTATATCATCATCTATTGGCGGAATTGGTGTGTTTATAGGTGGTCTTGTTCCGTGTAAGTCATCATACAAATCATCATCACTTACAATGTCATCTTCTAACCCTAAATCTGTTCCAACTCCGTCTGTTAAATTATCTGTTTGAACTGCGTAAGTTGTTGGTGAAGGTATGTAAGGAGCTGATGGACTTGGGAATTGAACTCCATATGCTGTTTCAAATTGAGCATCATCAATGTCTGTTGGTGAATCAAATTGACTTGCATTTGCTTTGTAGTTTCCACCAGTAAATAAAGATTGTGTTACAAAACCTGTTTCTGATGCACCTGAACCACTAGCTACAACAATACCTCTAACTTGTTCTCCGACATCAATAGAAGGTAATGGATATTTATCTCCATCTCTAAATTCTATTGCTTGTCCTCTAAATAAAATTGGTTGTGTGTTTTTTAATGTTGGGTCAATAAAAACATTTCGTTCCCATTTAACATTGTATAGACCTCTCCATTCTTCAGGAATTTCAGTTCCGTCTGCTAATCTTTCTGCTGAACCAAGTATTGTAAGTGTTGCTAAACCACTTGGTGTATCTTTGTAAACTTCTACTGAAATGTGTCTTGAAGGTGTATCACCTAAATATTTAATTGGTTCAATATAAATAGGATTACCATTTCTATCTATTAGTTCTATTTTTAATTCAACTTCGGGAGTCAAATATTTAGAACCTAATATTTGAAATGTAGTTTTACCACCAGGTATAGTTTCTTCCAAATCTATAACATTAAAGTAAACCGACTCCGGTCTATTGTCAATTTCAAAGGTTTCTATACTGGTAAGGTCTTGTGGTTGTAGATATTTTTTCTTGATTGCCATATATCCATAAATATCTTGAAAATAAAAAAGTGTATTTATTTTATGAATTTTTTATGAATTTTTTATGAAAAAAACTACTTATTAATATGGACAAGTTTGTAGACATAAAAATAAGAGCTAAATATAGGGATATGTTAAAAGAATATTGTAAAGATAATGGTTATAAAATGTATGCTTGTGTTGAGAGTTTAATAGAAAAAAATTGTAGAAAGAAAAAGGTTTTACTTATAGATAGAAAAGATTAATTACCTGGTGGTGTTATTGCTCCTTTTCCAATAACTTTTTTTGGTTTTTCATCTTCTTTTTTATCTTCTTCTAAATCGTAATGTAATCCGTCATTTCCGTTTTGACCAATGATATCCATTCGTTCGTTATCTTCTTCCAACATTATTTCTTCTTCTACTGAAAAATCTTCTTCATCTGTAAATGTTGGTTGTGAATAAATATCTTTCCAATGTTCATCTTGTGTTTTTTCTTTTGGTTTATTTTGTAATAACGCTTGGTTGTATGCAATTACCAACATAACTGCTAACGGGTCAAACACAAAGATAAGGATAAAGATAAAAAACTTTACGACCGTATCAATATCAGTTCCAAAAGTTCTTGCTAAATATATCGCGGGCCCTACATCAACACCTGTTGATACTAATTCTATTTCTAAGTCTGCTCGTCTTGTTTTGTATTCTAATAATTCTTGATTGATTTGTGTGATTTGTGGATTGTATTCTTCTCTTAGATTTCTTTTAGCTGTGATGTAGTTATCTGGTAATTCAGATATAGCAACTTCTAATTCTTTTTTTAAAAAATCTTTGTCTTCATCTAATTGTTCTATTCGTTCTTCAATTGTTAATAGTTCAGTAGATTGTTTTTCAAACTCTAATGTTGCTCCTTGATAAGCATTACTTAGATAACCGAATATACCTGCTGATGTAATGAATACCAATACGATAGTTGCTATTGTCATATAAAGTTTTTGAAACCAATTAATCATATTCCAATAACGATATAAAAATGATGCTGTAACTAACTTACCTAATTCTAATGAACCTGCCATTACCACGACTGATAAGAATGCACCACTAAAAAGTTTTGCTAATCCGTAAACCGAAAATGCAGCTGCACTTCCTGCTATTAAAAGTGCGGATAATCCAATCCAATAAATAAAATATTTTGAGTTTTCCATATTATGAATTTGCGATATTGTGTCTGTTTAGATAAATGTAAAGAGCTTCTATTTCTTCTTTTTTAATATTTTTGAATGATTTTTTATTATCAACTAAATACTTTAGTCTTAACATTACTTCGGGATTTGATTTAATCAAATCCTCGTTTTCAATAATCATTTTAAATTTTTTACTAATATCTGTCATACTAATAAGTATTAAAAAATGAAAAAGCCCACCCCTATTCCCTTGAATCCTGTGTAACCTCTATTTCGGCGTCAATTAATTTTCTACAGGGATAATAGGTATCATTGTTCTGAAGTATTGTATCGGCGTTATAACTTTTTTTCAGAGCTTCTATGTTTATAGTAGAAGTAATCGGAATCTCTGCAAGAACTTGATACCTATCATCACCAACTGAAACTAACCTAAGTTTAACCAATCTTTACTACTTTTTTCTTTGGTTTCTCAGGTTCTACTTTTGGAATATCAATAGATAGTAATCCGTCCTTAAAGTTTGCTTTAATTTTATCTCCGTCAAGTAATTCACCTAATTCAAATTGTCTTTTGAAAGATGAATGTTTTAATTCTCTACGAAGAACTTTTGCACCTTTATCATCAAACATTCCGTGTTTATCACCTGAGATTGTAAGTTTTCCGTCTTCTACTTCAATCTGTAAGTCTTTTTTATCTAAACCAGGAATTTCTGCGATTAGTCCAACTTTGTCTTCATATTCATAAACATTTACTTTTGGATATGCTGTCCCTTGAAAAGGCTTAACACCAACGGTTTTGGCAACATCTGGAAATGCTGTCTCAACTATTTGGTCAAACATTCTGTCAAAGGGGGTTAGAAATTCGTCCCTATCGATTGCAGGGAACTGAGTATTGTATATTACTTTAGTCATTGTTTTTCTCCTATTTATGTTAACTATTGTAGTCTAACATTAATATCCTCACTTGAGCGATATTAATTCTTTCAGTAATAAATATAATGAAATCTAAGAAAACATCATATTTTTTTTAAATAATTTTTTGGTATAAACCACACTCGACCCATAGAATCTTTTGCTCTTAAATGTCCAGGTTTAGTGTTGTTATCATAAACTTGAACTACTTCATTTTCATAAAGAGCACCCTCTACACTATTATAGTTTTGAATTACTTTATATTTTCCCTCTTTTACATTCCCCATCTTATTTTCCTCGGCAATGTTATTTCGTGAAAACCTATTTGTCTTGCTACTTTTACAATTAAACTAATCATTTCCATATTAGTTTTTGCATTAAATATGTTATCTAATACTCTATCTGCTTGAGCACAAGTCATACCTTTTTCGTGAGTTACACCATTGAAGATATAGGTTTTACCAGGTGTCTGTGATATCTTAACTAATGCGTTTTGAACTTCTTTGAACTTTAAATAAGATTGATAATCAGAAGCTAACTTATTTTGTCCTTTGTCGCACATTATGATATATTTATCAAACCCAGAAGCTTGATTAATGTTCATTTTTTTTCTTTGACCAATTAATCCAAGAGTTTTCCCACTCTTTATATGCTTCTGTTTTTTCTGATTGGACAAAATTAAAATTCATTTCGTTTTCAATTCGTTGATTTCGTATTTCTATTTTTTTGTATTCTTTTTGGTATTCCATTATTAATTCAATATGTGGTTTACCAACAGCTTCAATGTTATTATTTTTTAGAACTTTTGCAAATGCTTCTAAAGCATAACCACACTCGTCGCTTTGTTGCTGTAAATTCATTGTCATTTTACAACTCTCCTATTTGCTTTCTTTTGTTAATTAATGGGGTGGGTAAGAAAGGATAACAACTCCACCCCACATACCTTCTAATCTAATTAGAAGGCGTAATCATCATCTAAATCGTTCTGTTCAATCTCATCTTCATTAAACATACTTTCGTCATCAGTTCTAGAATCTTTTACAAATCTTTGAACTAATTGTTTTACGAAAGTTCTTTCAGAATCAATTCCACCATCATTTGAATATTGTGGATAGATTGTGATTTCAGAAGCTTCTGGAAGTGAAAATCCGTCAAACAATAAACCAGCGATTTCAACCGAAGTTCTCGTGGAAACACCACTTGTTAATCTAGGATTTTCATTAGAGGCTTCAACTCTCGTTTGATGTGAGATTTGAGAAACAGCATCTAGTAATTCAGTATCAACATTAGGAAACATATATTGAAGTAATCCTAATTCTTCCTCATTACTTAGGACATCCATTTCAATAATGGTAAATCTGTCCATTAACGCTTTATCTAAAACTCTCGTGGAAGTGTATTCATTACCGATATTAGCAGTAGCGATAAATGTAACACCCTCAGCAACATTGATAGTTCCTTGACCATCTTGTTCATCAAGTCTTAAATATCTTTGACCACTATCTAAAACGGTCATAAGAATATTCCAAGCTTCTGGGTGAGCTCTTGATAACTCGTCAAGAAGTATCACCGCGTTTGGTGTTTGAATAGCTTTCACGAATAGTGATTCTGAAAAGTAAGTTCCTTTACCTTTGTCAAAGTGAACATTACCAATCAAGGTGGCTCTCGGGTCTTGAGTAGCACCTAAGTTAAAGTAAAAATCTGGACGCTCCAACGCGTTAACCAATGACTTAGCGGCTAGTGTTTTACCACAACCAGCTGGACCAGTCATCATAATATTTTTACCACGAACAGCAGAACGAACTAAATATTTCCATTTCAATTCTTTCATAACTAAACCTTTAGGTTTTAGATTATAAGAAGTATGGATATAATTTAGAACTTCGTTGTGTTCTTGTGGAACTTCAACATTACCAGTATTAACCGGAATAGTGTTGACTTCAAATTCAGACATTGGAACACCCCACCAATAAGTCTTACCGGACTTATTAACTCGTTGTTCTAACGCTGTATTGTTCTCATAAGCTTTCTTACGAGCACCAATAGAGATTTGAGAAGTATACTTGTTGCCATCAGCATCCCAAGCATTGAATCTGTTTCCAGACTTCTCAATCCTTACAACTACATTGTTCATAACATTTCCTTTCATTTCGTTATTTTCGTTATTTATCATACCCTAATATATTAATTATTTTTGTTAATGTCAAGAGCTTTTTTTGTATTTTTTCCATAAATTTTTATATCAATTAATTCTTGTTTTGTAAAGTTATCAAAGTATTTAGTCTTTACAATACTTTGATGTGCTTTTCCTAAGTCAGTAGAACTCATAATGTTAATTAAAAAGTAAGGTGAACCTGCTCTGGTCTTGACACCAGCGGCTGTTCTATCTTCATAAGGACTAAAACAAAGTGCTTTGTAATCTTCGTATCCATTTTCTTTCATTAACTTTTGTAATTTAAGTTGATAATCTTTTCTTTCAATATGTTCCCATATTTCACCTAAACAAATAAATAAAATTGAATTATATTTGTTTTCTTCAATCCAATCATCTAAACCTTTTTTAAAGTCTGGCCCATATGAATCATCTTGTCCTCTTAAAATTACAAATTTCATTTCGTCATCTGTTAATTCTTTTTTTAAGAAAGGACAAATACCAAATCCACTAAATTCTTCTCGTGGTTCTGTTAGTTCCCATAACCAATCTTTTGTTTGTTCTATGATTTGTTTATCTGTCATTTTGTTAAAAACATATTGTTCATTGTTTTGGCAATCTGAGTAACTGATGAAACATTAATGTTCTCAGCATCACTACCATACATTGTTTTAAAATCTTGTAAAGTTCTATCACTATCGTAATCAGAAATAAAGTAAGATAAAATGTTGATACCCATTTTTCTCATTTTGTTAACCATATCTTTGGTGTGATTAACGGCTTCATCACCACAATAATACATTGTATCATTTGAATACATTGGCATTCCGTCTGATAAGTTTAAGAAAAAACTATCCATTTTGTCAGTAGTTGTAATCATATCGTCCATAATGGCTTCAAAACACAATCCTTCAGGAGTGGTTGAACCACTATGTAAATATCTAAACAACTTTCTAATTTTTGTAATCTTGTCTACTCTTGAATCATAAGCATACATAATAACTGGTAATTCACCAGAGTCTTGTGTTCCTCTTAATGAAAACACAACATCAAAGTTTGGTATCATATCAACAGCTTGAATAATAGCAATAGCACAAGTTAATGACTTGTTAAACTTTTCACCAGACATACTACCACTAGCGTCCAATGAAATGTGTAAGAATCCGTCAGGAAACTTGTCTATGTTGATTGTGTGAAATACATTTGAATTACCAAACCCAAGTTCTGCGATAAGTCTTTTATCAATACGACCAGAATTTAATCTTGTATTTTTTAGTAATCTTTCTTCACCACGAATTTGTAATTTTTTACCTAACATTTTACCAAGTCTTAATCCTTCAACAACTCTTGTTTGAGTATCTCTCCAAGGGCTTGGGTCAATCAAACTTCTGAATAAACCTGAATCAACAAGTGTTTGGTTGAAGTTTTTAACAACTACACATTGTTTTTTACCACCAACATCTCTGTTCATCCAACGATTAGACATCTCGTCATATTTTGAATCTTGTAGAACATTTTTTAGTGTAGTTCCGGACTCGGAAATAGCTTGAACTTTTTGTTTATCTTTTTTAGATAACTTTCTTTTTGAAATTTGACCTTGTAAAAACTTTCTTTGTTTATCAAGAGCTCTATCAAGTTTTTTTCTTAAATCTGATTTTTCATCATCAGTCATTCCGTTTTCTAATTCTTGATAAAGTCTTTCAACCATATTGGCAACTCTACCACCATCTTGTAAATATCTTGATTCAACTTGAACTTGGTCTAGTAGTCTTTCATAATCATTAGTGTCTTTGTATTTCTGCATCATTTCTTTAATACGATTAACTGAATAATCATTAACCATATCACGCTGACCTTCTGAACCACCAGTTCTACCACCACCTTGTTGGTTCATTGATTGTTGTAGAGCTTGATTTAATCTTTTTTTGATGTCATCATAAGTTTCATCTCTATCTGTATCATCTAAATTTTGTAAAACAATTTTACCAACTTTGTAAGCTACTTTCCAAGCATCACCAGTAGATTGTAATCTTGAAATGTTTCTTAAATCAATAGTATTCCAAATATCTCTTAGACCAGGTAAAGCATCTAAATTAGTATTTGGATTAGTTAAGTTGATAATTCTAAACATATAAGCGTCTAATGTGGCTTCTGTCATTTCATCTGACTTTAAACCTTTGTCAATAGTAGGACTATTGAAATACTTCTGATACATAGATAAATAATAACCTTTGTATCCAGGTGAACTAGATACAACATAATGGTCAATTCGTCTATCCTCAACATAATTTAACATATTCTTAAAAAACTCTTTGACATCTCTTTGTCTCATACCTTTACTAATACCTAATTCATAAGTTGTTTTTGGTATAGTAGAACCAAGTTGTTTTAAGAAATCAAAATCTGATAATAAAATGTGTGAACCTTCGTGAAGTGCTAGACCAACTGAACTATCAAATAATTTGTCATCAAGTTTAGAAGATATCGTAACAACTTTTCCGTCAGTATAAGAATCACCTCTTTGTGAAAACTGAACAGGAATACTTTTAGAAGTTACAATATTTACAAAGTTAGAAATGGCTCTTTGATAACCTGCTAACTTAATATGGTCAACTTTAGGTTTTGTATCTACATCATTTTCTATGAGTGATTTGTTTTCTAAACTATCACCCAACCAAAAAGACGAAAAATTGTTTTGTTTATTTAATTTCATAACTATCCTAGTTTAATAATAAAATTTGTAAAAGTCAAGAGCTTTTTTA
>LULW01000283.1_pt1 | contig 19681 bp, 28 predicted proteins | sample 729531 | NCBI WGS metagenome assembly LULW01 (sample SAMN03860279, study PRJNA289734) | marine metagenome | biome: seawater column; feature: ocean; material: water; isolation source: Red Sea water column Station 108 - depth 10m | place: Saudi Arabia: Red Sea | collected 2011-10-15 | depth 10 m | reverse complement strand
AAAATGAAAGTTTTAATTCTTAGAGATACAGTTGCTGATGGTAAAAAAGTTTCTGCTGGTGATGTAGTTGAGTTAGGTAATGACACAGCTAATGTCTTAATCAGTTATGGCAAAGCAGAAGCATCCGATGGCAAAGTATCTGAAAAAAAAGATAGAAGTGTAGGCTTAGAAAAATCAGAAGTTAAAGTCAAAAGGAGAAAGGGAAAGTAAATGGCTTTAGAATTTGATGCTGATTTTGATGGCTACTTTGATGATTCTTATGGACATGGTGTGTCTGCTACATATACTCCATCAGGCGGTTCAGGATCAACTATCAAGGTTATCCTTGAAGATGAATATTTATCAGTAGATGGTTTAACTGTAGGAGTTGAAGGCAGTACACCTGTCGCATATTGCAAAACCAAAGATGTATCTTCTGCAAGTCATGGTGATACTTTGGCTTTTTCAGCACAAACTGATTTAGATGGTAATACTCTAAAAGGTGCAAAAACTTATTCTGTTGTAAATGTGCAACCTGATAACACAGGCATTACAGCTTTAATATTACAAGAACAATAATGGCTAATCACATCAGACAACAAATAAGAGAAAGAGTAGGCACAACTCTAACAGGTCTAACTACTACAGGATCAAATGTTTTTCAAAGCAGAGTTTATAATTTAGAAGATTCTAAGTTACCAGCAATAATTATCTATACAAAATCTGAAGATTCAGAACTACTAGAAATGGGTTCAACAAGAACATTACAAAGGAATCTATCTCTAGTAGTTGAAGCGTATGTGAAAGCAAATAGCAATTATGACGATACAATTGATACGATTGCTAAAGAAGTTGAAGCGGCTATGGGTGCTGACGTAACTCATAACGATTTAGCAAGAGATTCTTTCCTAGACTCAACAGAAATCAATTATAATGGCGAAGGCGAACAACCAATTGCTGTTATGACTATGGTTTATAATATAATTTATTTAACAACAGAAACAACAGCAGATGTTGCATTGTGAGGTTTTTTATTATGGATAAAAATGTAATGATTTCTCCTGATGGCAAAAGCAAAGTAACTGTTTTTGACTCAGAAGTTGAAAATCTGAAAGCAAATGGGTGGACTCTTGAAGGAGAGTCTAAAATTAAAACAAAATCTAAAGAGGATTAATAATGGCGGTATTTACAGGTAAAGCTGGTGTAGTACAGACAGGCAGTAATGCTTTAGCAGAAGTTAGGTCTTACAGTATCACTCAAACAGGTGACACTACAGAATCTACTTCTATGGGTGACTCAGCAAAGACATTTGAAGCTACTCTTACTGAATTTTCAGGATCAGTCGATGTATTTTTTGACGATACTGATACTTCAGGTCAGGTTTCTTTGACTATAGGTTCTTCATTCACTTTGAATTTAGCACCTGAAGGAACAGGAAGCGGTGCATACAAATTGTCAGGTAGTGCTATCGTAACAGATATTACTAGGACTGCGGCTCATGATGGACTTGTTGAAATGACTATTGCATTTCAAGGAACAGGTGCATTGACTATTGGTACTTACTAATAATGACTAAAGCGATAGATAATGTCGTTGCTCACTTTGATTCTCAAGAAATAAAAAAAATTGAAGTCAAGGAATGGGGAACAGAAGATCAACCTTTAGAAATTTTTACAAAACCATTGACATTACAAGAGTCTAAAAAACTCTACAAAATGGCAAATGGCGGTGATTTAGAAGTCATGGTTTATGCAATCATTACCAAAAGTCTTGATGCAGAAGGCAACAAACTTTTCACATTAGCTGATAAGGATAGTCTTATGAATAAAGCTGATGTGGAAGTTTTGTCTAATGTTGCAACTGAAATTTTAGGTAGTGTTACTTCCGAAAAAGCACAGGAAAAGTAAAAGCCGATTCTGATCTATTTGCTATGTTTGCTCTTGCGGACAGGCTCGGCATGACAGTTGAAAAATTGCAAAAGAGCATGACAGTAGATGAGTTTATTTATTGGTTGGCATATTTAGAAGAAATGAATAGTAAAATGGAAAACAATGGGTAACTTAGGTAAATTAAATATTGTCATTTCTGCGGTTAATAAAACCAAAGCTGTTTTTAATCAGGTTTCACAAAGTTTAAATAAAATAAAAAGCGGTGTTGGTAAAGCACTAAAAGTTTTTGGTGGCTTAACTGCCGCCATTGGTGGTGTTGGCTTTGCATTAGCCGCTTTAGGGAAACAATCATTTGCCTATATAGATACGCTTGGAAAAACGTCAGATCAATTAGGTGTATCTGTAGAATTCTTACAAGCCTTTCAAATTGCCGCAGAAGAAGCTGGTAGTTCGTCAGAAGGTGCTAATAAAGCATTACTTAAATTTAGTAAAAATATTGGTGAAGCTGGTCGAGGTCTTAAAACACAAGCAGATTTATTTAAAGACTTAGGTGTTTCCATTAGAGATAGTTCAGGAAACCTTAAAGGAACAGAACAATTATTACTTGAAACAGCAGATGGCATAGCGGCTTTAGGTTCTTCCGCAGAAAAAAATTCTGCACTTACTAATTTATTTGGTCGTTCAGGACAGCAACTATTTGCAATTCTTAATCAAGGCGGTGATGCGGTTGCTGGATTAAAAGATAAAATGCTTGAGCTTGGTATTGGTATATCAAGTGAAGCTGTAGATGCTGTTGAAAGATTTAACGATACTTCTAATATTTTAAGCAGACAATTAAAAAGTTTGAAAGATAATGTCTTTGCGGCTTTTACACCAATTTTACAAACTTTTGTAAATCAATTTACCACTATGTTCAAAACCTTTGCTGAAAACGAAGGTGGTATTCAAAAATTTAGTCAAGCATTAGCAACAAATATTATCAATGGTGTTGAAAAAGCATTACTTGCTATACAAACTTTAGTCATTGATGGTGGGCATGAAGATGCCATTAGTTCATTAATAGAAAGACAATTAGAATTTGAAGCAAAAACCAAAGAATGTTTTTCAGGAATAATTGGAAAAATAGGAGAATACAAAGCTTTAATTGGTGGTTCTGTTGAAGCCATGAACACTTTGACCAATGGCACAGAACAAGCGACAAATACAGGTACACAAGCATTTACAAATTTACTTTCGCCATTGGGTAAATTTAAGCAAGAATTAGAAGATACAGGTAAGGCTATTGAAAACTCAATTGTTAAAAGCATGAAAAAATTTGAAGATACTTTGGTTGATGGCTTGATGTCAGGTAAATTTGCTTTCAAAGATTTTGCAGATTTTGTTATCAAAGAATTATTAAGAATAGCAATTAGAAAATTAATCATAGATAAAATCACAGGTGGCTTTACTTCTTTTCTTGGTAATCTTGGCTTTGCAGAAAGAGGTGGTACTGTTACCGCAAACAAACCTTACATCGTTGGTGAAGCTGGTGCAGAATTATTTGTACCAAACAAAACAGGTACAATCGTTCCAAACAATAGATTGAGTGGTGGCATGGGATCAGGTGGTATGCCTGTAAATATTACTTACAATATTCAAGCCTTTGATTCAAAAGATACTTTATCTGCAATCACAGAAAATGCACCTACTATATCTGCCATAATAGAAAGTGAATTCAATCGCAGAGGTAGAAGAGGTTTTGTAACATGAGCGGCAGTTTCCCAACATCACCAGCGGCAAGTAGCGTAAATATTAAATCTATTGAACCTACTTTGGTTTCTGTTACGCAAAATTTAAAAAGACAAGTAAGAAGAAGAGGTGGACAAAGATGGTCATTAGAAGTGGAGTTCCCACCAATGACAAGATCAGAGTTTGCGCCTATTTACGCTTTTGCTATGAAGCAACAAGGACAGTTTGAAACCTTCACTTATGTACCGCCTGTTATAAGCACATCACAAGGCGATACAAGCGAATCTCCTGTAGTTGATGGTGCGGTGTCAGTTGGTGCAAATTCAGCGACTATAGATGGTCTTACAGCTTCAGAATCAGGCATTATAAAAGCTGGTGATTTCTTTAAATTTAGTGGTCATTCAAAAATATATATGGCTACTGCTGATATGGATGCAGATGGTACAAGCCATGCTACTTTAAATTTTGCACCTAATCTTTTAAATGCAGTTGCAAATGATGAAACAATAACTTTTGCATCAGTACCTTTTACTGTTTCTTTTACTGAAGATATAACTCAATTTGCTACCGATACTACTGCTTTATTTGGTTTTAGTATGACTTTAATAGAAGTGTTTTAATGAGATGGATAGAGGAAGTACAGGCGCATTTCAAACAGAGATTGTTAAATCTGCAAACAAACCTTTTCATTTAGTTAAATTATCTTTTGATGATGTCAGTTATTTTTTATCTGATGCTTATATTCCTGTAACTTACGATTCAGATACCTATACACCAACAGGAAGTTTTTTAGCTTTTTCTGATATTGTTGAAACCAATGAAGCCAATATTGAAACCATAAGTATTTCTTTATCAGGAGTTGATACCACATACATAAATTTATTTTTATCAGGTGGTTATTTAGACAGAACAGTACAAATTTACAAAGCATTTTTAGATAGTAACGATGCTTTGGTTTCTGATCCTTTATTAATATTTGATGGCAGATTAAATAATCCTGTAATCAAAGAAGATGTAGAAGCTGGAACAAGTACAGTAGCAGTACAAGCGAGTTCATTATTTGTGGACTTTGACAGAATCAATACAAGATTTACAAATAATGAATCTCAACAAAGTTTCTTTGCTGGTGATACAGGCTTTAGGTTTAGTTCTGTAGTAGTAAAAGAATTGAATTGGGGAATGACTACAGGTGCTACTGCATCAGGTGGTGGAAGTTCTAGTGTATCAACACAAGGTTCTTCGACATCTCCAATCAATAATACTTCACCAGCGCAAAAAAGTATTTTTAGAGAGATAAGACCAACCAATCCATCATTCAGTTTGCAATCAGGTTCAGTAAGAATACACATCAATTATGCAAATAGAAGCACTTCTAATTTTTCTGTAGGACAACAAGTTAAGATAAATGGTTTTGAATCCAAAACATTTGATGATGGTGAATTTATTTTAAGTTCTGCTATCAATTTTTCAGAAGGTGCTGGAACTCATGCAATCACTTCAATAGATTCAGATGGTTTTGGTTTTACAATTGCAGTACCGAACACAGTAACATCTGTAAAATCAGGAAAGTTTGGCGGTAGTGAAATAACAGTTGATGATGAATTGGTTGCACCTGTATTGATACAAACTACATCAGGCTCTAATTCAATTACAGTAAATGCTGATAACTTTGCCAAAGTTGATGAAGCAGTTTCTTTCAATTTAGAAACAACATCTGTTGGCGGCATAGCAAGTAGAATCCTTGAGTTAGATCAAAAAATAACCGCAAGAACTACAGATACACTTACAGTTGCAGTTACACAAAAAAATATTATTTTAGCCAATCCTTTAAAAACCACATCAGGATCAACATCATTGGTTATAGATTTTGCAGAACATAATATTGCTGTCAGCGATTCAATTACAATTTCAGGTGCAACAGCAGTTGGCGGTGTACCAGCTTCCGATATAAACAAAGCACATACTGTTACAGCTATAACAGAAAACACAGTTACAGTTGTTGTTTCGACAACAGCAACAAGTACCGCAAGAGGTGGTAGTGATGCAGTTCGTTTAGATGGAAAAATTATTAGAACCAATCCGATAGAAACCACATCTTCTTCTGCTACTGTAAAGGTACATTACAGAGGTCATGGTTTGGCAAATAGCGACACAATTACCTTAGAAGGCTTGGATGATGTTGGCGGTTTGGATAGAAGTTTATTAAATAAATCACATACTGTAGTTGATGCTTCTGATACAGATTATTTTACAATCACTTTATCTGAAAGTGCTACAGCTTCAGAATTTGGTGGTGGTGGGGATAGTGTTTTGGAAAGACCTGTAAAAGCTACATCAACAGTTAATTATGGTTCATCAGGAAGCAGAATAAATCTACCAACAGAAATACGATGATAGATAAATTAAAAGCAAATAATTATATTGAATCTAAATTGAACGAGCCTTTTGCATGGGGTACTAACGATTGCAATACATTTATTGTTGAATACTTTGATAAGGTACTAGGTACTGATTTACTAAAAATAATTTATCAAAAATATTCTACAAAAAAAGGCGCAATAAAATTTCAAAAAGAATTTGCGCAAAGAATATCAGGCAGATGCTTAGAATTAGGCATGAAAGAATATCATCCAAGTAAGGCTATATTTGGCGATATATTAGTGAAACATAATGAAAATTGGGACTCATGTCATATTTGTGTTGGTAGTAAGATGGCATCTGTAGATGAACAAATAGGTACAGCAATTTTGCCAATATCTGATTTTAACGATTTTGACTCTGCATATAGATTTAGCAATGAAAATTAGAAACATAATATTTTTTATAACAGCATTATTTTTTACAGGTAGTGTTTTTGCTTTACCAGCATTAGCACCTGTATTCGCTGGTATTGGCTCTTTAGTAGTAGGTTCTGCTGTAGCTGGTTCACTTACTGCTGGTGCATTAATAGCCATCGGTGTAGCTACAGTAGTTGTTGGTGCTTACGCTGGAAGTCAATTACTAGGTGCTATGAGCATGGACTTTCCTGATAATATGTCAGCACAAGCACGTTCAGCTTTAGCGAATCAACAAGGTTCAACCAATCCTTTGCCTGTTATTTATGGTGAAAGAAGAGTAGGTGGTACACCAATTTTTTATCATGTATCAGGTGCAGATAATGAGTTTCTTCACGTGGTATATGCAATCGCAGAAGGTGAGATACAAGGTGTAAGCCAAGTCTATTTGAATAATGACAAAGTAAATACTACTCCTGATTTATATGATACATCTCTAACAGATATAATTATAAATGAGGGTGAAGGTGGGAATATAACTCACTTTCCTACTGAAAATATTCATAAACCAAAATACGAAGGCATAGTTAAATATGAAATTTACAATGGCACAACAACACAAACAGCAGATCAAGATTTAATCTCAGAAACCAATGGTGCTTGGACTTCATCTGATAGATTGCAAGGTGTTGCCTATGCAATTGTAAGGTTCAAGTTTGAACCTGAAGTATTTGGTAATACAGGAATACCACAAGTAAATTTTGATGTCATTGGTAAAAAAACAAGAAGCACAACATCAGGTGGAACTACATATAAAGTATTTAGTGATAATCCAGCAGACTGCATTGAAGATTATTTAACTAATACCATTTATGGTAGATCAATACCAAGTTCACAAATTGACACAACATCATTTACTACCGCAAGAAATATTTGTGATACCGAAGTTACAGTAGGAGATAAAACACAAAAGAAATATACCTGTAATGGCATACTCAATACCAATAATAAAGCCTTAGATAATATTGAAAAACTTCTTACATCTTGCAGAGGTTCTTTAATATTTACAGGGGGTAAATACAAATTATTGATTGATGATACAGGTACAGCAGTACAAACTTTTGACGAAGATAATATTGTTGGTGCTTTTGAATTAGCTTTGGGTGGTAAAGAATACAAAGCCAATAAAGTAAGAGCAAACTTCTTTAACAAGAATCGTGATATGCAAGGTGATTTTGCCATTGTCGAAAGTTCAACATTTAAAACAGAGGATAATGGTTTGAGTCTTGAAAGAGCCATAGAACTTCCATTTACAGATCAAATGGAAAGGGCGCAAATGATTTCTACAATCAATATGAAACAATCAAGACAATCATTGGTCTTTAAATTTACATCAACCATTGTTGGACTTAGAGCAGAAATAGGAGATGTAGTTTTTATTTCATTAGAATCTTTAGGATGGAATACTCTAAATTCTAATCAAGGTAAGAAGTTCAAGATTATGAAACTTGCTATAAAAAATAATGATGAAGTAGATATTACCGCAAGAGAATACGATGATGATGTTTATGATTTTGGTTTGATACAAGCAGAAGATACTTCGCCAAATACAAACTTACCTAATTTTTCATCTGTAGATAAACCAACAATAACTGCTCCTTCAGAAGAATTGATTACTATACCACCAACATTATTTAATAGAGTTACTATCAATTGGACACAACCAAATAAATCTTCTGTCGAATCGTATGAGATAGGTATTAATAGACTGAACTCAGTACGTTTTGCCAATAAAGCTAGTTATGATTTTGAAGGTAGAAGTGTAACCGAAAGTTTTACCATTGATAAATTAGAGGAAGGTCAATACTTTGTAGCTGTAAGAGCAAAAAACAGATTAGGAGTTTACTCTGATTTTGCTACAGAGATATTTGAGGTCAAAGGTTTTTCTGTTCTACCTAAAGTAAATACACCAGCAATAAATTTTGTTACAGAAGAATTATTTACTACCACACAAGGTTCAGGTGTAAAAGCAAAAGCCATATTAACCTTTGGCACATCAGTTAATACAGAATGGGAAGATTTAGGAGTTACCATAGATCATTATGACGTTGAATTTAAAAAATCTACAGAAGCATCTTTTCAAGGTGCTGGAACATCACAAGGAACTAATTTTGAATTCTTTGACATTGAACCAGCGTTGTATGAATTTAGAGTAAGAGCAGTAAATACTGTTGGTGTGGCATCAGAATTTTCATCTACTACACAAAGAATCTATGGACTAACCGCAGTACCTTCTGATGTAAGCAATTTATTTTTAAGAGCAGATTCTAATACCGCTACTTTAAGTTGGACACCTACAACAGATTTAGATGTAAAGATTGGCGGTTTTTATGAGATAAGACATAACTCATTAACATCAGGTGCAGTTTGGGCGCAATCAACGCAAATAGGTGAAGCTGTATCAGGTATAGCAAATTCAACAGAAGTGCCATTGTTAGTTGGTACTTATCTAATCAAAGCTGTTGATTCTACAGGTGTTAAATCTACTAACGCCACAACAGTTGTGAATACAGTTACGCCTGATTTATTTCAATCACAAGTATTTTTGACTAGAACAGAAAATCCATCTTTTAGCGGAACTAAATCAAATATGGTAGTAACTGACGATAATACATTGAAATTAGAAGCAGATACTTTGTTTGATTCTTTAGGATTGATTGATGAAGTTGGATTGATTGATGCTGCTGGTGGTGTAGATTTATCAGGCACTTATGATTTTGCAAATATTATAGATACAGGTATATCAGCACAATCCTATAGATTAAGTTCTGCCTTTGCTTTTACCACCAATTCTACGTCCGACTTTATAGATACACGTTCAGGAAATATTGATGATTATGAATCTTTTGATGCAAATACTTTTGATGATGTAGAAGTGCAGTTGCAAATAGCCACGACAAATGATGATCCTAGCGGTTCACCAACTTTTACAGATTTTCAAAACTTTAGAATCGGTAATTATTATGGTCGTGCTTTTAAATTTAGATTGTTAGTAACATCAGGTGATGTAACACACCAAGTTTATATATCGTCTTTGTCTGCAACTTTAGAAGCCTTTCAAAAAATAGATACGCAACAATTAACATCAAGTACAAGTGCTTTAGGTGTTACTTTCGGTGAAGGATTTTTAGTTACTCCAAAAATTGCTGTTACTGCACAGAATATGGCAAGTGGAGATTTTTATGAAATAACAAGTGTGTCTAGCACAGGTTTTACAATTACTTTCAAGAACAGTAGTGGTACAATTGTCGCTAGAACATTTGACTATATAGCAAGAGGTTTTTAATGGCTCAACACGATTACGATATAGCTAACCAATCAGGTGCAAACTTTAGAGCAGACTTGAATAATGCTTTAGATGCTATTGTGTCTAACAACTCAGGTTCATCTGAACCTTCAACAACATTTGCTTATGAATGGTGGATTGATACATCTGCTAATGTATTGAAGCTAAGAAATTCTGCAAACAATGCTTGGATTACTTTGCCTTTATCAATTACCGCAGACAATTCAACATCAGGTGCTTTAACAGTAAATGGTAATTTGAGCACTACAGGAACTTTAGATGTAAATGGTGGTGAAGTAATTTTAGATGCTGATGCTGATACATCAATTACTGCTGATTCTGATGACCAGATAGATTTTAGAGTAGGTGCCGTAGATGTAATGACTTTAACAAATAGTCATTTAGTTTTAAAAGGAACAACTCCAAAAATTACTATTGGAGATGGTGGCGCAGAAGATACCGCTTTAATTTTTGATGGTAATGCACAAGATTTTTATATTGGATTAGATGATTCTGCTGATGATTTAATTATTGGTAAAGGCTCAACTGTTGGTACAACACCAGCAATCATAATTGATGAAAATTTAAAAGTTGGTATTGGTGCTGTTACTCCTCAAACTTCTTTACACATCAGAACACAAGAAGCCACATCAAATCATAATTCAGGTGGTGGTTTTGCTCTAACAAGTAACGCAACTGCTGGTAGTAGAAGAGTCGAACTTTTTTTAGATGCAGATAATGGTAATTTCAGCACAAGTTCTGATGGTGCTTATGCTTATCTAGAAAAAATTGGTGGTGGTGGTAATTTTAATATTAGAAATCAAGATAATTCACCTATTGCTTTTTTTCAAAGTAGTAGTGAAAGAATGAGAATTGATTCTTCTGGTAATGTGTTTGTAGGTGCTACATCAACAGGCGGTACAATTGCAGCAAAAATTGAAGCTAATGGTGGTACTGATGGTAGGTGTATGCAAACAAAAGTAACAGGCACAGGTTCAGCTAATGCAATAACATTTAATAATGGAAATGGTCAAGTTGGATTTATTGCCACTTCTGGTTCATCAACTACTTATGGTACTTCGTCTGATTATAGACTTAAAGAAAATGTAATAGATATGACTAATGCTATAAGTAGAGTTAAAGAATTACAGCCAAAAAGATTTAATTTTACAGCAGATGCAGAAACAACTCTAGATGGTTTTTTAGCACACGAAGTTTCTGATGTAGTTCCAGAAGCTATTACAGGTGAGAAAGATGATATTGATGATGATGGCAATCCTATATATCAAGGTATAGACCAAAGCAAATTAGTACCTTTACTAACTAAAGCTATCCAAGAGCAACAAGACATCATAGAAGATTTAAAAACTAGAATAGAAACATTAGAGGGATAAGATGGCAATAAATTATACTTGGGATTGTAAAACTGTAGATGTAAAAACAATTGATGGTAATGAAGATACTGTCTTTAATGTGCATTGGAGATTAACAGGAACAGATGATGCTAATAATGCTAGTACAGTATATGGCACACAAATTTTAGATACTTCTGATTTATCTAGCTTTACTGCTTTTGCTGATTTAACCAATGATCAAATCACAGGTTGGGTTGAATCCGCTATAGGTGAGGATGAAGTTACAGAATTAAAAACTAATGTAAGCAATCAAATAGCTGAATTAGTAACACCAACACAAGAAACAAAAACAATAGGAGAATAATATGTCAGATATACAAGTTAGAAACGATAATGGCGAGGTTGAAGAATATAACAAAGAAGATATGACCGATAAACAAAGAAGTTTATTTGATGATCTCCTAGCCTTGCAACAAAGATGTGTAGAGATTGAACCAATGGCTAGAGAATTTGCCGACAAAAAACAATTGGTTGATCTGAAATCAAAGTCTTTATTAGAAAGCCTTAGAGGTATAGGAAATGCCGAGAAAGAAAGCGACAGCGAAACCAAGACCATCGACTAAAAAGCCAACTGTTGAACAGGTAGCTAATTCTTTGGACAGACATGAAAAGGTTTGTGAACAAAAGTGGAAGGAGAATTTTCGTAGGTTAGATACAATAGAATCTGACATTAATTTACAAAATACTAGATTATGGCAAGTAGCTGGTATTGTTATCACGCTTCTTACATCTTTAGTTATCAATGCCTTCTTCATGTAGAATGAATCTTGAGCAATATTATGTTGAAATATCAATATTTCTAGCAAGTGTCTTAGGCGGTCTTGCTCTTAAAGATTATTCTGTATCTTTTATCAAAGGTTTAAAATTCAAACTAAACTCACAATTCAACGAAGGCGATAAGGTCTTATTAGATGGTGAACAAGCCATGATAATAAAAATAGGCATGGGTACTACTGTCTTTGGTGTTTATGGTCGTGATGGCTACACATGGCGTTATATTAGCAATACCAAGATAGAATCCCTTAAATTAGAAAAGATAGTAGATAAAGACTTACACCAAGATTCTGCTTATGAAAAGCGACAAAAACTAAAAAACATTTTGGAGGGCAAAGAAGATGATTGATAAATTTTTTAAACCGATAAGTGATCTAATTGGTAAAGCCATACCTGATAAAACGAAGCGTATGGAATTAGAAGCAAGTATTAAATCACAAATGATTGATCTGCAAAAATCACAAAATGAAATAAATCTAGCACAAGCAAAACATGGCTCTATATTTGTAGCTGGTGCAAGACCAGCAATCATGTGGATATGTGCCTTAGGTTTAGCATGGGCATATTTCTTAGCACCGATCCTTAATTGGGTGGTGTGGACATTTACTATTGATATTGTGCCACCTGAGATTGATACTGAAGGTCTTATGACTTTAACATTATCTTTATTAGGATTATCAGGCATGAGAAGTTTTGAAAAATACAGAGGTGTTGCAAGAAACAATATGCGAGAAGAAAACGTCAAAGATTCATACAAGCCATAATGGAAACAGGTGTTACCAAAGAACTGATTGATGATTTAAAAGAAATGCTTATCAAGAATGAAGGCATGGAACTTAAACCTTATCAATGTACTAGCGACAAAACTACCATTGGTGTTGGTCGCAATCTAACTGACAATGGCATAACTGTCCAAGAAGCTGAAATGTTATTAGCAAATGACATGGATGGTGTCTTTACAGATTTAGATAGAAATATACCTTTCTGGCAGTCCATGCCTTACAACGTAAGATTGGTCTTGGCAGATATGTGTTTTTGCTTAGGCATAAATCGGTTACTAAAATTTTCAAAGATGCTTGAAGCTATGGAAGAAAGAGATTTTGAACTAGCTGGTGAAGAACTATTGGATTCTACTTATGCGGTACAAGTAAAGAAACGAGCCGATAGAAACTACCGACTCGTTGTAGGGGAGAATTAATTGTTTTCTTTAATTTCTCTGCAATAGTTTAGTCCACAAATTATCAATTTCTTTTTGTGAAACATCTTCTCTGATTGCATAAGAAAGATTATGTAAAAGATTTTTTGCATTCCTATCGGAATGTAAAGTAAGAAAACATTCATCTATAATTTTTCTTTCTTTGTCTGTTAAATTTGGCATGGTTATTTTCTCCTTAGTTGTTAATTACAAATATTATATTAATGATTTTTACAACTATTGCAACTATTATTTAATCTTTTTTTGGTAATTCTTTGATACTAAATCTTCTTGAAGTATAGGCTTCTTTTGCTGGTACTACCTTCTCAGGTTGTGCTTTGTAATTAACAGTCTGCCAAACAACCTTATGGCTTTCAGAATAGCCTTCTTTAGCTTCTTTCATAGACATCATAATGCTTTTCTTAGCTTCTTCAATATTGTCCTTTAGGTTCTTAATTTGTGCTTCCCAAGCCACAATGTTATCTATCTGTACTTGGTCTTGCTTTGTTAGTTCGGTAGATTCACCATTGTCTTGCGGTGTGATATATCCAGCTTCCTTAGTATCAAAAGGATCATACCAATCACAATGAGCAATCCTGTTGTTAAAGTCTATGACTGTAGGCTCAAGCACATCTTTCTCCCATTGTTCATCACGCTGATAGAAATACATTCTTAAATCAGAACCATTCAAAACACAAACAACACTCCACATAAATTCGGTAATAGCCATCAAACCTTTGACCTGTATAACACCACGATAGGGCGGTAGGCTTTCGCTTAATGGTGCATTGGTAACTTTGATTTCAACAATACCTTTACCATTCAGCTTAATGCCTTCGCCATCTTCAAGTTCAGGACAATAAAAACCTTTCTCTACATCTTTGGTAATAAAAAGATTATCAGCAACACCAATACAATCTATTGATCCATTAAGTGTGACCTTGTTATGTCTGACAGCTTCTTCTACTACCAACTGTATATCTAATAAGCCAATCCTTTTAGATGCCAATTCAGCTACAGGTTTTTCTAAGACATTGCCTACTTCCATATAATTATTGGTAGCAATTCTTATATCTTCACCATTCAATGCTTTATGACAATCTTCTAAAACTTGATTCCTAGTTTTATAAGGATTTTGTCCTGTAATCAATGGCTCTAATAAACTACAACTAATTTCATAATCAGGTGTTAGTTTGCCTACAGCTTCGGCAGTATGGTCTATCTTTTGTGTTTTCATATTTATCTCCTTTAATCGTGGCAGAAGCAACTCCTAGAATCATCATCAAATAATTCTATTTGTTTATCTTCTAATTTTGTTAAATCTACTAAATTTATATAGCTACCATCTTTTCTGAATGTAGCGTCTATCTTTTCTTCTTGTGCTATCCACCAATCTGCCAAGTCAGGCTTTTCTTTTATAATCTTGGTCAAAGTCTTTGTGCCTTTCAAATAACATAAATCACAATTTCCAGCAGTAGTTTGACCATTCTCACTTGTCAATTTAAGGTCAAAATTATTTTTCTGCCAAAATCCTAGAATCTCTTTAACAGTTATTTTGTCTTGATATAAAGGACAAACAGAATCCCAAGCATTTGCATTTGAATCATTTTGTCTGTTTTGTTTTGCTACCCTTCTTGGTTCGTCATATCTTAAACCAACAACATTAGTCCATTCTTTATGACCTTTTTCTTTCATAAATCTTTTCATTACATTCATTTTTAATTCTTGAGTACACATTCTCATTACAGGGTTTGGTAGCATTTTTCTTCTTTGAATCAAAGCTTCAAATGGTTCTCCCTTTCTACTTGCAGTTTTGTAATTGACTTCTTTGGTTCTATAAACAGGTCTTTCATCTGCTATTTCAAGTTCCAACCAATGTATCTTGCAATCCCATTTATCTGCACAATCTCTAACAAAATCTAAAGTTTGTGGCATTTCCTTGCCTGTATTAGCAAACACAACATATAAATCTTCAGGCAAAGTACCATTGTAAGCATCAATAATCTTTTTCAACATAAAGCCTGAAGTTCTACCGCCTGAAAAACTAATTAATGCTGGTGCTTCAATCTTGTATGGGTTTATCATCTTCTTCCTTGTCTTTATCCAGCATCTTTATTAAGGCTTGATAAAACTTCTTCTCGCCCTGTTTTTTTTTCGGTGTCTTGTATTGATAGGGATTCTTTTTCTTCATGCTTAATGATAAATTCTTTTAAATCAATGAGCCAGAGTTTTAGCGTCATTGCCTGACGTTGGTGAAATTCTTGATTGCCAAAGTCTCTTAAAGCCTGTTCGTTATGAAATTCTATGATTCTTGTCACAAAAGCAATACTGTCTTGATAAGGCACATTCAATCGGTTCTTCTCTGTCTACTAAATAAACACAGGTAACACCATGTTCTTTAAACACACATCTGAAGTCAGCAAAATCAACATAGATGCTGTCGTGTGAGTTATTGAGTAGTAGTTTTAATTTACCTTTCATCGTTCTAATAAATTCTTAACTTGTGATGGATACCAAGTATCTTTGCCATACCTAGTTTTGATTTCTCTATCTGATAAAGCATCAGCAATACCTTGTAAAGATTTAACACCTGATGCTTGTATTTCTTTGATTATTGGCATAACAGTTTTTTTATACGCTTGATACTTTGCTGTCCTTGCCTTGCTCATGGCTTCCCATGAGTTTTTCATTTTATGATTTTCTTTCATTGTTTTCTATCTCCATAAAAATATCTTCAAACAATGCTGAAGGTATTTGTGATTTTAAATAGCTGTTTTTCAATCCTTGTGTGCCTGTTTGTGAGCCACGTGGTGCTGGTTCATGGTGACAATCTCTATTACCATTCCAACACATTGGTCTAGTTTCAAAATCAAAGTTAGTCCATATATCAGTTGGTTTCATTCTGTTATCACCATAAGAACAATAAGTAACAGTTTTTTGATATGGATGCTGTTCAATAATTGGTAGCTTTCTTAATTTGCCACGAGGATTTTCAATAAAATAATATTTTGGTTTTATAATATCAATTATCTCATTTGTCTTTTCTACTATCTCCATGCCATATAATGCTTCTCCTGTTTTTGGAGTATGGTCTTTGTGCCAATGTTTGCCAATTGATCCTACAGAAAAGAATGTGCAAGGCGGACTTGCCCAAATGATGTCAGGTATTCCATATTCTTCAAAAAGCATTTTATCAATGTCAAAATCAAAAATATCACAAACTACATCTATTTTTTCAAATGGCTCAATATCTGTAGTAAAGGTTTCATGTCCAAATTTTTTAGCAACTTTACTAAAACTTCTTGAACCAGCAAATAATTCTAAAGTGTTCATTTCTCTTCTAATTGATGAAACTTCATCCAAATCCATTTTTCTAATACTTCTCCTGTATATCCCAATGCTTCACCTTCGGCTTTGAGCCTTTCAAGTATCTCATCATTCACTGGGTGGCTCATACTAAATATATCTCCAAGTTCCAAACAAAAGCCAAGATGATGCCAAGTAGCAATAAGATGATTAAGTCTTTAGGTTCACGCATCTAATTCTCCTGATTGGTGCAATTGTAAAATATATTTTGCCCTTGCAACAGGGTCGGTAATGTACAGCAAAGATACCAATACATTACCTTCATAACCTTCAATGCAGTTGTCTTGTACTTTGTAGATTACTGACATAGCTGGATTAACTCCCATTCATCCCAAGATACAATCTTAGGATGCAAATGTTCATGTTGTTGTTTTTTTCTTTCCAGCAATAAATCATTGTTGGACTTTACGTGTAAGACATATTTGTTGGTATCTTGCCATTTAACTATTAGTGCTTTCATAATTTTCTCCTTAGTTGTTAATTACAAGTGTCATTTAAAACTATTATCAAAAAAAATACAACAATTATTTTTAATTATTTTTACAATTATTATTGACAAAAAAATAAATAATAGTTTATGGTGTCATCTCATGGAGAAAATTCAATGACAGAACAGCTAACAAATGGACACTATCGTTTAGAAGATGATGTTCACTTTCAGGACTTCTGTACTAACATTTGGCTTCGTTATCTAACAGAGAAATCTGTTAAGGAAGAAGAAGCGTTAGACCTTGATCCTTTTGTTGAACTGAACATTGAGTTTTTAAAACATTGTTATTTAAAATTAATTAAAGGAGATATTTCACATGACAGATAATCCATTTGTTTTTGATTCAGAAGATACTCCTTACCTAAAACATCACTTTCAAGAGAAGTGTTGGTATCGTGGTAAGGAAAGAATAGACGCTAATTATTTTATGATTGATCCAGCAACTATGTTGATGGGTTGGGGTAAATATACATCAGGCGAAGGTTATAGCTATGTTTGGCAAAAAGATTTATTTAGTGCAGTTGCTAAACCTGACGAAGAATATAAAAAAGCCTTTTCGGTTTGGGTTTTGCCTAAATATGTAGAAGGTTCTAATAATATTGAACATCCTGTTTCTTTATGGCAAAGACATTCATTCGGTGAATACAAAGGTTTTCAAGAAATGGGTGCTAGTTTTTACGCAGAAACACAAAAGCCTGAAAATGAAGGTAAATTACCTGTGGTTAAATATACAGGCTCAGAAAGTATTTCAATCGGTAAAGGCTCTACTTCAATTCCACACTTTGAATTTGTTGGGATGAAAGATAGACCGAATGAATTTGTTATACCTGATTGGTATAGCGAGTCACCATCTGACAATCAAAATGGCGATAGCCAACATGATAATTTTCTCCCTACGTCAGATGGTGACACCAAAGAATCACATCCTGTATTAGATACATTGGATTCAGGTGATATTCCATTTTAATGATTGATGGAATTAGATTGGGAGAAAATCGCACCTGAGATAGCGGTGCAAATCTTAGGTGAGCCTACTAGCAAATCTTCTACTCATTGGAGATTTAATAGAAAAGGCTCACTTGCCTTAGACTTAGCATCAGGTACTTTCTTTGACTTTGAGAATGGTCAAGGTTATGGACTTATAGAATTTATTAAGAATCGTGGTCTTGATCCTGATGATTTTTTAAAAGAATACAAACCTATAAAGCCAACAAAGCCTACAAGAACATTTACCGATAAAGATATGTATCAGCTTAAAAATGAGTCTGTCGTTTATCTGCGTTATTCTGATTCTTTTTGTGTTATGCGGTTTCCTAACGAACATTACATTAAACAAAAATATGCACCATTTACTAAGATAAAAGATCAATGGGTAATGAAAAGACCTGATGGCATCTTGCCTATTTATTGTGAGAATCAAAAGCCTGAAGATTATGTAGTCATTAATGAAGGTGAAAAAGCCTTATTAGGTTGTAAAAGTATTTATGATGGCGATACTTGTACATGGCATGGTGGTGTCAATAATTTAGATAAACAAGATTGGACACCTTTAAAAGATAGAAAGGTAATTATTTTTCCTGATAATGATGAAGCTGGTAAAAAATGTTCTGAAGAATTAAAAGACAAACTTAGTCAGATAGCCAAAGAAGTAATCATTGTAAAGCCACCAAGAGAATTTAAAGACAAAGATGATTTATATGATGCAAAGGTAAATGACTTCTTTACATCATCGCAACAGTTTTTGGATTATTGTTTAAATAATCAAATCAAGAAAAGAGTTTCTTTTGATCTGATTCAGGTCAATGACATCATGCAAAATATTACACCGCCTAAATGGGTGGTGAAAGATATATGTGAAGAAGATAGTGTTGTAGCTATCTTTGGACAACCAAAAAGCGGTAAATCATTTGTTACAGTTGATTTGGCTTGTAATATCGTTTTAGGTCGTGATTGGCATGGACATGAAACAGAACAGGGTTCGGTTGTTTATTTAGCTGGTGAAGGAATGAGAGCAATATCAAGACGATTCTTAGCATGGCAACAATTAAATGCAACAAGAGTTAGAGATGCACCATTATTAATATCAACTAGAGGTGCAAGATTATTAGATGATAAAGACCATCAATTATTAAAAGACACCATAGATAAAACACAAGATGAATCAGGCAAAGTTAGAATGATTGTAGTTGATACCTTGCAAAGAAACTTTGGTGCTGGTAATGAAAACTCTACCGAAGATATGTCAGCATTTATAGAAAGAATAGATGATCTTAGAGATTCGTATTCTACTTGTATTTGTATTGTGCATCACACAGGTCATGGCACATCATCAAGGGCAAGGGGAAGTTCTGTCATACAAGCATCTGTAGATTGGGAATATAGTGTTACGAGAACCAATCTTGGTAGCGATATGTTTGTAGAATTTAGTCAAACACTTGTCAAAGATGGTAAGCCTGTAATGCCAAAGAACTTCAAATTTATAGAACAGAAATTACCATTTCACGACATGACATCAGGTGCATTAGAGATTATTGATGCTGGTGATATGCCTAAGAAAACCAAAGTATCTGAAAAAGGACAAGCTATTATTGATGCTATCAGGACAGTACAAGATAAAGCAGACGAACCAGCAACAGTATGGTTAGGACAAGCAGAAATAACTAAAATTACTAATCTTAATGATTCAACTGTCAAAACATGGCTTAGAAAATTAGTAGATCAAGAT
>LULW01000432.1_pt1 | contig 19712 bp, 23 predicted proteins | sample 729531 | NCBI WGS metagenome assembly LULW01 (sample SAMN03860279, study PRJNA289734) | marine metagenome | biome: seawater column; feature: ocean; material: water; isolation source: Red Sea water column Station 108 - depth 10m | place: Saudi Arabia: Red Sea | collected 2011-10-15 | depth 10 m | reverse complement strand
GAAAAACTTACGACTTATGCAGATATCTTAACTACAAAAAAAGAAGGTGATTCTGGCAAAGGCTTAAGATTACAATATACGTATAAACCAACAGAATTAACTAGAAACTCTGCAAGTATTTTATATTTTGATAAAGAAGTTCGATTAAATGACTTTGGCTATCTAAAAAGAAATGATTGGTTTCACTTTGGAATGGGTCAAAATATAAAAAAAGTAGATTTTGATAATAATTCTCCATTTCAGCAAATAGAAACCAATTATGACTTTAACTACGATGCTGATACTGATGGAAACTCTAATCCAATTGATTTTACTCAAAGAAATAGCATTACATTCACAGACACTTCTAAGTTTAACTATGATTTTCGATTTAATACTTCTGGTAAAAATACAACAATTACTAGGAAAGACCCCTTATACCCTTTTGTAAAAATTAAGAAAAACTTTAGCATTACTGCAGATTTTGAGGAAAAAAACTTCAAATATTGGACATACGATTGGAGAATCAGTTTTGATAAATCATCTAAATATAATAGTTGGGACTCAAATGGTTACCAAAAAAGATTTTTTAAAGTTGCTGGGTCTTTGTTTCCAAATGAAAATATTAAAATCCGCTCTGAATTTAGAGTAAAAAAAGAAAAGGAGTGGCTAAATTGGATTGATGGAAATCATCTTGCAGCTTACGACTTAAATCAGAGAATTTTTTCTTTAAACTTAAATTGGTTTAAAGGAACTAAGCATGAAATAAGACTCAAAAGTCAATTTATTGCTCTTGAAGCAAAAAATCCTGTATCGCTTGAAACAAATTCAAATGGAGTCTTGTTTGGAAGTGATAAGTTAGTTAATCCTTTTTCAAATGGTATCACTTCATTTCAAGTTAGGTATAGATACGAAATAGCACCTCTGTCAAACGTGTATATAGTCTATACGAAAGGAGGTAATGTCTATGAAGAAGATGATGAAAGATCTTTCTCAGATATTTTCAGAGACCCATGGGAAAATCCTGAAAATGAAATTTTTTCTATTAAAGTGCGTTTGAAATTTTAACTATTTCAAGAAATCTAAATAAGCCTTATTATTACTTTCTTCTTTAAAAATAGTTCCACACTTATCTAAGTGCTTAATTAAGATTGACTTATCTTTTTTATTATCTTCTATTCCAATCAAAATATTTCCATAAGCAGATCCTATATTCCTGTAATGAAATAAGGATATGTTCCATTTATTTCCAAATTTTTCCAAGAAATTTACTAATGCGCCAGGTTTCTCAGGGAATTCGCCATTAAAGATTCTTTCATTGATATTGGTAGAGCCACTTGAGCTAACTCTTCCACCTACCATATGCCTTAAATGATCATTTGAGATTTTATTATTTGTATAATCACTAAACTTATATTTGAGTTTCTTCAATTTGAGTTTTAATTTGCTAAAGCTCTCTTCGGATGTTGTTCTAATGCCAACCAAAACATATGCATCTTTTTTGTCTGCTTTTCTATAATTAAATTCAGTTACTGAAAGTTTTCCAAATACTTTTGCAATTTTCAAAAAACTTCCGGGTTTTTCAGGGATTTTGATGCTTAAAATCTTTTCTCTATTTTCACCAAGCTCAGATCTTTCAACTATATAGCCCAGTTTTTGAAAATTAATATTTGCACCTGAGCTCACTGCCAATAAATTCTTGTTATTCAATCTTTTAGATCGTTTTTTTAGCCCAGCCAATGCTACCGCACCTGAAGGTTCTGATAACACCCTTGTATCTTCAAATATATCTTTTACAGCTGCGCATACTTCGTCAATATTTACCGTCATAACCTCATCAACACATTCTTTGATAACTTCTAAATTATTTTTACCAACTTGTGAAACAGCTACTCCATCAGCAAATAGTCCAACCTTTTTAAGTTTTATTCGCTTTTTTTGAATTAGGGCTTCTGTTAGACATGCTGAGTCGTCCACCTCAACTCCAATAATCTTAACTTTTTTGTCATGCTGTCTCACCCATGCTGCTATGCCAGCAAGAAGCCCTCCTCCACCAACAGGAACAAAAATAGCATCATAACTATTTTCATCCTCTAAAATTTCTTTTCCTACTGTACCTTGACCAGCGATTGTAAATGGATCATCAAAAGGATGTACAAAAGTTAATTTCTTTTTCTTTCCAATTTCATTTGCTTTTACTAGTGCTTCTGCCAGATTCTCACCAAAGAGTGTAACCTTTGCTCCTAACCTTTTAACAGAATTAAGTTTATTTTCTGGTGCAGTTAAGGGCATAACAATGTTGCATTTTATTTTTAACTTTTTGCATGCAAGAGCAACTCCCTGAGCATGATTTCCAGCAGATGCAGCAATAATACCTAAAGATTTTTGCTTGTCTGATAGGTTTATAATTTTGTTATATGCACCCCTATTCTTAAATGAAAATATAGGCTGAAGATCTTCTCGTTTTAAATAAATATTATTATTTTCTTTCAAGGATAAATTAATAGCATGCGTGGTAGGAGAATCAATAGCAACATCATAGACTGATGCCTCTTCGATCATTTTTAAATATTTTTTAGAATATCTAAAACTGCCAGTTTTGTTTATTTTTAATCTCAATTTATTTAACAAGTATTTTTTTCTTGTATTATAACTGCATGAGTGCTGCAAAGATAACTGTTGCAAAGAAAGCAATAGGCCATATAGAAAAAAAACTTGATCGAAATATGGTTCTTGGTATTGGCACAGGATCAACTGTTAACTTTTTTATTGAAGAGTTAGCAAATTTTAAAAGTCTTTTTAAAGGTGCTGTTTCAAGTTCTGAAGCATCAACAAAATTACTTCAAGATATAGGTATTGAAGTTTTTAACTTAAATGATGTTAATGAGGTTTCATATTACATTGATGGAGCTGACGAAGTATCTCCAGAGAATTTTCTAATAAAAGGAGGTGGAGGCGCTCACACCAGAGAAAAGATTGTTGCAGCTGCATCAACAAGTTTCATATGTATTGTTGATAGTTCTAAATTAGTCGATCAGCTTGGTTTATTTCCCCTGCCGATTGAAGTTATTCCAGAAAGTAGAAGCATGGTTGCAAGAAAAATTATTGAGCTTGGTGGGTTGCCAGAATATAGATCTGGATTTATCACTGATCAAGGGAATCAAATCATTGATGTGAAAAATTTAATTATGAAAGATCCTAAAGAGCTTGAGTCTTATTTGAACAATATACCTGGAGTTGTTGAAAACGGAATATTTTCTTTTAATAAGCCAGATTTGGTATTAACAGAAATTTAGGCTACAGGAGCTTCTCGATATCAGAGATTAATTCTACAGAATCAGGCTTAACAGATGAGCCGTATGTTGATACAACAGACCCATCTCTAGAAATAAGGTATTTGTTGAAATTCCATTTTGGAGAAACGCCAGTCTCATTAAACAATTTTTTATATAAAGGGCTAGCTTTTTTTCCTCTTACCTTTGCGGCTAAATCTTTATCACCGCATTCAGTTGAACAAAATTCAGCAACATCTTCTTCACTAGAATATTCTTGCATAAAGTCCCTTGACGGAACTCCTAAAATTACAAAATCATTCTCTCTGTATCTTTCATATAATTTCTGTAAAGAAGCATACTGATACGTGTAGCCACACCTACTTGCAACATTCACAACCAAAATAACATTATTTTCATACTCACATAGATTAAGTGTTTCACTTGAATCGAGAATTCGCATTTCAGTATCAAGAAGATCATTGCATGCAAATGCATTAAATGAAAAAAATAAACTTACAATTACAAAAAACTTTTTCATAAGAAACAGTAGTTTAACTTATTGGTGTGATTGCAGAAAGAGAAGATATAAACAGTGTTATTAAAAAAATTAGCTCAATGTTATCTTTGAATTTATTTAACATAAAATTACCTGCTCCTTTAAAGAGATGGAGGGCTGAGCCCTCCATAATTCCAGAGTGTCAGCAAAAATTAATAGGGGAGAGGAGTGCTGACATATATTATTATATGTATTTATAATTAATTATCAATACTATTTATAAAATAAATTAGGTTTTTTTTATGTATAATGGATTTTTTACATAAATTTAAGGAGAAATGCTTTGAAAGGTACCGTTTTATATGATGTTAAGGACAATGTTGCTGTATTAACTGTAGATAATCCACCTGTAAACCCTTTAAGTGACGGTGTTAGAACTGGCTTGTATGAATGTGTCACAAAAGCTGAAGAAGATGATTCTATAAAAGGTATTGTAGTTACTGGGAATGGAAGAGCTTTCATAGCTGGGGCTGATATATCAGAATTTGGTGGTAATGTTGAGGGAATAAGCCTTAACGAGGTGTTTAAAAAGTTAGAACATTGCTCAAAACCCGTTGTTGCTGCAATTAATGGAATTGCGCTGGGTGGTGGTCTTGAAACTGCTCTCTGTTGTAACTATAGAATAGCTGCAAATACAGCTTTTGTAGGCCTTCCAGAGGTAAATTTAGGTTTATTGCCTGGTGGTGGCGGTACGCAAAGACTTCCGAGACTAGCTGGACCTAGTGAAGCGCTCAAAATGATGCTTACTGGCGGACATATACCTGCAAAAAAAGCATTAGATATGGGCATAGTAGATAGTATTAGTGAAAATGTAGTTGAAGATTCAATAAAATTTGCTATCGAAAAAGCTGAAAGTTCTGAGCAACACCCCAAAGTAAGAGATCTTAATGAAAAAATGATTGAAGCTAGAGGTAATGACAAAATTCTTTTGGAAGCTCAAGCAATGGCAGCTAAAGGAAGAAAAGGTCAATTTGCACCGGGTCAGATTATAAAGTGCGTAGAAGCTGCAATAAATCTAGATGACTTTGACGAGGGTTTAAAAAAAGAAGGAGAACTATTTTTAGAATGTCTATTACATCCTCAACGTGAGGCTATGATTCATATATTTTTTGGAGAAAGAGCCGCTTCAAAGATTTCAGATGTTCCAAAAGATACTCCAGTCAAAGAAATCAAGAAAGCAGGAATCATTGGATCAGGCACAATGGGTGGTGGTATTGCAATGTGTTTTGCAAATGCTGGTATTCCTGTCCATATCATTGATCAAGATGAAGAGAACTTAAAAAGAGGTGTTTCTGTTATAGAAAAAAATTATGATTTCATGGTGGGAAAAGGGAGACTAACTTCTGAACAGAAAGATGCTGTATTTGGTCTGGTTACCTCTAGTTTAGAATATGAAGATATTTCAGATTGTGACATTGTCATAGAGGCAGTATATGAAAATCTTGAATTAAAACATGAAATTTTCAAAACATTGGACTCTGTTGTAAAGCCTGAAGCAATATTAGCGAGTAATACTTCAGGACTCGATATAGATTCGATTGCATCAGTAACCAAAAGACCTGAACTGGTAGTGGGTACTCACTTTTTTAGTCCTGCAAATATCATGCGACTGTTAGAAGTTGTACGAGGAGAGGTTACGTCTGATGAGACCTTAGCTACTGTAATGGCAGTTGGTAAAAAATTAAAAAAAGCAGCAGTTGTATCATTAAATGCCCCTGGGTTTATTGGCAACAGAATGTTATTTGGATATACAGCGCAAGCTAATATGTTATTGCTAGAAGGCGCCCTTCCCCACCAAATTGATCAAGCTTTAGAGTCTTTTGGATTAAATATGGGTCCATTCAGAATGATGGACCTTGTTGGACTTGATCTTGGATGGAGAGCCAGAAAACTTAGTGGCAAGGAATCTCCTCTTCATGCAAAAATTGGTGATGAGCTTTGTGAACAAAATAGATACGGTCAAAAAAATGGTGCTGGATATTACAATTATACTGAAGGATCACGAGCTCCAAATGCAGCTCCAGAGAATGAGGAATTGTATGAAAGAATTTCACAAGAAAATGGATTTACAAGAAGAGAAATTTCTGATGAGGAGATTGTTGACAGATGTATCCTTGCGCTTATTAATGAGGGTGCGAATATACTCTCGGAAGGTGTTGCCCAACGAGCAGTTGACATAGATGTTGTATACATTAATGGTTATGGATTTCCAATATGGAGGGGCGGACCAATGCATCACGCAAATGCAATGGGACTTGATGTGGTTGTAGAAAAACTAAATAAGTATAAAGAATTGACTGGTAATGATGTATACAAACCAAGTGAATTATTAGTAAGTCTTGCAGAGAACAACCTCAAAATGGGTGATGCCCCTGCTAAAGCAGATAGAAAGGAAAAACTAGGTTTTGAGATGTCCTCTGTGGCAAATAATTTTTAGTTAATTAAAAAATCTTTAAGTCTTAAAATTAAATGAACTTTAGGCCTTAATTAGGACATATGTCCCCTCTTGTACTCTTTCGAATAAATCAATAACATCATTATTAAACATTCTGATGCATCCATGAGAGGCTTTTTGGCCAATCAAACCCTCTTCATGAGTGCCATGGATGTATATATATCTATTATATGAATCTATGCCCTCACCTTTATTTCGCCCCAATTCTAGGCCATCTAGCCATAATATTCTGCTTGTTACATGATCATCCTCTGTATCTATAACATCTTTTATTATTTTGGCTGATTTGTTTGTATTAGCTCTTGCAACAAATATAGTGTTTTCTTTTGCATCATGACCAATTTTTGTTTTTATTTCATGCATTCCTAAAGGTGTTTTAAAAGAGTTCTGAATACTTCCCTCACCATATTTAGATGACGAAATTGGATAGCTTTTTAAGATTTTTTTATTTTTGACCAAATAAAGTCTTTGTTCTGATATATCAACAACAATTTCAGCTTCAAGTTCACCTTTAAAGCTCCTTGCTGAAGCCTTATTTAAGTACTTTGTATTAGATTCAATTATCCATCTATTTGTCGTAACATCAGGATTTATAATATCCTGGAAGGCATTCAAAATCTCAGGAAATAACAAAAATGTTGATAAAAGCACTAGTTTTTTAATTTTTTCCATAAAGCTCTAGCAATAAACAATAGAATTATTATAAATGAAAAGAAATAATTAAACATGTATCCAAATTTGTTGAAAATTGATGCATTTTCAACTAATTTCACTTTTGACTCTAGTACGTTTGATTTATTTTGATCCAAAATTTCAACAATTGTTCCTTTATTATCGATAATGGCAGAGAACCCATTATTTGTTGCTCTTACGATCCATCTATTATTTTCAATTGCTCTTACTCTAGTTATACTTAAATGATGATATGGACCAATAGAAGATCCGAACCAAGTATCATTTGATATATTTATCAATAGGGGTAGCTACATTAACATTATCTAGAACTAGAATATTTTTTTGATCATTTGGACCAAACGCTACATTCGACATGGGTAAATCAAAAAAGCTTATTAAGCCCCTTAATGAGCTGAAAAAAGGAATATATTCTCCAAAAGGCACTAAATGTTGTTTTTTATAAATATTTTTATTTTCTGGGTTATATATGGTGTTAAATAGCTTTGCATCATTAAAGAACCAAGCTCCTAAAAGTATTTTATTAGCTGAATTAGTTCTATCAATAAATTTACTAAATCTCATATCATTTATTGGGTAAGGTAGCTCTGCTTCAGGAATAACAATTAAATCTGTATCTTCTGAAGTATTTTTTATAAGGCTCAATAAATTACTTTCTATGTCTAAATAATAATTATCTTTATATTTTAAAAATGGATCCGAAGAAGGTTGAATGATTGATACTAAAATATCTCCTTCACTAACATTATCATTATTTTGTGGAATTAAAGTAAAAAGAACTATAACTAAATTTGCAATTGGAATTTTATTGTTTCTTGCTGAGATTACTAGTGCAGCGGTTAATAAATAAATAATATAAGAAGCAAAGGAAGCGCCAAGGTAAGGATAAATGTTTTGACCAATAGTATCTAAATATATATTTCCTGGGATCAGCCAAGGCACTCCATTTAGAAGATATTCTCTACTAATCTCACTTATCATAAAAAACGATGCAACAAATAAAATCTTTAATGAATTAGATTCTTGATTTATATATTTCTTTAACAAAATTAATAATAGGAGAGGGCAAGTGAATACTAGTGTTAGAATAATTGTTAATAATACGTGAATAAGTGAAGACAATAGAATACTTGTTTCTCCATAATAGTAAACACTTACTATTATCCAAGACATCCCAAAACCCCAATGACCTAATCCCCAAGAAAAGACTTGTGCAAATTGATGTTTAGACTGATTGATTATTACGTGAACTAAGTATCCGTAAGACAAAAAAATTAATATTTTTATAGAGAAGGGTGCGAAAGCAAATATTCCAACAAAGCCTGCAATAAATGAATAAAGAATATGCTTTTGTTGCATTATGCTTTTCTTATTTCAAAACTTTTAATTCTTCTATTATCAGTATCTGTTACTTTTATAGTTAAATCTTGAACTTTAAGTTTCTCACCATTTTTTGGGAGCATACCAAATTCAGCGATAAAAAAACCTCCTAAAGTTTCTGCATCAACAGCAAGGGGATCTATCTCTAATTGAAAAAAGTTAATAAATTCTTCAAGCTCAACTTTTGCGTCTACATAAAATTTATTTTTTGATATTTCTACTATGTCTTCTTCTTCAACATCATGTTCATCTTCGATTTCTCCAACGAGCTCTTCAAGAATATCTTCAATAGTTATTAAACCAGAAATCGAGCCATATTCATCAATAACTACAGCCAAGTGTCGTCTATCTTGCTTAAATTCTTCCAGAAGTGAGTCTGCTTTCTTTGATTCTGGCACTACATTGGCCTCTCTTATCATATCGGTAAGCTGGAAATCACTAACGCCTTTAAATAATTTAGGTAGGATATCTTTAGCTAGTAATATTCCTACAACCTCGTCTCTTTCGGAACCCAAAACGGGGTATCTTGAATGTCCTGATTCAATGATTTTTGTTATAACATCTGTTGTATTCTCATGGATCTGTATAGTCACCATCTTCTGATACAGATTGAGTCTTAATAAAAAATGGATTTCTAAAATATTTTTTTATTTTGTCGAAAATGCTCGACGGAGGCTTTGATTCTTCGCTGTTATATTTTTCGTTCATAAATTTAAATATACGGATTTGTTATTTTTAATTTTGATAATAAAGCTATCTCTTTATCCTCCATAGTTTTAGCCATATTATCATTTTCATGATCAAATCCTAATATATGATATATGCCATGGATTAGCATGTGAATAATATGATCATCATATTCTTTGTTCAATGCAGCTGATTCCTCAATAACATACTCATAACTTATTGCTATATCACCTAATTCGTTTGTGATCTTCTTAGATATATCTTTATTTGTAAATGAAAGTACATTTGTAGACGCATCTTTATTTCTATATTTTTTGTTTAAATCCTCCATTTCTTCATTATCTACAATCTTTAGATTTACAGAACAATCACCAAGATTCTCTTCCTTACGAATTAAGTTAAATGCATTCTCTAACTTTAAAGATAAATCATTATCGATTTTGTGATTCTTGTGGTTAATTATTGTAAGGCTCACTTAGTTTTAACCTTTTCCTCAAAGTATTCATATGCATCAATTATTTTTCTCACTAATGGATGGCGAACAACATCGCGAGACAAAAATCTAGTAAATCCAATACCATCTGTATCTTTAAGTACTTTTACAGCATTTGATAAGCCTGAATCAATATTTTTGGGTAAGTCAATTTGTGTAAGATCGCCGTTAATGACCAAATATGATCCAAATCCCATTCTAGTAAGAACCATTTTCATTTGCTCTTTGGTAGTATTTTGACTCTCATCAACAATAATAAATGAATTATTTAGTGTTCTTCCTCTCATGTAAGCTAAGGGAGCAATTTCAACTATGCCTTTTGCCATAAGCTTCTCAGTCTTTTCTATTCCTAACATTTCATATAAACCGTCATAAAGAGGTCGAAGGTAGGGATCAACTTTTTGTGAGAGATCGCCAGGCAAGAAACCGAGTTTCTCTCCAGCCTCAACAGCGGGCCTAATTAGAATTATTCTATCTACTCTCTCATTTAAAAGAGCATCTATAGCAGCAGCAACTGCTAAGTAAGTTTTTCCAGTACCTGCAGGACCTATACCAAAGTTAACCTCATAATTAAATATATTTTCAATATACTGTCTTTGATTTTTACCCCTTGGAATAATGCTTTTTTTTGGAGTTTTTATTACAGTTTCAATGCTTTTGTCTTTTTGAAATGAGTCTTGGATATATAAATGAAGGGTTTCTTTTGTAATTTCAATACCTTGTCCTGCTGCCTCATAAAGTCTCTCTAGTGCATCTGCAGATAGATTTACATCCTTCTGAGAACCCTGGATTTTTAAGTTATTACCATTTTGAAAAATTTTTACATTAAAAGTTTTTTCGACAAATTTTAAATTTTCATTCAGCTCACCAACGAACCTTACCATCACGTTAGCATCCGATGGATTGAGCTCAATTTTTGTTAAGGCAGAATCTTTGGACATTAATTTTGTAAATTACCTCTTAAACAATTTGGAAGAGCCTCATTAATTTGAATATTGACTATTTGTCCTACTAAATCAGTATCATTTGATTGAAAATTAACAACTCTATTACATATGGTTCTTCCTTGTAATTGACCAGGATCTCTTTTTGATTGACCATAAATTAAACAATCTTGATTTGTTCCAACTTTCTTTCTGCTGAAACCAAACGAAAGCTGACTTAATCTTGTTTGTAATATTTTCAATCTTTCTTTTTTCTCTTCATTAGTTACATCATCTTCCATATCTGATGCTGTAGTATTTGGTCTCGGACTGTATATGAAACTAAATGATTCATCATATCTTACCTCATTGATTATATTCATAGTGTCTTGAAAATCTTCATTTGTTTCTCCTGGAAAGCCTACAATAAAATCAGAAGAAAAACTCATATCTGGTCTTACAACCCTTATCTTGTCCACAAGGTTCAAATATTTTTCAACGTTGTACCTTCTTCTCATCAACTTAAGGATTCTATCAGACCCACTTTGTACAGGAAGATGCACATGACTAACGAGCTCAGGAACTCTATCATAAACTTCAACAAGATCATCCTTAAATTCATGAGGGTGGCTTGTTGTGAACCTAATTCTATCAATATTTTCAATTTTCGCTGTAAGCTCAATTAACTTTGACAAAGTTGATTTTTCTCCATTTAGGGTACCCTTAAAATTATTAACATTTTGCCCAAGTAGATGTATTTCTCTAGTTCCCTTATCTGCCAAAATAGAAACTTCGTTCAGAATATCCTCTATGCTTCTTGATACTTCGTGTCCCCTTGTTTTTGGAACTACACAAAATGAACAATATTTATTACACCCTTCAATAATAGAAACAAATGCAGAAGGCTCTCCCTTTCCTTGAACTGGTAAATGGTTAAATTTCTCAAGTTTAGGGAATGAAATATCAACCTGATTGTTATCAGTTCTATTCTTTTCTTTATATAGCTCTGGAAGTTTATGCAAGGTTTGTGGACCAAAAACAATATCAACAGCAGGAGCTCTTTTGATGATGTTTTCACCTTCTTGCGAAGCGACACAACCACCAATGGCAATTTTTAAATCAGGATTCTTGTCTTTGATTTTTCTCCATCTACCAATTTGATGAAAGACCTTTTCTTGAGCTTTTTCTCGTATTGAACAAGTATTTAGAATTAAAAGGTCTGCCTGATCTTCGGATTCAGCAATTTCAAAATCTTCTTTTTCTTCAAGAAGATCAAACATTTTTGCAGAATCATATTCATTCATCTGACATCCATGGGTTTTTATAAATAGCTTTTTAGTCATTTACCTTATTTTTAATAACTTTAATTCTCAAAATTTGATCCCATATAATAAGTATCATGAAAACAAAAAATGTTTACAAGATAATTTTCATCCAACTTGGTGAAATTTATGAAGTTTTTGCTAAACAAATTTACCAAAGTGATATGTATGGTTTCATTGAGGTGGAAGAGTATATCTTCAATAAAGATAAACAGCTAGTAGTGGATCCGACTTCAGAAAAGCTCAAGAATGAATTTGATCAGGTTCAAAGAAGCTATATACCAATAAATTCTGTGATTAGAATAGACGAAGTAAATGAAACTGGTGAAGCAAAAATAAAAGAAAACAAAGACAAAATAAGCCCTTTCCCATTAAATATTCAACCATCTAGCAAAAAAGACTAAATTAATCAGGCATATATAATTGCTTATAAAACTTTAATTCCTCTACAGACTCTTTAATGTCGCCTAGCGCTCTGTGCGAGCCTTTTTTTTCGTACACCTGAGCTTCATTCATCCATCTAACAGCGGTCTCTTTGAAGGATGAGACATCAATATGTCTATAGTTAAAGTATGCTTCTAGCCTTGGCATATACTTAGATAAAAATCTTCTATCATGTGAAACAGTATTTCCACACATTGGAGAAACTTTCTCTCCCACATATTTTGATATAAATTCGAGGGTTTCGATTTCAGCAATCTGTTCTGTGACATCACTTTTTTTTACTTCTTCAATTAAACCAGATGAACCATGATGAGTTAAATTCCATTCATCCATAGATTCCAAAATTTCATTTGGTTGGGAAATAACAAGGTTTGGCCCCTCAGCAATAATATGTAAATCGGAATCCGTTACTAAGGTTGCAATCTCAATGATCTTTTCCTTTTCTGGATCAAGACCTGTCATCTCCAAATCGATCCAAACTAAATTATCTCTAGATTGTAAAGTCTTCATGTCTTTTTATAATCGTCTCTTTAGTGTATTTTGTTCCTATTATGCAAAAAGTTCAAACTGGGCAGGTCGTTGAGTTTTATTCAAATAGCTGTTTAGTTAAAACAAAATTCGGCAAATTTGATTGTGTAGCTATCAAAAATGTTGTGGTAGGTGTCTTCGTAGAAGTTGAAATAATTCAAGACAGCAAAAAACCTCTTGGAAAAATTATAAAAGTTAATCGAAGAGACTCTAAAATATCTAAGAGAATAAAAAATCAGAACAAATTATTTGCAGCAAATATTTCTCATGTAGGAATACTAGTCACTCAAATTCCTAAAACAAGTTCAGAATTCATTGATAAATGGTTGGTTAAAGCGAATGCTTCCAATATCAAACCTTTTTTGATTAATAACAAAATTGATATGAAACAAGAAAAAAATTATTTAGAAAAATTAGACATTTATAAGAACATAAATATAAAAATCATAGATACTTCTGCAAAATACGATAAAAATATTTCTGAATTAAAAGAATTCTTGACAGATAAATGTGTCCTATTTGTTGGAAACTCAGGCGCTGGAAAATCTACACTTACATCAAAGATTATTGGTGAGAATTTAAAAATAAGCTCACTATCTAATGATCAAGGTGTTCATACAACCTCGATATCTTCTTTATATGAAATAGATTCAAATATTAAAATTATTGACTCACCTGGTATGCGAGATATTGCAATTGAAAATTATTCTGAAAGAGAGATTATCAATGGATTCGAAGAAATACATGATGCCTCTAAGTATTGCAAATTTAACAACTGCAACCATATAGATAACGAAGGATGCAACATAACAAAAAAATTGTTAAATGATGAAATTAATGAAAGTAGATACAATAATTTTATTAAATTTTTAAATATCAAATAATGAACAAAAAAACTCATTTCGGTTTTCAGGAAGTAGATGAAGCTGACAAAAGTAAATTTGTTGGAGATGTTTTTACATCTGTAGCAAAAAATTATGATGTTATGAATGACGCAATGTCATTTGGTATGCATAGGCTGTGGAAAAAAATCTTAGTTGAATTGGCATCAGTAGGCAAAAAAGATGTCATTTTAGATGTGGCAAGTGGTACAGGTGATATTTCAAAATTAATCTCAAAAGAGTATCCGAATACTAAAGTTTTTATGAGTGATATAAATTATGAAATGTTAGATGAAGGCAGAAACAGAGCTATTGATGAAAGTTTTGACGATAATTGCTATTTTTGTCAGCTAAGTGGTGAAACTCTACCTTTTAAAGACAACACGTTTGATTTAATTACAGTTGGATTTGGTTTAAGAAATTTCACAAACAAGGAGTATGGATTAAAAGAAATGCGACGATGTCTTAAAAAAAATGGAAAACTTTTGATACTTGAATTTTCAAAACCAATGAATCCAATTTTTTCTAAATTATATGACTGGTATTCATTTAACATTCTACCAAGATTAGGATCAATGCTTGCAAATGACTCTGATAGTTATAAGTATTTAGCAGAATCAATAAGAATGCATCCAGATCAAGAGAGATTAAAACAGATGATGGAATCGGCTGGTTTTAATGAATGCAGATTTCATAACCTGCTAAATGGTGTTGTAGCTATTCATATTGGATATCATGATTAATTTAGATGATGCGCTTTTGAAGCTCCTAAGTGATTTGGAGGAATCTTCTCCCAATTTCACAAGCTCTCTTGCTGAGGTTTATCCAATAACATTTACAATTAATATTGAGGGCTTCAAAAAAATTTTTATTTCATTGGATCATCAGGCTTCGAGTATTGGTTTTGAAGAGGAAAACACATCTCAATTTGAAATTAAAGGATCTATAAAAGATTTTATAAAAACACTTTCGACTAGAAAATTACACAAACAATTAATTACAGGTGATGCTGAGCTTGCTGTAGTTTTCTTTAACGCAGTAATTAAATTAGATATTGATATATTGTATTTAATCAACAAGAATTTTGGTGATATTCCTGCACTCATGACAAAAGAAGCTTTAAATATAATTTTTAATCATGAAAGAACTCATCAGAATAAAGAAGAAAGGAAAATTAGAAACAGGCTGAGAAAATTGTCTATTAGAATGGATAGGCTTGAGGCAATGAGAGACATATGAACATTATTATTGTTATATATGAATTGTTAAAAATGTTTTTCATAGGTATACAAAAGGGCATTTTTATAAATCCAAATGGCAAAAAATTATCTTCGTATCTTGAGTCTCTAGGTCCTATTTTTACAAAGTTTGGTCAACTGCTTTCAACCAGAACCGATGTGCTAGACTATGAAACTGCTAAAGAACTCGAGAGCCTTACTGATAGTTGTAAACCATTTAATGTTTCTCAGCTTAAAAAAATAATCGAAAAAGAGCTCAATGATAAAATTGAAAATATTTTTGAATATTTTGATGACGAACCCTTGGCAGCCGCCTCTTTAGCACAAGTTCATTCAGCTCGACTTAAGACCGGTCAGGATGTTGTAATTAAAGTTCTCAGGCCAAACATTGAAAGGAAAGTCAAAAAAAATCTCAGGCTTTTGAAATCAGCAGCAAAAATTTTTTCGTATGTTTATAAAGAGAGTTACAGATTAAAACCAAATGAAGTTGTTAAAGACTATGAATCAACAATTTTAAAAGAATTAGATCTTAAGTTAGAAGCATCAAATACAAACTTAACAAGAAAAAACTTTTTAGATTCAGAAGAGCTTTATATTCCTGAGGTGTATTGGGATCTAACTACATCAAATGTAATGGTGCTTGAAAAGATTGATGGAATACCTTGTACTGATATTGATCAGATTGAATCATATGGAATAGATAAAAAAACTCTAGCTGAAAATGGTGTTATGATCTTTTTAAATCAAGTTTTTCGAGATAATTTTTTTCATGCAGATATGCATCCTGGAAATATTTTTGTTTCAAAAGAAAACCCTGAAAAACCTGGATACATTGCAGTTGATTGTGCCATTACAGGATCACTATCAAATGATGAAAGATATACTCTTGCAAGAATGCTTCAAGCTGTTCTCAAGCAAAACTATAAATCTCTTGCAAATCTATTTATCAATTCTGGCTGGGTAAATGCAAATACAAATAATATTGAGCTTGAGAATACTCTTAGAGCATGCTGCGAACCAATATTTGAAAAACCCCTCTCTGAAATTGAATTTGGAAAATTGCTTTTGTACCTATTTCAGAGCACAAGACAATATGGGTTATCACTTCAGACCTCACTTGTTCTTCTTCAAAAAACTTTAATACACATTGAAGGCATGGGTAGACAGATATACCCTGATTTAGATTTTTGGGGAATTGCAGAACCATATTTAGATAACTGGCTAGCAGAACAAGTTAGCCCAATTAAACTTAAAAATTACATAATTGAGAATAAAGAAGACATTTTAATTAAAGCGTCTGAAATCCCTTCGGTAGTATTTGAGGCTATAGATGAAATAAGGAGCTTTTCAAAAAATAAAAATGCTAGCAATCAAAGAATTATCGAACTCGAAAATCAACTTTCAAAACAAAAATACATCAATAGAGCAATTGCAGTTGCTATAATAGTATCTATTACTATTATTTTTATAGTTTCATAGGAGTAAATATGGGCTTTGGTGGTATAAGTATTTGGCAATTATTAATTATTTTAGTTGTTGTTTTGCTAATCTTCGGAAGTGGAAAATTAAAGTCTATCGGATCGGATTTAGGTTCAAGCATAAAAGGCTTTAAAAAAGCTGTTAAAGAAGATACTGAAGAAAAAGAAGAATAAAATTGTTTCAAATAGGCTTCCTTGAAATTCTTATCATTTTTGTAATTGGCCTAATTGTTATTGGGCCTAATAAGCTTCCAGATCTAGTAAAAAAAATTATTAAGCTTTATAAAAAGCTAGAGATTAAATTCAATAACTTTAAAAGTGATTTTGAAGCAGACATTGGAAGTGAAGAGTTAAAAAAAGACGTCTTTAATGAATTAAGGATGGAAGAGCTTGACCAAAATAATCAATCGAAAGATGAGTGAAAATTCTATCTCAAGTCATTTATTAGAACTACGATCTAGATTACTTAAAGTAATTTATCTTTTTATAATATTTTCTATAGCTGGTATGCCATTTGCCACTCAAATTTATTCGTTTGTATCAACTCCTCTTATAGAATTAATGCCAGTTGGTTCATCAATGATAGCAACAGAAGTTGCCTCACCGTTCATGGCTCCCATAAAGCTGGTTATTTACATTGCCTTAGTTTTCTCAATGCCATGGCTTTTTTATCAAATCTGGATGTACATGTCACCTGGGCTTTTAGATAGTGAGAAAGGTTTTGCAGCTCCATTAATGATATCAACAGTTATTTTGTTTTTTTCTGGAATAAGTTTTGCTTTTTTTATAGTTTGTCCAATAGTCTTTAAATTTTTTATAGAAATGGCACCCGAGTCTATTCTAATAATGACTGATATTAATCAATATCTCAGTTTTGTATTTAAACTTGTTTTTGCTTTTGGAATTGCTTTTGAGATTCCCATAGCTACTCTGCTCTTAGTTAGAAGTGGAATAGCTTCTAAAAAATCCATGAAAAGTGCTAGACCTTATTTGATTGTATTTTTTCTTTTTGTTGGAATGCTTTTAACTCCTCCGGATGTTTTTTCGCAATTATTTCTAGCAATACCAATGTGGTTACTCTTCGAAATAGGCTTGATCATTTCAAAAGATAAAACATAAAGTATTTTTAAACTACTAATTCTTATTCAAATTGATTGCAGTTTTATAAAAAAACCAAGGTAGGACTATCCAAGGTATCTGGGTTTGAAGCATGATAGTCCTTTCATTGAATTCAAATAAAGTTGGATTAAAGTATGGGCCAAAAGGAGAAAGAGGTGCCCATGATAGTGTCTTACCTTCAGACAACTGGTCATGGTACAAAAACATTTCTACAAAAATGTTCTGGCTTACGCACCATAACAATAAAACAAAAAATGCACTCCATTTCCATTGTTTAAAAATCAATATGTTTTTGTTATGAGTTATCCACATTAACCAAATACCGCCTAAGAGTACAGTACCAGCATCACCCATTGAATTCATGAGCCAGTTTAGATCTTTTGGTAGCCAAAAATTTAACCCCTCGGATCTTCTAATATCTACAGCATCTCCATCTAACCAACCATATGTAAACCATAACTCCCAACCTAATGCACAAATTACTATTCCAACTATATATAAGGTTGGGATCCAGTCTGGAAGTTTTGTTTTTTTTAAAAAAAGTATTATTAGGGGTAAAAAAACTGCAATGTAGACTATTGTTATTACACGTATCTCTTCAAAAGACAAAGCCTACAATCCCAGTCTGTTAGTCCAATCGTCGTCAGATGGTCTCTTATGACTAGATACCATTTCAACCAATTCTTCTGGCGAATCTGAAATAAGCAATTCTTTTAAATTAGCAGATGATATAAATCCTTCGCTAACAGCTTTGTCAAACCACTTTAATAAATAATCATAATAACCATCGGTATTTAATATTCCCACTGGTTTATTAATTATTCCTAGTTGATTGCTTGCCATAATTTCTGCTAATTCGTCGAGTGATCCAACACCACCCGGCAAAACTATAAAAGCATCAGATCTAGCCATGAATTCATCTTTCCTATCGAGCAAAGTATCAGCAACAACAATTTCTTTAAGTCTAGGATTTGCTAATTCAAGTGCATGAAGTGACTTTAATGAAATTCCTAAAACTTCAACTCCATTGTCAAGGGCAGTATCGGAAATTATCTTCATAAGACCTACATTGCAATTTAAATACTAAAATTAAACGTTACTGGTCCTGAATTTTTAATCATTATTTCCATAAAAGCACCAAATTTTCCCTCTGAAACTTTATCAGAAATTTTTTTAAATTCAGTTACAAATTCATCATACAACAATTTTGCATCTTCAGGCTTTGCAGCTTTATGAAAGCTTGGTTTGTTGCCTCTATTTGTTATTGCAGCAAGTGTAAATTGACTAACTATTAATATATCTTCATTCTGATTTTTTAAAGAAGATGAAGTTATTCCTTTTGATCCATCTAACATTTTAAAGTTATAAATTTTGTTAATCATTTCTTTAACAGTTTGAGAAGTATCGTGTTGTTCAACACATACAAAAATTAAAACTCCTTTTTTGATTGAAGAAAATTCTAAGTCATTAATGATTACAGAAGCTTCAGATACTCTTTGAACGGTAGCTAACAAGTTTTATCTTTCTTCAAGATCTTTTTCCCATTGACCTAGAGATGCTAACTTATTCATCTCTGCTCTGTGGGAGAGTTCGTCTTGAGCTATAAAAACATTTTCTGGCTTGCCACCCCATGCCTTCAGTGCAGCTGCTTGAAGAGCTCTGCCATAAGAAAAGCTTAGTTTCCATGAAAATCCTCCTATCTTATTCATTGCGTCAAGATGAGCTGTTGCTAAAACATCAGACTGTCCACCTGATAAAAATGCTACTCCTGGTAAATCTTGAGGAACATTTTTTACCAGACATTCAATGGTTTTTTTTGCTACTTCGTCAATACAAGCCTGAACTTCATGTTCTGAACCAGACGTTACCATATTTGGTTTCAGAAGAGTTCCTTTTATATTTACTTCATATTTTTCTAAATGTTTGAAAAGTGATTTCAATGATCTTTCTGTAGCATCATAGCAATCATCTATAGAATGATCTCCATCCATCAAAACTTCTGGTTCAACAATTGGTACCATGCCGTTGTTTTGAGCAGATTTAGCATATTGAGCTAGTGCATCCATATTTGCATCAATACATTGATCTGTGGGAATCCCATCTCCAATTTTTATAACTGCTCTCCATTTAGTAAATTTTGCACCCATTTCAGTATATTCTTTTAATCTGTCATCTAAGCCATCTAATCCAACTGTAACGGTTTCGCCTGGACAGTCTTCTATTGGTTGAAGTCCTTTATCTACTTTTATGCCTGGAAGTGC